>OBLU010000507.1_pt1 | contig 36904 bp, 46 predicted proteins | sample 1518681 | NCBI WGS metagenome assembly OBLU01 (sample SAMEA3539304, study PRJEB22396) | soil metagenome | biome: tundra; feature: field; material: soil | place: USA | collected 2010-05 | depth 0.15 m
ATGATGAGGATGTGGAAGCTGACGACGTCGCTGCGGGCGGACCTGCCATCGCGCCCGCTGGCGCGTGCCCGTTCACGATAGACAGGCCGGTCATGCGGCAGCGCTGGGAGCGGCTGACGTTTCTGCACTGGTCCTTTGACCCGGTGGACGTGCAGCGCCTGCTGCCGGACAGCCTGCAGGTCGACACGTTTGGCGGAGCGGCGTGGGTAGGACTCGTCCCGTTCTTCATGCGAGTGTCGACGGCAGGCGGCCACCGGGCACCGTGGGTGTCCGATTTCTGCGAGACCAACGTGCGGACCTATGTACGCGACAGCGAGGGGCGCACGGGGATCTGGTTCTTCTCCCTGGACGCCGCCCGTCTTGGTGCCGTGGCAGTCGCCCGCATGACCTACCGGCTGCCCTACTTCTGGTCCTCGATGTGGTTCAGCGAGCACGGCCCGCGGGTCAGCTACCGCTGCCGTCGCCGCTGGCCAGGCCCGGAGCCTGCCAGCCATGTGCGGATCAGCGTGGGTGATCCGTTCAGCACTGCCGAGCTTGGCGAGCTTGACCATTTCCTCACCGCCCGCTGGATCCTATTCAGCGTCGCCGGCGCCCGGCACCGGTTCGCCCGGGCGTGTCATCAGCCGTGGCCATTGCACCGCGCCCAGGTCCAGGCCGTCGATGACGGCCTAGTCGCCGCGGCCGGGCTGCCGCAGCCACGCGGCGAACCACTCGTCCACTACTCGCCAGGCGTGGACGTCCGCATCGGCCGCCCGGAGAAACGCAGTCGGGCTTGACCAGCACAGCCAGCCGTGGCTGTGCTGCTGCCAGGCGGGTGACCAGATCCGTCCGCATCGAGGCGCGATGGTGCCTTCCGGCTGGATCCCGGCGCACGTCAGCATGGAGGCATGAGCACAGCACTGATTGTCATAGATGTCCAGGCGTCGTTCCTGGAGCTGCCAAGCTGGGCGGCCGTCTCCAATCCTGGCATCGTGGACCAGGTAAACCTGCTGGCGGAAGCCTCCCGCGCCCGCGGCGATCTCGTCGTGTGAGACCTGCACGCCGATCCCGGCACCGGCACGGTCTTCGACCCGGCCAGCGGGCACGTTCACCTGATGGACGGACTGGTCCCGCGTGCTGGGGAGCCGGTGATCTTCAAGACCGCGCACAATGCCTTCATCACGACGAATCTCCAGCAGATCCTGACGAGCCGCGGGATCGGTGCGGTGATTATCTGCGGGATCCGGACCGAGCAATGCTGCGAGACGACCACCCGGGTCGCCGCCGATCTTGGCTACGACGTCACGTTCGTCACGGACGCGACCGCGACGTCCCCGGTCGAGCACCGCGACGCGCCCGCCGGCCGCACGCTGGCCGACATCCTCGCCGACCCCCGCACCATGCCCGCGGATGACATCATCACCCGGACCGAGTACGCGCTGGCCGGGCGTTTCGCGACCATCCGCAGCGTCGCGGACCTGACCGCGGCCGCCGTTGTCGCGGCAGGCTAGCCAGGGGCCCCTGGTCATGCCGTGATCTCAGAGGAGCTGGTCGGTCGCCGGGTCGGGGAGGCCATCGAAGTACTGGCCGAGTACCTGGCTGAACAGCGGTTGGCCGGGAGCGGCCCGCCAGTACAACGTCATGGACGAGTGCAGTTTCTGCGCGTCAAGGCCGCCGAAGATCTGCTCCGCGCTGCGGTCCCGCGTCCCGGCGAGGATGCGTGCACATTCGGCCAGCCGCGGACCGAGCACTGGATGCCCCAGGTAGTCCTTGGCCTCCTCCAGCGACGAGATCGCGAACTTGCGCGACGTCTGGCTTTGCCCGAGGCCAGCGATCTGCGGGAAGACAAACCACATCCAGTGGCCCGTTTTGTGACCGCGACGCAGCTCTGCAGTAGCCCGGTCATAAATGCCGCCGGCGTCCTGGGCGGTAACGAAACGCTCAAGGTCGTACGGGTCGTCCATCGCTATCTCCATATTGCGTCAGCACCCCCGGCTGCGCTCCGCTGGCAGGTGATACCTTATGAAGGTCTCCTGATTATCAGGCTACCTTCATAAGGAGTCAGGCAGTGCCTGAGCTGGATCCCGATCCGTCGACCCCCACCCTGCTGCGGACGGCCTACAACGTCATCTCCGCCGCCATCTACCGGGCGGTGACGCAGACTGGAGCTACCGACCTGCGCCCGGCCCACGGCAACGTGATGGAAATGCTCGCCATCGAGGACGGCCTTCGCCTCACTGACATCGCCGCCAGGGCAGCCATGGCTCCGCAGTCGATGGGGGAACTCGTCGACGACCTGGTCGCCAGGGGATACCTCCAGCGACACCAGGACCGAGCGGACCGGCGAGCCAAGCGCATCTACCTCACCCACCGGGGCCGCGCCACTGCGGCTGCCACCGCGGTGGCGGCGCGCGGCGTCGAAGACGAGCTACGGACGGCACTGGGCGCGCAGCGCTACCTGGACATGCGCCGCGACCTTGCAGCCATTGCCGACATGAACCTCTAACGACCACGCGATAACGCAGGGGCCAGCCGCGACCAGCGGGCCGGCGACCGTCTGATATCTGGCCAGGGCACCGTAGGCTTAGCCCTGGGCCGGCACAGCCATCTCGCCCAAGAAGGACCAGTCGTCCTGCGCGATCGTCGCGTTAACGATCCGGGGGGTCTCCGCTAGATAGGGCGGCAGCGACTGCTGCGCGTTTCTGAAGTGCTCGGACTGGACGTGCGCAGCTCCGGCCTCGTCGTCGCGGAAGGCCTCGACCAGGACGTACTGCGCTGCATCCTCCACGCTCCGGGACCAGAAGAACCACAAGCATCCCGGTTCGCCACGGGTAGCGGCGGTGAACTCACCAGCAATGTCAGGCCACCGGTCGGCGTGCTCGGGCAGTACCCGGAACTTCGCGGTGATGAAGATCATCGGGCTCTCTCCTCGGTCGGGCGGGAAACCATGGTCCCGCATGCTCGCCGACGAGGCCAGTGACCGGCTTGTGGCACGCGCTGACGTTAGGCAATCGGAAGGATCCCGTACACTCAGACTCCCGTGACGACCGACGATTATGGTGAGCCTGCCTTGCAGGTGTTCAACGTCCTGCGCGGGGAGGCCAGCGCGATCCGGTCCACGCCGTTCGGGAACGTCGGGACCGTGTTCTCCGGGCAGGGCATCGAGCTGGTCTGGGTAAGCAAGCTCGGTGAGCGCGTGGACGAGAACTGGTTCTCCTCCGACAAGATTGACCTGATCCTGGTGATCCAGGGACAGCTGAAGTTCGAATTCGAATCGCCCGGCGAACCCGACCGCGTGATCGGCGTGGGTGAAATAGTCGTGCTGCCCGCCGGAGCACGGTGCCGCGCCTACCGTTGGCCGCGCGACAGCCGCGAGGCGGCCGTATTTGTCGCCGCCCACCCGACTGAGCAGGGCCGCCCGGCCCCCGCACACGGTTAGCGGCCCGCGGTCCGGGTCGACGTCATCCAGCGCCCGCCGCGCATTTGGTCAGCGACCGCCGGAACCGAGAGCGCGAGGCGCCGGACGCGAAGGGTACGGAGATCGGCTGCCGTCAGTTGATGTCGAATTCGTTGCCTTCAGGGTCTCTCATCGCGACCGCGTAGTGGTCGATCCCCTCCTCGTGCAGGACCCCGACCATCGTGGCACCCAGACTGGCCAGCCGTCCGGCCTCGGCGTCGACTCGCCGCTTACGGGTTTCTACCGGAATCATCCGTCCGCCGCTGGCGCGGATGTCTAGGTGAAGCCGGTTCTTGAACGTCTTGCTTTCGGCTACCACCTGGAACCGGACGCGCGGCCCGTGCCCATCAGGATCGGTGATGGAGTCTGCGCCAATGCCCAGGTCATCCTCCGGAACCCCGACGTCGCGCCAGTAGTCATCCCAGGTGGCAAAGTCAGCCGGGGGCGGCTCAAGCTGATATCCAAGCGCGGCGGCCCAGAAGCGGGCCAGCCGGTCAGGATTGGTGCAGTCGATCACCAGCTGGAAATCGGCAGCCATGGGTCTCCTCTAGGCCCGCGCAGCAAGTCTCCGACAGCATGCACCACCCGCATCACCCTCGGCATCGGCAGGCCCGCTTCGGCGCTTCATTGCGCGATGTCAGGACTTTCGCGTGCGGTAGTGCAGGTGGGTCACCCGATCACCCTGCACGACGTGGGGAGAGCAACGTCCCTATGCCCGGCGAAGACCTGCGCCTGCGCTATGGCGCTGCGCAGGCCGTCGGTGACGAAGGTGAACGGTGCGTCCGGATGAGACCAGTCGCCCGGTGCCTGATGGGTCACCACGAACACCGCTTCGCCGATCGCCGGGCGGCCGCCCCAGCCGTTGGTCAGATCGAATAGGCGCCGGCCGATCACTGCGGCGCCGATGTTCCCCCAGGCTGTCCGCAGGTAGTCCCCGGTCGCTGCGGAGGTGCGGAAGACGCGGTCGGGGTCGGCGCCGGTGACCTCGACGTCTCCGTTGCCGTACCAGTCGAAGAGCGGGCCGACTGCATCGGAGGTGTCGGCGATGAAGCCGTCCAGGGACATCGCCGCTGCAGCGATTACCGTTGCCATTGCCGTGACCTTCCTTCGTATATGTGAGACGCCTTGTTCCCTGCTCAGGGCTGCTGATCTGCTGGTGGAGGAGCTCCCCGGTGCTGTGCAGGCCCGGTCAGCGGAGGGAGACGGCGATCTGCTCGAGGTGGTCCATGGCGTGCTGGAGGCCGTGTTCCATGCCGGAGTTGATGTGCGCGGCCCGGTGTTCCCTGGTGGTGTGCTGCACGAGGATCGGGAGGGTCGTGCAGCCGCCGGTTTCGGTGAGCGTGAGGGTGCTGATGGCTTGCGCTTCGGGCATGCCCTCGTAGATCTCGGCGGAGACGATCCGCTCGTCCGGGATGATCTCCTGGTACTCGCGGTGAAAGGCGACCTCGAATCCGCCGTTGGCAGTCATCACGTAGCGCCACGTACCGCCGGCCCGCAGGTCGACTTCGGCGGTGGTGACTTCGCCGCGGTCGGCGCTCCACCAGCGCTTGATGAGCTCGGGCGTGGTCCATGCCTGGTAGACCAGGTGCCTGGGTGCGTTGAACTCCCGGGTGATCAGGATCTGGGTGTCGGCCGGGAGGCTCACCACCGCGGTGCCGCTACTGGTCGCTGCTGTCATCTGCCTGTTCCTTTTCCTTGAGTTCCGCCAGCACGGCATCCAACCGCGCGAACCGCTGCGACCAGGACCGCTCGTAGTTCTTCACCCAGTCGTAGATGGGCTGGAGCGGGGCGCCGTTGAGCCGGTACAGCCGCTGCCGCCCGTCGCCGCGCGCCTCGACCAGCCCTACTTCCCGCAGCACCCGCAGGTGCTTGGACACCTGCGGCTGCGCCAGGCCGAGGAGCGCGACGAGGTCGTTGACGGGCCGTTCCCCGCCGGCGAGGACGTCCAGGATCTGGCGCCGCCGGGGCTCGGCGACGGCGTTGAACGCATCTGCTGTCGTCGCTGCCCGGGCCACGGATCACATCGTATACCCATATCGGAATGTGTCAACGACGATGAGGCGGCGAAGCAGCGTCCACCCGGGCGCGACGGTGCGGCATCGGGTCGGGCAGGCTGGTGGCATGGCGGTGGCAGCCAGCGCCTGACGACCACGACAAGCGGGAGTGTTCGATGAGCGTGTTCTCCGATACCGAACTGACATACCTGGCCAAAGGCAAGCTCGGCCGGCTCGCCACAATCGACGCAGGCGGCCTGCCCCACGTCGTCCCGTTGGGCTGGCGGTACAACCCTGAGCTGGACACGATCGATATCGGAGGCCGGAATTTCGGCCGATCACGCAAGTTTCACAACGTGCAGCGCAACCCGAACGCCGCACTTGTGATCGATGATGTGCTGCCACCGTGGCGTCCGCGATCCGTAATGGTCCGCGGTCGCGCCGAGGCCCTGCCGGACTCCGTCGGCCCGGACGGCCAGCCGACCGGCGCCATCATCCGGCTGCATCCCACCGAGGTGATTAGCTGGGGGCTCGAGTTCGCTGAGGAATAGCCGCCCGCCGGGGCCGCCCCGTCAGCGGCTACGGAGGATCGCTGTCGCCCCGACCAGATGCGTCCGCATCCGGGCGCGATGGTGTCTTCCAGCAGGATGCCGGCCCGGGCAGGATGGGCACATGACTAGGTCACTGCCAGTCGTCTACCTCAAGGCGTCGTTGCGTCACCTCACAGGCAGGCTGGCTAGATCGTGACCAGGGTCGTCTTCCTGAGGCAGATGCCGAGCTACTCGAAACCCTTGCTCGCCGCCTAGCCGGCGAATCGAGCGGTCCGGCGGGGCTGGATAGCACAGGCGACTAGCCGACAGTAGAACTCTGCTGTGGACTCCTGAAAAAAACGACGGCCCCTCGCGGGGCCGTCAGGCCGGTCCGAGGGCCGGCGGGGTTACCCACAGCATAACCAGAGTCCGTAAAACTATGTTCCGAGGAGTGCCGCGGCCACCGTCATCGCCTACGTGGACGGGTTCAACCTCTACCACGGGCTCTCCGCCCGCGCCCTTGGCGAGGTCCGACCGATGCCGCTACCAGCTGCACTACGTGGCCGAGCAGGCCGACGTGCCCACCGCGCAGGGACTGGCGGTCCGGGCTGGCCTGCACTGGCCAGCGCTTGATCCGGCCGACCTGATTGTCGTGCCGGGCTGGCGGGCACCGACGCTCAGCCGCACCGGACGGCTCAGTGCGCCGGCCATACGGCGGCTGTCCGAACACCATGCGAGCGGCGGGACGGTAGCCAGCGTATGCGCGGGAGCCGACGCGCTTGGCCGGGCGGGGCTGCTCGACGGCCGCAGGTGCACCACCCACCACGACGTGCAAGACGATCTGGCCCGGCGCTATCCCAGTGCCACGGTTGTGCGCGACGTGCTTTACGTCATTGACCGCCGGGTGGTGACCTCGGCAGGCATCGCCAGCGGTATCGACCTCGCGCTGCATCTCGTCGCCATCAGGCACGGGCCAGGCGCCGCCGCCAGGATCGCCCGCGAGATGGTGGTCTATGCCCGGCGTAACGGCGACGAGCCCCAGGCCAGCGCGATGCTGCGGCACCGTTCGCACCTGACTGAGACCGTCCACCGCGTGCAGGACCTGATCGACTCGCGGTTTGCCGAGCGCCTGCCGCTCGCCGATCTCGCCGCCGCATCCGGGGTCAGCCAGCGGACCCGCCGGCTGTGAGCCCAAGCCTGAACCACGGTCAGGTCAGCACGTGGATGTTCTTCGCGTCGCACATGTCGGTCAGGACCTTCGGCCAGACGGACACGGTGACTTCGCCCAGGTGCGCCTTGCGGAGCAGGAGCATGAGGGTGCGGGACTGGCCAATGCCGCCGCCTACCGACAGCGGGACCTCGTCGCGCAGGATGCCCTGGTGGTAAGGAAACTGGAGGAGGTCGAGCTGGCCGCTGCGGGTCAGCTGTTCCTTCAGTGTCTGCGCCGTGACCCGGATGCCCATCGAGGTCAGCTCGTGACGGCGGCCCGTGACGTGATTCCAGACCAGGATGTCACCGTTGAGCCCGTGCGTCGGCTTTCCGGTGTCCGCGCTTGTGTCGGTGACCCAGTCGTCATAGTCAGCAGCGCGCATCTCGTGCGGGTAGCCGTCTCGCAGCGGCCAGCCAATGCCGATGATGAAGACCGCCGGATACTTCTGCAGCACCATTGTCTCCCGCTGTTTCCGCGGCAGGTCCGGATACATGTCGAGGAGATCCTCGGCGTGCAGGAAGGTGATCTCCTCCGGCAGGCTCGGAAAGCGCGGATCCTTCAGGGCCGGGTACATTTCCTGCACGAAACGTTCCGCTCCGACCAGCACCCGCCAGATCTTGCCGACGATGCCGGTCAGGTAGCCAAGGTTGAGCTGGTCCCGGCCCACCACCCGCTCCCAGTCCCACTGATCCACGTAGCAGCTGTGGTCATGGTCAAGGAAGTAGTCCTTCCGGACTGCCCGCATGTCAGTGCAGATCCCCTCGCCCGGCGCGCAATCGAACTGACTCAGCGCCAGCCGCTTCCATTTGGTAGCGGCCTGCACGATCTGCGCATCGACCGGGTGCAGATCGCGATCGTTGCTGATGTGGAACTGGATGGGCGTGCGCGAGCCATCGCGGTCAAGCATGTCGTTAACGCCGCCGTCGGCGCTGACGATCAGCGGCACTGTCACCATGAGCAGGTTCAGGTCACGGCAGAGGTTCTCCTCGATGTACTGCTTCACCGCGAAGATCGCCCGCTGGGTGTCGCGCGGCGTGAGCAGCGAGTCGTAGCCCTGCGGCAGCACGGCTTCGAGGTCCTCGTAATTACCGATACCGGGCCCGGCCAGATCTGCGTGCTTGTCGGCCATAGCCGCCTCCTCCGGACCGCGTGTCCGGTCTCGATGCTCGCAGCCAGACGAGGGCCCGTCACGGGCCGAAGGTCCCCGATCAGCCGGGCGGAAGCAGCGCCGCGATGCGTGTCAGCAGTTGCTGCGCCCCGGCCAGGTCATAGTCGAGCGGCCGGTCGGCCGTGTCCGGCGACAGCGCCGCGGCCGACAGCTCGAACGCCCCGCCAAGGACACCGCCGGCCGGGCGGATACCGCGCAGCCGCAGCGCCCGCACGGCGGCGATCAGCTCACACGCCAGCACCACCTGGTAGGCGCCGATCACCTCGGAGGTCGCCCTGGCTGACTGGGTGGCGAAGCCCGCGTGCTCCTCGACCCCGCGCGACAGCACGGCGCTGCCGAGCGCCGCGGGCGCGGCCAGCCTGCGGATGTCCGCGATCGCCGAGTGCGAGACATACTCCAGGATCATGATCCCGGAGCTGGGTGCCGGGTCCGTGGCCAGGAACGGCGCCAGCCCGGTGAAGGCGGGCTCGACCAGCGTGCCGAGCCTGGCCGCCGACAAGGCCGCGGTCTGGAACAGGGCCGCCCGGACCGCGTCCAGTGCCAGCCCGACATAGGCCGTGTGGAAGTTCCCGTTGTGCCAGGCGGTCTCCCCCGCCACGTCGATCAGCGGGTTCTCGGCGGCTGCGTTCAGCTCGATAGTGACCGTCTGGCCAGCCCGGCTTACCGCATCGACGACCGGGCCGTGTACCTGCGGAAAAGCCCGGTATCCGTAGGGATCCTGGATGCGTGCGGCGGGCCCGGCATGGTCAGCCAGCAGGCCGCGCATCGCGGCGGCTACCGCCTGCTGACCGGGATGCGGGCGCGCCTCGTGGACCGGTCCGGCGTGCGGCTGCGTGGACGCGTCGACGGCCAGCTGGGAGAACGCGGCAAGGGGCAGTGCCGCTCGCAGCAGCTGATCCAGGTCGTAGCAGGTCAGGGCAGCCTCGCCGAGCGTGGCGGCATTGCTGGACATGAACGAGAGGGCGTCGGCCGGCGCCAGCGCGAATCGCGGGGGCCGCTCGGTGGCGGGCAGCCACTCCCGCTCGCCGAGCAGGCATAGCGCTGTCATCGCCAGGGCGGTCAAGTCCCCGGTACCGATCGCTCCGTAGCGGCGGACCGGCACGGACAGCCCGCTGTTGATGGTCTCCAGGAGCACGTCCAGGACTGCTGGATCCACCCCCGACCCGCCGGCCGCGATCTGGTTCACCCGCGTCACCAGCATGGCCCGGCCGAGCTCAGGCGCGATCAGGTCCCCGGCGCCACCGGCGTGACTACGCACTAGCCGCAAGCCATGACCAGCGACATCGCCGAGCCCGACAGTCACGTCCCGATTGGAGCCGACGCCCGTCGTCCGCCCGTACACGTCGCCCTTGGCACTGACCCGGACGGCGACCTCCGCCGCGGCGCTGGCCCGCTCCCTGCCCCGGCTGCCCAGCGCAACCTGCGCCAGGCCCCGCGCCACCGCCGCGACCTGCCCGCACGTCAGCGATGTCCCGTCGAGAATCACCACAGGACGCCCCATCAAGACCCCATCCATCATGATCACGGTTGTTTGATGGGGCTGGCACACCACCGAACAACCACGATCATGCTCTTCGGCTCCCGGACAGGGTGGGGGCCGCCCCCGCGCCACGCCGGACCGACTGGCTAACCGGGCCCGGGCCATCGCGCGACACCCGTGCAGGCTTGGTCTTTCACGGACCTGCCACGGAGGCGAGCAGCTCGGCGCGGGCCTGATCGACCGCGGCAAGGATCTGGGCCGGCTTCAACTGGACGACAACCGGGGCGCTGCAGGCCTACCGGTTCTTGCCGTGCTGGTGGTCTGGCAGTCGTTCCCGTTCATCGCGGTGACGGTACTGGCCGGGCTGAAAACGGTCCCTGCCGAGCTGCTGGAGGCAGCCAGAGTGGACGGCGCCACCCCGTGGCGGGTGTCCTGGCGGATCTTCCCGCCCAGCTACGGCCTCGGCGGCGCGCTAGCGCTGATCTTCACCCTGATCCTGCTCGTCGTCACCGTCGGCTACGTCCGGGCACCCGTCCGCGAGGGGGCGCTGACATGAGCCTGACCCGGATCAGCCCGAGAGCCGCCAGGCGGGCAGGAACCACGAGCCTTAACGGGTTCGGCCTGCTAGTCGCTCTGGTTACGCTGTTCCCGGTCTTGGCTGGTCCTGGCGCGATGGCGCCGCTTTGTTCGGTCCGCCACCGGGTCCACGCCACCACTGCGGGATACCTCATGCACGGGCTCATCCGGACCTTTCCGTGATCGGTCACCGGCCACCGGGGTGACCATCACCGATGGCCTGGAGGCAGGCGCCCGGAACGCGTTCGGCCCGATCGCGAATCGCGCCACCCTGGCTGCCCGGGCCGGGGTGGATCCGCTGCTCTGCGCCTAGGGGAATGTCTTAGCGGGCAAGAGCGCGATGAACTCCCTGGAGAGCGGTTACCTGCGAGGCTCGCTCAACCGGACGGCCTTCAAGGCAGCGGATGCACGGATTATGGCGCTGCGCGCCACCCGTCACAGACATCCCGTCCGTGCTGTGGACTAGCCAGGATTCACCCTGGCGGGATGAGGCGGGTCCTTGTCACGCCAACCAGGCTGATTAGATGCAGCGTCGGGCAATTTCCCGACATGACCATCGCGGCAGCAAGAGCGATGCTGCGCCGGGGATTCGGCGGAGGTGACCTTGTCTAATAACGCCGGTGAGCCCGAGCCGACTGCCGAAGAGCCAGCGCTCAGCAAGGATGAGCGAGCTGAGCTGGAGCGCCTCCGCGCCGAGACAACCGAGCTCCGCAGCCAGGGCACAGGCGCGGTTCGCCGACGGCGGATCGGCTGGCGGGCCCCGGTCGCCATTGTCCTCATCGTGGTCGGCTGCGTGCTCGCTCCACTGTCGGTGCTAGGCGTCTGGAGCGCCAATCAGGTCTCCGACACCAACCGCTACATAGCCAACATAGAGCCGCTCATCCACAATCCGGCGATACAGAATGCCCTGACCGCCGACGTCACGACCGCGATCACCAGCCACCTGAACGTGGCCGGGTACACCAATCAGGCCGCAGCACTGCTCTCGAGCAAGGGCCTGACCCGCGTCGGCACGCTGCTGAAGAGCTTCGGCCCTTCGATCGCCAGCGCCGTGGACGGATATATTCAAAGCCAGGTGCACAAGATCGTAACAAGCCCGCGGTTCGCCAACACATGGATCCAGGTCAACACCGTTGCCCACCAGCAGCTGGTGAAGGCGCTCTCCGGGCAGGGCAACGTCAGCGTCAGCAACGGGAAGGTCGTCATCGACCTTGCCCCCTTCATCAATATCGTCAAGCAGGACCTGGTCTCGCGCGGGTTCACGCTGGTGAACAGCCTTCCGCCGATCCACCCGACGCTGGCACTGTTCTCGGCCAGGGACCTGACCAAGGCGCAGAGCGGCTATCGGCTGATCAACGATCTCAAGATCGTGCTGCCGATACTGGCGCTGCTGCTGATCGGCCTGGGGGTGTATTTCGCACGAAGCCACCGGCGCGCCCTGGTCGGAGCCGGGCTCGGCTTCGCCGCGTCGATGGCCGTCCTCGCCCTCGGCCTGGCGTACTTCAGGACTATCTACCTGAACAGCGTGCCTCCCGCTGTGCTGCCCAGCGATGCCGCGGCCGCCATGTTCGATACGTTCGTCCGGTTCATCAAGGAAGCGCTCCGCACCCTTCTGGTTGTGGGCCTGGTCGTCGCCGCCGGCGCATTCCTCACCGGCTCGTCGGTGACGGCAGTCGGGACCCGGAGGGCCTTCACATCGGGACTGGGCTGGGTCCGGCACAGCGGCGAGCGCGCGGGTGTGAGCACCGGGCCGGTGGGCCTGTGGACATACGCGCACCGAAAGGGCCTCCGGGTCGGCGCGGTGGCGCTCGCCGCGCTGATATTCGTCTTCTGGGGCCGGCCCACCGGCGCCGTCGTCATTCTGATCGCCGTATTGCTGCTGGTGGTTCTCGGGCTGATCGAGTTGATCGGCAGGCCGCCCGCGCAGCCGCAGACCGCAGGTCATCCTTGATAGCGGCCCAGTCGAACTGGGTAAGGTCCCCGCCACGTTGCCGTTGCGGGTAGGCGCAGTCCAGTGCTCGCGCAGGCGATCGGGCTGGCGCTGCTGTCAGCGCTGTCCCCGACGGCATTACTGATTGCCGCCGTCTACCTCGGCTCCGCAAGGCCCGGGCTGACCAGCATGTTCTACCTGGCCGGCGCGGTGGTCATGAGCTTCGTCATGGGAGTCATCGTTCTCTTGGCGCTGCGCACCGCTGGCCTGAACCATCCGGAGCAGCATACGGCCCGTTATGGCCTTCGGCTTGGTCTGGGCATCGTGCTCTTGGTGGCCGGCCTCTTTGTCGTGGCCCGCAAGCGCCGGGCGCCCGATGCCGCGAGAGGGCAGCATGGGGCCGTGTCCAGGATGGTCGCCGATCCGGCTCCGCTGAGCGCGTTCCTCGTGGGCCTGCTCGTGTTCGCCCCCGGCGTCACGTTCATCGCAGCGCTACAGGTGATCGCGACAGCACAAGCCGGCCCCGACCTCACCGTTTTGGCCGTAATCCTCGTCGTGATTATCAATGTTCTGCTGGTGTGGCTGCCCATCACACTCCACCTGGTTGCCCCCAAGGTGACCGAACGTCGTCTCACGGCCTTTAACGGGTGGCTGCGTGCGAATGGAAGGACGGTGCTCGTCGGGGTGCTGGTAGTGGTCGGAGGGATCATGGTCTTCGACGGCATCTACGGACTCGTCACCGGAGGATGAGTCCGGCGCCCTCCGCGGGCCGCCCAGCTCCTGGTGCCCGGCATCACCCATGCGGGATGAGTTCCGGGCTCAGGCAGAGGCGATACTAGGTACCGTGGATCCGCGCGACCGGCTGCGGTCGGTAGGCAAGCGAATGACCGACCCGGTGGAGCCGCTCGCCCAGCGGGTCGCGGAGCGCGCACTCGATCTCCTCGTCAGCGCACTGGACGTCAATGCACTCGTGGCGCGAGTCGATCTGAACGTAGTACTCGGTCACCTCGACATCGACGAAGTCCTGAAGAAGCTGGACGTGAACGCGCTGCTCGACCGGGTAGACGTGAACGCGCTGCTCGACCGGGTGGACCTGAATCCGCTGCTCGACCGGGTAGACGTGAACGCGCTGCTCGACCGGGTAGACGTGAATCCGCTGCTCGACCGGGCGGACGTCGACGACGTGATGCGACGCGTCGATGTGGGCGCCGTGCTCGACCGCGTCGATGTCAACGATCTTGTGGGGCGTATCGACATGGACGTGCTTGTCGAGGAGACGGATCTTGGCGCGGTCATTGCCAGGTCGTCGGGCGGGGCGGCGAGCGAGGCACTGGATGCGGCGCGCAGCCAGGCTGTCGGGCTTGATCAGTTCATCGACCGCTGGGTGGGACGCCTGCTCCGGCGCAAGCATCCTGGACCGCCGGCGCCAGCCGCCCGGCTAGATGCCCAGGCGCAGTCATGAGCGCCCGAACGCAGGCCGCTGGCTGGGTGAGTGCGCAGGGGCACTACGCGGGCTCGGTATCGCGGTTCCTGGCGTTCGTCATCGACCTCGTGGTCAGCGCTGGCCTGTTTGCCCTCGGTCTGGCGGCCACTTCTCTTGTTGTGCAGGTCGTAACCGGCCATTCGGTCAGCTGGAACCGGACAAATATCGTCGTCGCCATCATTTTCGCTGCCTGGGAGTTCTTTTACTTCGGTTACTCGTGGGCGGCGAGCGGCAGGAGCTTCGGCATGGCCGTGCTCGGCGTCCGCGTCGTCCGGACAGATGGCACGGCCCTCGAGCCGCGGCAGGGTATCGTGCGGGCGCTTGTGTTCCCGCTCAGCTTTCTCTTCTTCGGCCTAGGGTTCCTCAGCATCCTGGTGCAGCGCGAGCATCGCGCCCTGCACGATCTCATCGCCGGAACCGCGGTCATTTATGCCTGGGACGCGCGAGCTGCCCGGCTCCGGTTCCTCGCCCGCGAGGCCGAAGTCGGAGCAGGTAGCAGCTCGCGGCGCCAGGCCGGGAGCCAAGATGGCGGCGATGACCGCACCCCGGCCGGCCCGGCGCCGCTTAGCTCAAACGCTCTCGCGGGGGCCGGGTCCCGCGATGAGCGCCCAGATGATGAAGACGTCCAGCACAATAATGATGATAGACCAGAAGGGGTAATACGGGATAAATAGGAAGTTGGCTACGCCACTGAGAATCGCGAGGACGATCCCCACGGCCCTGGCCCAGGTCTGGCCGAGGAACAGGCAGATGGCGGCAGCGAGCACCACGATGCCGAGTATGAGGTGGATCCAGCCCCACGTCGATACATTGATCTTGAAGGCGTAGTTCGGCGTGACGACATAGAAATGCTTCTTGACGACCGCGGCGAGGCCCTCGAAGAAGCTCCAAATGCCCGCCAGTAGCATCAATGTCGCGGCGAGGTAGGTGAACCCGGTCGCGGCAGCGCTGTGCCGACCGGTGCTCTCGTATGTTCCGCTCATGAACCGGCTCCGTTTCGTCGGCCGCGTTAAGCAGCATGCCCGTCCATTTCCTGGCGCTAATGCGGCTGCCGATTCGGCGGTGGCATCCCAATGGGGACGCTACAAAGCCTTCCTGGCGGGTGGCATCCCCCGGCACGGGTGAGGCCACCCGCTCCGCAGGGCTTCCTCCGCGAGGAGCGATCCGCGTCTTGACACCATCCGCAGCGGGTGAAGCAGCGCACACCCGCAGCCGGGATCGTTTAATCGGTGATGCAGTTGCCGTCAGCAACCGTATTGCTATCCCGACCGAGAGGATTCTGATCATGAACGTGCCAGCCAGGGCCAACATCGACGAAGCTACGAGGACCGCGCTGGCCGAGCTGGCCCTCGGCGACCCAGAGCTGCTCGGCGAGGGCCTGGAGATGCGGGCCGAGATGCAGCGGAGGAGCGGCCTGGATTCGCGCAGCTTCGCCCTCGTCAAGATCGCCGCCCTCATCGCACTCGACGCCCCTCCGGCCTCATACCTCTGGCAGGTGGGCAACGCGCTGGATGCCGGCGCCACGCCAGAAGATCTCATCGGCGTCCTGCGCGCCATCGCGCCGCAGGTCGGCGGCCCGAAGACAGTAGCGGCTGCGCCAGAGCTCATGGTTGCCCTCGGCCTGGCCCTGCCGGAAGGCGTATAGGGCCGGGCGAGCGGCTCAGCCAATTTAGGAGGCAGTGATGTTCATGCGTAGACGTCCGTTGATGCGTGCAGCTGTAGTGGGCGGTGGCGCCTACGCGGCAGGTCGCCACATGGCGACGAAATCGGCGGGGCAGGCGCAGCAAGAGGACGAGCAGGACGAGCGCATCAGCCAGCTCGAGCAGCAGCAGGCGCCGCCCGCGCCTGACCAGCAGGCGCCTGCCGCGGCAGCGACGTCGCCGATGCTCGATCAGCTGAATCAGCTCGCCACCTTGCATCAGCAAGGCGTCCTGACCGACGACGAATTCACGGCCGCCAAGGCCAAGCTGCTCGGCACCTGACCCCCTTCGCGGACCGCGGAAAAGTGCGCGCCCGACGATCAGCGGTGCGCCGGTTCCGTCGTGCGATGAGGTCCCCTCAGGCCGGCCGCGAGGATATCGATGCTCAATGCCAGGATCCACGCCGGGAACAGCAACTCCAGCCAGGGTGAGATACCGACGCCGACCAGGAGCACGAGGGCGCTCACGAGCCCGGCGACGGTGAGCCATCTGGAGACGATCTCGGTGCGGCGCGCGATGGTCACGGTGGTGAGCGTGAACACCGCCGCCATCCGCATCGCGTAGATGTTCAGCAGGATCCCGGTGACGCTGCGGCCCAGCGCCAGGGTGTCCGCGCCGGGCGTGCCGGACGATGATGCATCCGCGATGATGCCGCCGGCGATCGCCGCGCTCACGAACAACATGGCGACGAATAGCAGGCCGCTGCCCAGGAACACCGTCGCGAAGAAGCGATCTTCACGCTCGCCGATCCGGTCCCTGAGCACCCCGATGAACCACAGGAACGCGATTCCGGCGAACGGCACGAGGTTCAACGCGATCGCTACCGCTGCTCTGCTCCGCGAATCGGTCAGCCACGAGCCTGGGACGGCTGGATGCGCCGGGACGGACACTCTGAGCAGCACGAGCGCAGCGACCAGGAGCACGGAAAAGATGATCCCGGCGACCGCTGCCGCACGGGGCGTTCGCAGCGGGCTCCCGGCCCGCAACGGGCCTACCGGCGCTTCGGTCATCGGGCTGCCCTTCCGCGGGTGGTCGTCGGCGGCATCATTTCACTTCGGTGTGGTAAGGGCCGCTGCCTCAGATCGTAATCATCCGGGGCGGGTGAGGACATGTCGTACCGTGCGCATTGAGCATCGGTAAGAGCGGGCAGCCCTGGGCATGTTCGGTCCGGCCGACCACCGGAGAGCCGAAACCCCTAAAGAAACAGATTAGGAGCGCTGATGGCACCCGGCGAATATGACGCGCAGCCGTCCTCCTCTTCGGCGCTTGGGGCATCGTGGCAGGTGACGCTGATCCTCGGCGTCCTGACCTTGATCCTCGGGCTCGTCGTGAGCTTCCACCCGACGGCCTCACTGAATGTGGTCGCGGTCCTGCTCGGCATTCTCATGATCCTCTCGGGGATCTTCCACCTGATCCGGGTATTCGACCCGCAGGAGATGCACCGGGTCTGGCTCGGCATCACCGGCTTCATGTTCATCGTCGTCGGTGTCGTCCTGATCCGCCATCTGCACCTCAGCAGGGCGCTCATCGGCCTGATCATTGGCATCACCTGGATAGTTCAGGGGCTGGCAGCGCTCATCGGCGGCATCTCAGGAGACGTCCGCGAAGGCAGGGCCTGGTGGATCACCTTCGGCCTGGTGAGCCTCATCGCGGGGATCGTGGTCGCAGTCACGCCCGCCTCCTCCCTGACGTTCCTCGCGGTCCTGCTCGGCATCTGGTTCGTCGTCATGGCCATCTTCGAGATCATCGGAGCGCTCATGCTCCGGCGCGAGCTTCGGGTCACGGTGATGTCACTCAGCTGACCGCTCATCCTTGACGGGTGATGCCCGGCTGAATGAGCGCTGCCAGCATCGTTAAGCGGGTCCCTGGGGCTGAAGACGACAGCACTTTCCCGGGCTGCCGCCTCCGTGGGGAGACCCGTTCATATGCCGGCCGGGGCGCGAGGAGCAGTGAAATGAGCGAGCCGTTCAAGGGCACGATCAACGTTGACATCCGCGATTCGGAGCCGGACTGGGAACCGTTCGAGCCGCCCAAGGCGCCCGATGGCGCACCCAGTGTCGTCTACATCGTGCTTGATGACGTGGGCTTCTCGGCCATGAGCTGCTACGGGGGCCCGATCGAGACGCCGAACATCGAGCGGATCGCAGCCGACGGGATCCGCTACACGCAATGGCACACCACGGCGCTCTGCTCGCCGACCCGCTCCTGTCTGCTGACCGGACGCAACCACACGCGCAACTCGATGGCCTGCATCACCGAGGCAGCCGTCGGCTTCCCGAACGCCAGCGGGACCATCCCGGCGGAAAACGGCATGATCTCCGAGATCCTCGGCGAGCGCGGCTGGAACACCTACATGGTGGGCAAGTGGCACCTGTGCCCGACCGTCGAGATGAACCTTGCCGCCACGCGGCGGAACTGGCCCTCTGGCCGCGGGTTCGAGCGCTTCTACGGGTTCCTGGGCGCTGAGACGAATCAGTGGTACCCGGACCTGGTGTACGACAATCACCCGGTGGACCAGCCTAAGCTGCCGGCCGAGGGTTACCACCTCACCGACGACATCACCGACAAGGCGATGGAGTTCGTCAAGGACGCCAAGACGGTCGCGCCGGACAAGCCGTTCTTCCTGTACTACGCACCCGGTGCCTGCCACGCGCCGCACCATGTCGCCAAGGAATGGTCAGACAAGTTCAAGGGCCACTTCGACATGGGGTACGAGGCGATCCGCGAGCAGACGCTGGCCCGGCAAAAGCAGCTGGGCATCGTCCCGGCCGATACCGAGCTGCCGCCGGTCAACCCGCTCGGCACCGAGACCCGCACGGGGCCCGAGGGCCAGCCATTCCCGCCACTGGACGTCACCCGGCCATGGGATTCGCTGTCCGCAGACGAGAAGCGGCTGTTCGCGCGGATGGCCGAGGTCTACGCGGGGTTCCTGGCGCACGCCGACCACCACATCGGCCGACTGCTCGACTACCTGGAGGAGTCCGGGCAGCGGGAGAACACGCTGGTGATCCTGGTGTCCGATAACGGGGCCAGCGGCGAAGGCGGCCCCGACGGCTCCGTCAACGAGATGTTGTTCGCGAACGGCATCCCGGACAATATCCAGTCGAACCTCGCGATGATCGACGAGCTCGGCGGGACGAAGACCTACAACCACTACCCGAACGGGTGGGCGATGGCCTTCAACACGCCGTTCAAGATGTGGAAGCGGTACGAGTTCAATGGTGGCACCGCTGACCCGTGCATCATCTCCTGGCCGTCGGTCACAGCCGGCAAAGGCGAGATACGCCACCAGTACCACCACGCGATCGATATCGTGCCCACCATCCTGGATTTCCTCGGCGTCGAGGCCCCGGCCGCGATCAAGGGCCACGTGCAGAGCCGCTTCGACGGGGTGAGCATGCGCTCGAGTGTCGAGAACGCGTCGGCGCCGCCGGCCCGCAAGACGCAGTTCTACTCCATGCTCGGCTCCCGCGGGATTTGGCACGACGGCTGGAAGGCTGTCACCACCCATCCCACGCTCAGCGGCTGGAGCAATTTCAACGACGACACCTGGGAGCTGTACCACACCGACACCGACCGCGCCGAGGTGCACGATCTGGCGGCGGAGCACCCGGAGAAGGTGCGCGAGCTGGTCAACCTATGGTTCGCCGAGGCCGGCCAGAACGGCACCTTCCCGCTGGATGACCGGTCCGCGCTGGAAATCATCACGACGCCGAGGCCGCAGCTGGCCTCCCCCCGCGACCGGTACGCCTACTTCCCCGATACCGCGGAGGTGCCCGAGGCGCAGGCGGTGAACGTCCGCAACCGGTCCTTCACGATCGGGGCGCTGGTGAACATACCCGCCCCCGGCGCCCGCGGCGTGCTGTTCGCGCACGGGTCGCGGTTCGGCGGGCACGCCCTGTACGTGAAGGACAACCGGCTGCACTACGTCAACAACTTCGTCGGCATGATGGAGCAGGCGATCGTCGGCACCCAGGACGTCCCGACTGGGGAGAACCTGATCCTTTCCGCATCGTTCGACAAGGACGGGGAGGACCCGCCACACGTGTCCACCGGGATCTTGTCCCTGTACCACGGGGACAAGAAGGTCGGCGAGGGCCGGATCAAGACCCAGCCCGGGATGTTCATGATCGCGGGTGAGGGCCTGTGCGTCGGCCGGGACAGCGGCGAGTCGGTCACCAGCGACTACCCGGGAGAGCACCCGAACGCGTTCACCGGCGGCACGATCAAGCGGGTCGCGGTCGACGTCAGCGGCGATCCCTATGTGGACATGGAGCGCGAGGCCCAGGCCATGCTGGCGCGGGAATAAGGAGTCGGCGATCACCGAGCTGCTTTCATCCTGGCGCCCGGGTCCGCAAGAGCGGCGATCCTGGACTTCGTCAGGCTGGTCACGGAGCCTGGCCCGTCGTTCGTTCCGGCTTCGGAGCGCATCGCGGCCTTCGACAACGACGGCACCCCTGTGGTGCGAGAAGCCGATGTATCCGCAGGCCGACTTTCTGCTGCGGCGCCGGTAGCAGATGGTTCAGGCCAATCCTGCCCAAGGCGAGCAGCAGCCGTGGAAGGCCGTGATCGAGGATTACCACGCCTGGCTCGCAGTGGTCCTGGATCACGTGCCGAGCTGACCGACGGCGTGACGCAAGCCTAAAAGGAGATCACCACCGACGCATTCGAGAACGAAGTAGGGGCTTTCTTCGATGCCGCGCGCCACCCGGTGCTCGGTGTTCCCTATACGAAGACTGCTTACCGCCCGATGCGTGAGCTGATCGCGCTGCTTGAGGCCAGTGACATCCGGGTGTACATCTGCTCGGCCGGCGGCCGCAACTTCGTCCGGGTGGTGTCGCAGGAGATGTACGGCATCCCACGGGAGCGGGTGATCGGCTCGGGCACGACGCTCTAGCACCGCCAGGGCGACGTGTACCGGACGAGGGGTGTCAAGCAGCCGATCGATGAAGGCCCGGGCAAGCCCATGCACATGTGGGCCCGCACGGGACGCAAGCCACTGCTGGCAGGCGGAAGCGCCGACGGCGACATCGCGATGCTGGAGGCGGCCCGAATCGCGCTGCTGATCTGCCACGACGACGCCGAGCGAGAGTTCGACTACCAGGCAGGCGCGCAGCAGGCACTCACCGAAGCGGACGAGCGAGGCAGGACAGTCGTGAGCATGAACAACGATCTCACCGAGGTGTTCTGACCGGGATACTGGCCTGCGCGCACATGCTCGCGCGATTTTGCCGTTAAGGCGCCTGCTGGTCTGACGCCCGAAGCGCGCGAAGCGACGCCTCGAAGGAGATCAGGCGTTCCCGGGCCACCTCGGCCTGTTGCGCGCCAGCGCCTCCAGGAGCCCGCTCGGCGTCCATGGCGGAGCGGGCCGCCTGCAGCGACGCGAGTGCATCAGCGACCTTAGCGCGGCCTTCATCATCTGGGGCTGCCTCACGCAGCGCGTAGAGCGTCTGCGCGAGGTCATCCGCGCGGCGCTGGATGTCGGACCAGCGGGCGCCTGCATCATCGGCCGCCAGCGCTCCCGGTGTCTCAGCGACGCTCATCGCGTCATGAAGAGCTGAGCCCTTCGCGTACGCGTCGATGACTCTTGACCGCCAGCCGGCCGCGGCCGCGGAGCGGCGGCCTCGCGCGCGGACGATCAGCATGATCAGGCCGATCAGGACAATGGCGCCCAGGAGGATCCATAGCCAGATGAGGCCGGTACTCGACCCGCTGGCTGCTGCCGCCGGGCTGCTCGCCGGCGCGGTCCGGGTCGGCGTCGCGGCGCTCGGTGTAACTGATGCAGGGGCAGTTCGGCTTGGCGATGCGCTGCTGGCGGGCGCCGACGTGGCGCTGTGGGTAGGCGACGGGCTGGCGCTGTGGCTGGGCGCGACACTGGCACTGCGGGTGGGCGAGAGGCCGGCGATCGCGCTCTTGGCGGTGCTGCCACATCCCGCCGCCATACATCCGGCAACAAGAATCGCTGCCGGAAGGGCAAGGCTCTTAGTCAAGCGCCGCATGCCTGATCCTTCCGCGCCGTTATAACAGGCCGCCTGGCCACCGCATCGCACTAATGATCCGGCCGGCCGGACTACCGCGCCTCACCCGCTATGGGGGACCCGGCGCCCCCCGGACCGCCGCGCAAGGGAGCGCAGTGCCGTTGCTGAGGGCACTAGCGGATCATCGGGCCCGCGCCAGTGAGAGCGTCACGGATCGCCCTCGAGGGGGTCTTCATCGGCTTCACCGGTAAAGGACACTGCGACCTTCTGCTCGGGCCTGCGCACTTCCATTTGCGCCAGCCGCGTCAGCACTAGCCGGTCGGCCTTGGTCAGCGGCGGCTGGGTGACCGAACGGGGCCACAGCCGGTAGCGGAGCACCACGTTGATCTCGGCCGCCCACAACGTCAGCTGTGCGCCCAGGTAGATCCAGGACAGCAGGGTGATGACGACCGCGAAGACGCCGTAGGTGGGACTGGCATGCCGCAGCCCGCGGGCTACATACCAGGTCCCGATGCACTGCAGGGTCTCCCAGAACGCCGAGGCGATGATCGCGCCGACCGCCACCTCGCGGGCCCGCAGCGGCTCCGCGGTGAGCACCATGAAGGCGAGCAGGAAGAGCCCGAGGTTCACCAGGAAAGAGGCCGCGATGGCGAGCACCGGGGCGCCCGCCCCCCGGTGCTCGACCGCGGTGCCGAACGCGGTCAGCGCGGTGGAGGAGAGAACGGCCAGTCCGAGCAGGCCTATCACCCCGAAGGTGCGGAGGTATCGGGTCGGAAAGCTGGGCCAGTGGACATATGGGATGTTCCAGACGGTGTTCATCGCGTTCTGCGCCGCGAAGCCGACGCCGAGACTGCCATATATGGTGCCCGCGATGCCGATGACCAGCGCCGTCGTGCTCCCCTCGAGCGGATGCACCTCCGAGCGCAGCTGATCCCCGATCACCGGGAAGCTCCCGAGCGCCGAGTCGATCAGCTGCTCGCGCAGCGCCGGGTGGCCGGACAGCGTGAAGCCGAGGACGGTCGCCAGCAGCAGCAGCAGTGGGAAGAGCGCGAACAGGCCGTAATAGGCCATCAGGGCCGCCTTGCCGCCGGCCTGGTCGTTGCCGAACTTCTGCATCACCGCCCACGGGAAGGCGATGACGGCGTGGCGCTGCTGGAACCGGTCGGCGCGGCGAACCTGCCGCTCGAGCCAGCCAACGCGCTGCATGCTCGCCCCTTTCCCGTCGTCGCCGGTGGTCATACGTACTCGCGGCGCCGCAGCGACGAAGAGGCACAACGGAAGTCCCTGACGCAGGCGCCATCAGCTGAAAGCACAATCGTCTCGGACCCGAGCGTGCCGTGGGCGATACCGGCCCGGCGCAGCCGGAGCACCGTCCGCATTAGCTCGTCGAGAGTCCCGTCCGGAATAGCTGCCGGGTCGGCTTCCCCGAGCGCCGGGCCGCCGGGCAGCCTGCTGACGATCGCCGCGTCCTTGCTTGGCCCAAACCGGCCGACGGCAAGCACCTCTGGCACCAGCACGCCCGCCCGCGCGGCCATGAAGGTCAGGTACGCCTCGTGCTCGACCTGCTGGATGCGGTCAAGGATGAGGGTGGGCCCGGAATCCCGGTAGAAGCAGAAGCGCCAGAGCTTGGCCAGCACGCGGGCATCGGCGGCGTCGCGGCCATATACGGACAGCTCTATCCGGTTGCCGTCGCAGTCGTGACCGATGAACCTTTCCACCCCCCAGGCCTGGTGCGGGGCACGCGCGATGTCCTCGACGTCGACATGCAGGTCGGCGATCCCGGTCGCCACCTCCGGTGCTGATGGCAGGCCCAGCGGTGACCCGGCGGCCAGGTGGAGTAGGGCGGCGATTCCCCACCCGAGAACAAGGCTCGAGACGGCGTTGACAGGAAGCGCTGAGCCGTCGACAACGGCGGCGATCGCCGCCGTGGCTACCAGAACGGACACCAGGCGGTGAAAGGGGCGGCTCAGGTAGGGCCGTGCGGTGACCGCCACCGCGATAGTCACGGCTAGCTGGGTGACCGGATAACTGGTGTCCACGCCGGCCAGCGCGCCGGTAGCGGGCCGGCCGGCGGCGGGCCCGAGCACCGCGCCCAGCAGGACGCATGCGATCCAGGTCGTGGCGGCGGCTACGGCGATCCGGCGAACCGCCGCCAGCCGCGGCACCAGCAGGGCGACGGCAGCCAGGCAGGCGATGACCCCAGCGGAGCCAAGCCAGAACCCGGCAGTGACCAGCCACCGGATCGCTGTCGGGGGCGGATGCAAGAAATGGACGATGCCCAGTTCCACGGCCGAGTTAGCCCGGATGACCGGGATGGACGCGGCCACCCCCGCCGCGGCGAACCCGAACCGGAAGGCGTCCGATGCACGCCGGCGGGTAGTTCCCCCGCCGCGCGGCCCGAGGACAACGGCACGCAGCCGCTCCGCCGTCCGCAGCCCCGCACTGGCCGCGCTCACCCGCGGAGCGGCACTGGCTTCGCTCATCCGCGGGCCGGCGCCGTCCGCGCCCGGCCTGGCAGGTGTGGCCATGGGATCTCCTCGCCCATTCCTCGCCCGGCCAGGGCACAAGAGCGGCCCGCAGCGGGCGCCCCCGGCGGTCGGTGCCCTACCCGGTGGCTGGCGGGCCGCCACGACTGATGCATCGGAAGCCGAGGTGGCAGGTGGCACTGTCGACGGTCTCGCCCTGGCGGGCGGCTGGCCGGTAGCGCAGGCAGTAGCTAGGCGCGCACAGGTGCGAGCCGCCCTTGATGACCTTGCGCGGCAGGTGCGCGCCCGGCTCGCCGGCGATCCTGCTGCGCTCCGGCGTGCTCACCCGCGGGTTACGGGGCGCGCAGCAAGCGCTGGCGGCCTCAGCCGGATGACGCGGAGTGAAGTAGTCGCACGTCCATTCCCAGACGTTGCCGGTCATCTCGTAGAGCCCGTAGCCATTGGCGGGGAACGAGCCCACCGGGGAGGTGCCCTCGTATCCGTCAGTGAGCAGGTTCTGCCAGGGGAATTCTCCCTGCCAGGTGTTGGCCATCAACTGGCCGCCTGGTGCGAACTCATCGCCCCAGGCGTACACGGCACCATCGAGGCCGCCGCGTGCCGCGTATTCCCACTCGGCCTCCGTGGGCAGTTCCTTACCCGCCCAGGCGGCGTAGGCTTCAGCATCCTCGGCGGCGACATGGGTCACCGGATGCCGTCCGCGGCTGCGGACGTCGCTGCCCGGTCCCTCGGGGCGCCGCCAGCAGGCGGCCGGGACGTATTCCCACCAGTTGCGGTAGTCGCGCAGGTCGACCGGGCCAGGCGTGCGCTGGAACACCAGTGATCCCGGCACCAGCAGCGCCGGGTCGGCATCGGGGTAGTCGGCCGCGGCCAGCGGCCGCTCAGCGACGGTCACGTACCCGGTCGCCGTCACGAAGCGGCGGAATTCCGTCACCGTCACCGGGTGGCGGTCCATCCAGAAGCCATCCACGGTGACCCGGTGGACCGGGCGCTCCTCCGGATAGAAATCGGCCGAGCCCATACCGAACGTACCGCCCGGAATCCACGTCATGGTCCTGAGCTGATCCTTCGCCCTGTTCCTTGCCGCATTCCTCGCCGGCCGGGGTCCATGGCTTATCGCGGCGGCCGGTGATGAAGAACTCGTCATTGACATGCCGTGCATGCTCCTGATTCTCGCGACCTGCAACGAGGTTAAAGGCGCCCGCACGGGCCGACACCACCCCTCACGGATGAGGCCCGAAGGGACGCGATTGGAGATTCTTTGAGATGCATCGGCCGACAACTCCCCGTTAGTCCGGCGTGGTGCAGCCGGATGGAGCAAACGGATGATGCGCGTGATCCGCTCGCCTGTAGCCGCGGTCCGTCGGTGGCTGCGCTCGGTCCGGCCCGAGGCATCCCACCTGCGGGCGGACATCGTGGCCGGCCTGCCGGGCGCGATTAGCAGCGTGCCCGACGGGATGGCGGCCGCGGTCTTGGCCGGCGTCAACCCGGTGCAGGGGCTGTATGCGAGCTTCGCGGGGCCTATCGTCGGCGGGCTCAGCTCGAATACCCGGATGATGGTGATCACGACGACATCCGCAGCCGCACTGGCCGCGGGCTCGGCGCTGCAGAATGTGGCCCCCGCCCAGCGGCCAGAGGCAGTACCGCTGCTAGTGATCCTGGTCGGCGTGGTGCTGGTCGCCGCCGGGATCATTCGGCTCGGCCGGTATACGCGGTTCGTCTCCTACTCGGTCATGATCGGCTTCCTCACCGGGATCTCGGTCAACATCGTGTGCGGTCAGATCGCCGATCTGACCGGCGCGAAGGCGCATGGCGCTTTCCCCCTGGCCAAGGCCGTCAGCGTGCTCGTCCATCCGGACCGCATCGAGCTGGCGTCGCTGCTCGCCGGGCTGAGCGCGCTGGCGATCCTGGTGGTGCTGGCACGGACTCGCCTCGCGGTTGTCAGCGCGCTGATCGCCCTGCTGATTCCTACCTTGGTAGTCGTGCTGGCTGGCGCGCAGAGCGTGGCCAGGGTAGGGGACCAAGGGGACATCCCGCGGGGCATCCCGCTGCCCCATCTCCCAGACTTCAGGCTACTGTCGTTCAGCCTGGTCACGGGCGCACTCGCGATCGCGGCCATCGTCTTGGTCCAGGGCGCAGGGGTCGCCGAAGCCGCGCCAAACCCCGCCGATGCCCAGCCGAATCCCAACCAGGACATCATCGCGCAAGGGGCAGGCAACATTGCCGCGGGTTTCTTCCGCGGCATCGCGGTGGGCGGCTCTGTGGGGCAGACCGCGCTGAATGTGACCGTCGGCGGCCGGACCCGGTGGGCAGCGATCTGGTCCGGCATATGGATGCTGGTGATCCTCGCCATCTTCTCCGGGCTGGTCGCGAAGATCGCGGTTCCGACTCTTGGCGCCATACTCATCTTCGCGGCCATCGGCTCGCTGCGTCTGGGGGAGGTCGCCACCATTCTGCGCACCGGGCACACCTCGCAAGTCGTGGTGATTGCCACCTTCGGCGTCACGTTGTTCCTGCCAGTCGCAGCGGCGGTCGGCATCGGGGTGGCCCTGTCGTTGCTGCTGCAGCTGAACCAGGAAGCCATGGATCTCGCCGTGGTCGAGCTCATTCCACGTGACGACGGGCGTTTCGAGGAACGTCCGGCGCCGCCCGCCCTGACCAGCAATCACGTGACAGTCCTTGATGTGTACGGCAGCCTGCTTTACGCGGGCGCCCGCACCCTGCAGGCTCACCTGCCCGACCCAGGCGACGCGCGCTCGCCCGTCGTCGTGCTGCGGCTGCGCCGCCGCACCTCCCTAGGGGCGACATTCGTGAAGGTGGTCGCGGACTACGCGGACCGGCTTGCCGACTCCGGCGGTCGGCTCTACCTCAGCGGCCTTGAGCCCGGCCTCGTCGAACGGCTCCGCCGTACCGGGCACGTAGACGGACCGGTGCGCGCTTTCGAAGCAACGCCGGTGGTGGGCGAGTCGACCCAGGCGGCCTACTTGGACGCCGAGGCATGGCTGGTCAAGACGCACGGCGGATGAGCCTTCGCTCGGGTAGCGGGGGTATCCCCGGATCATCTGCGCTGCCTTCCGCCGGAGCAAGCCGCCGCCCGTAGCGGCGGGCCAGCGGATCAGCGGTCGCGCCGTGCACAATCACGCTGATCAGTACGGTGAAGGCGATGACCGCGACCGCGGGCCCGGCAACACGCTGGCCCAGCTCCTCAAGCGCCAGCAACGCAAAGACCACCGACGCCAGGCCGCGAGGACCGGACCAGCCCACGAATGCCGTCGCCGCGCGGCCGAACCGTGCGCCGGCTAGCGCGGCCGCCACCGGCGCCATCCGGATCACGGTGAGGCTGAGTACGGCGTACACCACCGTCTGCCAGGTCACGCTTTCCAGCGCCGGAACGACCGCGACAACACCGAACGCCAGCCAGACCAGCAGCGACACCAGGGCACCCGTCTCCTCGACGAACGGCGATAAAGCCATTGCCGTGCAGCGCCACCGAGCTGGCATAGGCGCAGAACGCCAGCCCCAGGATCGCCGAGCCCGCGAAATCGCCCTCGGCCCACCCACGGCGGCGCGCCACCTTCACCAGGAAGCCTCCCGCGCCGCCGACAGCCACGCCGATAAGCACGCCAAGCGCCAGCTCGGCGACGGCTCTGCCCGGGCCAGTGCCGGCACCGTGCCCGGCGGTTGCCGCTCCCGCCACGGCGACCAGCACGACCGGCGTGGCGATCCCGTCGTTGAGCCCGGTCTCGACGTTGATCAGCCGCCTGATGCGCGCGGGAACCGCCGGGTTGACCATGACGCCTGCGCCGAGGGCAGCGTCCGTCGGCGCGAGCGCCGCACCCACCAGCAGGGCGAGCCAGATGTTCATGCCCTTGAATAGCGTCAGCGCCAGCACGGTCCCCAGGCCGATGGTCAGCGGCAGCCCGATCCCGAGCAGTCAGACGCACAATCCCATGTCCGCGCGCAAGTCCCGCAATCCGACCCGGGACGCGTCCGAGAACAGGACGAGCACCAGCGTGACCTCTGCGAGCGTCTTGACCAGCTCATGGGACGGCGCAAACCCCAGGGGCGCCAGCGGACCGTGCGCCAGGAGCACACCGGCGAGGACGAACGTGATCGGAGCGGTGACGTCGAAGCGCTCCAGCCGCGCCGACAGCATTCCCCAGGCGAATATCAGCGCCGCCACGATCGCCAGGTCGGAGGCGCTCACCACCTCACCGGCTGACGGCAATGCTCGCTAGCCGGTGCCTGACCAGGCTCGCGCTGAGCCGTTACCTGCGGCGTGACACTCGCCGGGCGGTGCGCCGTCCAGTACGCCTGGCTACTCTGCGTCCTCCGAACATTTTGTGCCCTCCCGATAGTGGCAATGGCAGGCCGAAGCAGTCAGCTTGCCGCAGCCGCCGTTTCCAAGTCGTGCAGTTCCTGTGCTTCCTCGGCCGATACTAGCCCGATCTCCACGAGGTCGAGCGGGCTGATGAAGCCGTCGCTGATGCGGAAGCCCCCGGCGCGGACAAGCGCGTCGCGCAGCGGCACCGCCCAGTGGTGCTCAATCAGAATGAGCGCCGCCGCGGACTCGTTCGGGATGTCCTCGAGCACATCCCAGCCCTCCTGCTCGGTAAACACTTTCACGCCGCCCTCGGCGGCCACCTCCTCGGCACCCGCTAGCGCGCCTGCCTCGGCGCCCTCCTCGCCCTCGATGCCGAGGCCGATCAGCGCGCCGATCTTGGTGCCGTACTCGATCGCCTCCTCCTCCGAGAGGTTGCTGAGGTGCTCCACCTCAAGGTCGCCGTCGGCGTCCTTATAAACGGCCAGCGAGTCGATCACACGCACCGTATCGCTTTCTCGGAGCCGCTCAAGTTCGGCGATGATCTCACCGTGGAAGTCGGGATGATTGAACCCCAGGACGAGAAGCTGCACGGGCCCAATTGCCATGTTACTGCCTCTTTCGCGGGAGCGGCCGGTCTAACTTCAGCCGACCCCGTCAGCGGGGAAGCCGGAGACCGGCCCGCCGACGTGATCCGGTTAATGATCCGATCTGGACCTCTACTCCGGAAGCATCTGGCCGGATCGGGCGGTGCCGCATCACCCGCTGGGGGTGATGCGGAACTGGCAGCTTTGCGTGATCGGCCATGCTCAATGCCGGATCAGGTGGATTACTCCGACGTCGGCCAGCCCGTCGAGCGCGAGCTGAACGGCCAGCGCGGCGAGCAGGAAGCCGAACACCTTCTCGGTCACCAGCATTCGGTTCTCGTCCAGGTGCTTGCTCACCCGGTTTGCCCACCGGAACACTGCCGCATCAATGCCGATCACAATGGCAAGCGCCCCGGCGACGACAGCGAATACGCCGATCGATCCAGCCTCCGCCGAGGCAGTGACCAGGACAACGATCCCCGCTGGATTGAGGAGATAGGGAACGGCCAGCGGGAAAACGGCCAGCCGCATCGGGTCTTTGCCCGTCAGCTGATTGCCCTCCCCGCCGGTGTCATGCGGGCTGAGAATCATCGAAACAGCAATGATCAGCAGGACGATCCCGCTCGCGATGCCCAGCGCACCAGCAGAGAAGTGCAGCAGCCTGGTCAGGAGCCCGCCCAGGACGAGGAGGACGACCGCCACGGCGGCCGCTGTGGTCAGCATTTTCCTTACGACACGGCCTTTCGTGGCCGACGGCATGTCCGCCGTCGCCTCGAGGAACGGCACCAGAGCGATCTTTGGCCCGATGCCGATCAGGAGCAGCAGGAAGGTGTCGATGACCGCGGCGGCGTCCACAGACTTGAACTCCATGGCCTCAGCCTCGCGCTCGCGCGGCCCGCTGCGCGTCACCCCAGATCGACTACCTAAACAACACGGGTTCGAGCGGCCTTAGCCGCCCGCCGGCTGAGGCGCATCACCAGAAGGCTTGTCATCGCCGACGGCTTTCTGGCGCCCGGAAACGAGCTTGGCGCTCATCTTGATCGCCTTGACCGCACCGGTGGCACCTGCCTGCAACGTTAGTCCGATGGCGAGCACGACACAGCCAGGGATGAAGAGCGTATGTGACCCGAGCATGAGCAGCCCGACGCGGCCGAGGACGTAGGGCGGGGTACAGACCACCGCTCCGATTGCCCCGCCCACCGCGGTCGCCGTCAGCTTGTCACGTTTCGAATAGGTGGTCTTCACGCCGATGAGCCGGGCCGGGACGGCGACGTAGCAGACCATCATCACCCCGATAACGATGCTCAGCGACAGCCCGAACCACCACAGCCCCCACCGGACGAAGACCACGGTCGACAAGCCCAGGCAAATGCCCACCGCGGCGCCCCATCCCAGCACGATCACCAAGTGCGACCGAGCCTGCGTGAACGCCGGCCGGATCACCGGCCGGCCCTCGCTGGCGATCGCAAACGCGAACACGGCGTTCAGGAAAAAACTCGCCGCCGTGACAGCGGCAACGGCCAGCACGATCGGGATCACAATCGGACCGGTCAGTACATGGAGCGACTTCCCGTGCAGCACATGTGCTTTCAGGTCGATCATGGCGGCCCAGATCCACATCGCCGGCAGCACCTGGATCAGGGTAAGCCGCCAGTTCGTGAACAGCAGCTTCACGCCCTCGAACAGCATCGCAAAGGCACCGACGGCAAGAGCGAGGGGGGCAAGCCACCGGCGAGACCGGCTGAGCCGCAGAACCCCCTCTTCTACGGCCGCAAGGTCACTGTCCCGGACGGCGCGTATTAGCCGCCCGGCCCGGGCGCGCTCGGCGGCAGGCAGCGACCAGGGGGCCTCGCCGCCGGTGCCGGCGCGTGCGGGCTCGCCGGAAGGATCTCCATCAGCTGGCAATGCTGCCGGCAGTTCCGGTGCATTCCCTTCGATTGCCACTGGGGGGTGCCCCTCTGCGAGGGTCGTGGGCTGAGCGGATCCATGTCGGGCCGACAGAGAGAGCCGCCAATGGCCGCCGGCGCCTCCTGCGCCTATCCGTGCACTATGAGGATAACCCCGGCCAAATGGCTGTCTGCCTCACCCCTCCAGGGTGAGGCAGACAGCCGGCCCGTGCGCGATCGTGGCTTGTGCGGCATGCCTCGTCCGCCCCGGCACCTGCCGTAACGGAAGCGGCCGGCAGCGATTCGGCGCGGGCGCCTGTGGTGTACCGGAAAGAGAGGAGCCGATGATGAGTGTACGGACGGCTGAGGCTCCACCCCGGGGTACGCAGCGGTATCAGCTCGATTCCGGAGTGGCGCGCCTGACCCCGGCGGAGCGCGCGGCCCGCGGCAAGGCGGCTCGGGCTGAAGTGCCACGTGACAGCCATGCGGTATTCGACCCGCCGCCGGACCGGCCCGACCCGATCGGACTGCTGGAAGAGCAAGCGAAGCCGCGGGTGCCCGAGCTGGTACCCGTGCGGTGGGGCCGGATGATGGTGTCCCCGTTCACGTTCTACCGCGGCGCCGCCCTGCCGATGGCCAGCGATCTGGCCACCACTCCGGTGTCTGGGCTGGCAGTCCAGGCGTGCGGCGACGCGCACCTGTCTAACTTCGGCATTTTCGGCTCGGCTGAGCGCCGCCTGATGTTCGACGTCAACGACTTCGACGAGACACTACCCGGCCCGTGGGAATGGGACGTCAAGCGGCTAGCGGCCAGCCTCGAAGTCGCGGCGCGCGGCAACGGGTTCCCAGGCAAACAGCGCCGGGATATAGTCTCGGCCGCTGTCGCCCGTTACCGGCAGGCGATGCGCAACTTCGCCGGGATGAGCAACCTGGATGTGTGGTACGCGCATGCGGACATGGACCAGCTGCGGGCGCAGTTCGAATCCAAGCTTCAGCCGCGACAGCGCAAAGTGGTGGAGAAAGGCCTGGCCAAGGCCCGGACCAGGGACAGCATGCAGGAAGTAGCCAAGCTGACCCGGGTCGTGGACGGCCGGCCACGGATCATTTCTGACCCGCCGCTGCTGGTTCCGATCGATGAGCTGATGCCCGGGGAAGCGGACCGGACCGCCATCGAGGAGCAGTTCGGCGGCCTGATCGCCAAGTACCGGCGCACGCTGGAAACTGACCGCCGGTCCCTGCTCGAGCAGTTCGAGTTCTGCGACATGGCCCGGAAGGTCGTCGGCGTCGGCAGCGTCGGGACGCGCTGCTGGATCGTCCTGATGCTCGGCCGCGATGACGCCGATCCGCTGTTCCTGCAGGTGAAGGAGGCCGAGGCGTCGGTGCTCAGCCGCTTCGTCGGGGCCAGCAAGTACACCAACCAGGGCCAGCGGGTGGTCGCGGGCCAGCGGCTGATGCAGGCATCCAGTGACATCTTCCTGGGCTGGCAGCGGATCGAAGCGGGCCTGGACGGGCGGCAACGCGACTTCTATGTCCGCCAGCTGCGGGACTGGAAATTCTCCGTCGAGATAGAGAACATCCTGCCCTCCGGCATGCGGCTGTACGGCGAACTCTGCGGCTGGACGCTGGCGCGGGCGCACGCTCGTTCCGGGGACCGGATCGCCATCGCCGCCTACCTCGGCGGCTCAGATGTCTTCGACCGGGCCATCACCCAATTCGCTGTCGCCTACGCCGACCAGAACGAGCGCGACCACAAATCTCTCGTCGACGCTGTCGCATCGGGACGGATCATCGCCGAGCCCGGCCTGTGACGTCCTGCTGACCCGGCGGGCGACGGAGGTGGCGTGGTACTTGACCTGATGCTCATCGGGCTCGGGATCACCCTCGAGCCGTTTCCTCTCACCGCCTTCATCCTGATCCTAAGCTCCGAGAAGGGCACCAGGAAGGGCCTGGCGTTCATCCTCGGCTGGCTGGCCTGCCTGGTAGTCGTGATCGCTGCCGTCGTCCTGACGACCGGGGGCCAGCCGCCCAAGCCGCAGACCGCCCCGTCGACCGCCGTCCTGGCCATCAAGCTGGCCCTCGGTATCGTGCTGATCCTGCTCGCCATGCGGCAGCGGCGCCGGATGGGCCGCCCCCGCAAGCCGCCGACCTGGATGGCGAGCCTGGACCGGCTGTCCCTGTGGTCCGCCGCCGGCCTCGCCGTGTTCCTGCAGCCCTGGGCGCTGGTAGCAGCAGGCGCCGCGGCAGTGGTTCAGGCCAAGCTTTCCACGGCCGGGGACTACCTGACGCTGATGCTCTTCTGCCTGGTGGGCACCGCCAGCTTCCTGTACCTGGAGCTCTATGCGGCGTTCGCACCCGCCGCGGCTGGTGTCCGGCTTGACCGGCTGCGGACGTGGCTCGACACCCACCGGGACCAGGTGATCATCGTGATATTCCTGCTGCTTGGCTTCTGGCTAGCAGGAAAGAGCATCTACCTGCTGGTCAGCTGACAAATGACGATGCCCAGCCCGTCAGGGCAGCCGGACGGGCGCCCATCGCCCGGGGCCGGCGAGAGCCGCTGGCCGATGGCGCTGGCGGTACTGGCTGCCGGTGGCCTGCGCGCGGTCCTCCCGGCCCAGCTCAGGACCGGAGATGCCCGCTGGGCGTTCATCGTGGTTGTCTTCGGTCTGCTCGCGATACTCGTCATCGGCGACCCCGGGCGCATTGACCGCGACTCCACCTGGCTGCGGGCACTGACCGGGACGCTGATCGGCCTGATCTCTGTCGTGAATGCCTCGGCCGCCGTCCGCCTGGTGGCCGGGATCATCAGCGGGGCCAAGTTCAGCACCGATGCCAATATCCTGCTCGCCAGCGGTGGGGCAATCTGGCTCACCAACGTGATCGCCTTCGGGCTGTGGTACTGGGATCTTGACCGCGGCGGTGCCGCAGCCCGCGCGCGCGGCGCGGGCCAGCAGCCCGCTTTCGTTTTTCCAGAAATGACCAACGCTCAGTAGTAGGGCTGACTGGTATCCGAAGTTCGTGGACTACCTGCACCTGTCGTTCACGGCCGCCACCGCATTCAGCCCAACGGACGTCTCGGCGATCAGGCCCTGGGCGAAGCTCATGATGATGGCCGAAGAGGCGATCTCGCTGGTGGTCGCGGCGCTTGTCGTCTCCCGCGCCGTGAACATCCTGAGGTAGCCCTCTGATGCAGTCCCTGGGAGGCGAATCTCCGCCTGTCAGATCAGCACCATGGACGGTCGGCTCGCCATCTCCGGTAATCATCCCGTTCAGGTGATGTTTGGGGGAATGTAACCGTATGACGATTGGTTTGCAGCTCGCTCGAACAGACCCGGGAGGACGCAGGTGACGACGCCGCCTGATCCGCTTGCGGTCCTGCGGTCTCGGAGCTACCTGGGGCTGCTGGTGCTGGCCACGATCATCGGCATGCCCGTGGCGGCGGCGGCGTACTTCTTCCTGGCAGCGGTCCACTGGCTGCAGGGGTGGATCTTCACCGATATTCCCCACGGGCTGGGCTTCCACTCCGAACCCCTATGGTGGCCGATCCTGCCGCTGGTACTGGCCGGGGTGCTGGTCGCGCTCACCATCAGGTACCTGCCTGGCACGGGCGGCCGCTCGCCAGCCGACGGGTTCAAGGCCGGCGAAGGCGCTCCCTCGCCGATCGAGCTTCCCGGCGTCATCCTCGCCGCATCGGCGACCCTGAGCCTGGGCGTGGTCCTCGGACCCGAGGCGCCACTGATCGCCATCGGCGGCGGGCTCGGCGTCTGCGCCATCCGCCTCGTCAAGCGGGATGCTCCAGCCAGAGCCAGCGCCATGGTGGCCGCAGCGGGTAGCTTCGCCGCCATCAGCGCGCTGCTTGGCTCGCCGCTGCTTGGTGCGTTCCTGCTCATGGAAGCCTCCGGGCTGGGCGGGGCCATGCTGGAGCTTGTGCTAGTGCCTGGGTTGCTGGCCGCCGGCATCGGCTTCCTGATCTTCCTTGGCCTGGGCCACGCGACCGGGCTCGGCACGTTCTCGCTGGCAATCCCCAACCTTCCGCATGTCGGGAGCCCCACCGTCGCCGAGTTCGGGTGGGCGATCGCGATCGGGCTTCTGGCGACCCTGCTCGGCTCCGGGATCCGGTGGCTCGCCCTGCTGATCCGGCCCCGCGTCGAGCCGCGGATGGTGCTAGCCACCCCGGTGGCAGGCCTGGCCATCGCCGGACTCGCGATCGCCTTCGCCGCGGGCACCGGCAAGGGCACCTCCGAGGTGCTGTTCGACGGCCAAGACGCCCTCGGCCCATTCATCACCCACAGCGCCAGCTACACCGTCGGGGCGCTGCTGCTGCTCCTCGCCTGCAAGGGGCTCGCCTACGCCGCATCGCTGAGCAGCTTCCGCGGCGGACCGGTGTTCCCGTCCATGTTCCTCGGGGCAGCGGCCGGCATAGCAATGTCGCACCTGCCGGGGCTGCCGCTCGTTCCTGGCGCGGCCATGGGCATCGGCGCGATGTGCGCGGTGATGCTCAGGCTGCCGATGACCTCCGTGTTGCTCGCCACCCTGCTGCTGGGTTCTGACGGCCTAGCCGTCATGCCTGAGGTGATCGTGGCCGTCGCGGTGGCGTACGTGGCATCGGCATGGCTCACGGCGACCCCCGCCGCCGCCCCGAAGACGCCGCCTTCGGCTACCCAACCTGCTCTGGCCCCCGCCCATCCGGCGCCCGGACAGGACGGCTAAGTCATGCGGCCGGCCTGGGGCAATGCCGCGAACGCCGCTAGCGCGCACCGCGGCGCGCCCAACGTGTTTACGTCGTGTGGGATGACGCCAGCATGGCGGCGTGGGATGCCTTCGGCGGCCTGATCGAAACCCCGAACATGAAGCGGCTCGCGGCGCAGGGGCTGCGCTACTCGCAGTGGCATACGCCGGCCCTTTCCTTCATAACGCGTTCGTGCCTGCTGGCGGGACGCGAGTGCGACGCCAGCACCATCGCCCAGGCCGGGCCTAGCGACCAGGAATGGCACGGGCAGAGCGTAGTCATCCTGTCCGGAGCCGCTACGCTGGCGGAGATCCTGGCCGCGAATGGCTACCGTACGTACTGCGTGGGCAAATGGCATCTCAGCAGAGACCTGGCCGATATGGCTATCGAGTTCATCCGTGACGGGGCACAGGCCACCCCGGGACGACCCGGGACGACCCTGGTTCTGCTACCTGTCATTCGGCGCGAACGGTGCACCCCACATCGGCCCCCGGGAGTGGACTGATAAGTACCGCAACAGGTTCGAGATGGGCTATGACCGCTACCGGGATGTCGCGCTCAGCGGCATGAAGCGGCTCGGCATGGTGCCTGAGAAGACCGAGCCGACCCTGGCTGACCAGCTGCCCAGGGGCAACGGGGCGGCCGGAGCCAACGTGGTGCGCGCATGGCGTTCGCTCAGCGACGACCAGAAAGAGCTCCCCGGCCGGCTCGCCGAAGCGTACGCCGGCCTGTGCTCCTACACCGATCATCAGGTCGGGCGGCTGCTGAGCTACCTGGACGGGTCAGGCCAGCTGGATAAGACGATCGTTGTGGTCTGTTCCGCCAATGCGACCGCCGAAGACAGCCCGGATGGGCTGGCTAGGAAGAACGCGTTCTCTGCCGACTGGACCGGTGACGCCGGGGCTATCTCAAGCAACGACGACCTGCCCGCCGCGGCCAGCTACGACCACCAGTACTGCGCCGGGTGGGCGTGGGCGTTCAGGACGCCATTCAACGTGCTAAGGCAGCACTCTCATGGCGGCAGTGTCGCAAGCCCGCTGATCATCAGCTGGCCGCGGGAGATGAAGGACGTGGCGGGCGGCGTGCGCGATCAGTACCATCACGCGGTCTACGTCGACGGCTGGAAGGCCATCGCAGGACACTGCGCGACCGCGGCGCCAGGAGAGCCTGCGCGGCGGGCGCCTGGGAGTTGTATCACGTGGCTGCCGACCGGGCCGAGCTCCACGACGTGGCCGCCAGGTACCCGGCGAAGGCCGCCGAACTGGCTTCGCTGTGGGAAGCGACAGCTGGCGGCGATGGAGCCCTAGTGTCCTGAGTCGTTAATTAGCTGAAGATATCCAGCGATGCTGGCGAGTATCTCGTCAGCGGTCTTCGTCCACACGAATGGCCTGGGGTCGTCGTTCCAGGCGTCGATCC
>OBLU010000509.1_pt1 | contig 36688 bp, 30 predicted proteins | sample 1518681 | NCBI WGS metagenome assembly OBLU01 (sample SAMEA3539304, study PRJEB22396) | soil metagenome | biome: tundra; feature: field; material: soil | place: USA | collected 2010-05 | depth 0.15 m
ACGGCCCCTGGCACAGCATCCGTGTTGACCAGGACCAGCGGAACCCGCAGCATGACCGCAGCCAGCCCCGCCGGAAAGCTGGCATAGCCACCAACCACGACGACCACCCGCGGCCGGCGCCGCACGAACGACGCCAACGCGCGCAGCGCCGCCGATACCAGGCCCAGCACGGCGCCCACGTTGGCCCGTACGGCACCCGGACTCAGGCTCCGACGGATACCCCGACCCGGCAGGAGGGTGAAAGGGAACTCAAGCGTGGGCCAGAGCACGGCCTCCTGGCCCCGCCGCGAGCCGTAGAGCTCGATCGTGGAGGCGGCATGCCCCTTCGCCGTCAAGGCACGTGCGATCTGCAGTGACGGCACGACGTGACCTCCGGTCCCGCCGCCGGCGATCACCGTGCCCCGTCTCTGCGTCACCGACCTCGCCCGCGGGCGGACGCCGAACGGACGAGGGTCCGCTCACTCCCGCGGCGCGGCACATGAACGATGCCGCCGGATCGACCGCTGACCTCTTGCCGGGCGATGTTGATCAGAATGCCGGCCGCCACCATGGTGATGACGAGGGATGACCCCCCGTACGAGATGAAGGGCAACGGGATGCCGGTGACCGGCAGGACACCGACGACCGCCCCGATGTTGATCAAGGTCTCACTGGCCAGCCAGGCGACCAGACCCACCGCCAATATTCCGCCGAACCGCTGGGGCGAACGCGTCGCAGCCCGGATGCCGAACCAGACAAAGGCTCCCAAAAGCACCAGGACGAGGCCGGCGCCGATGAAACCCAGCTCCTCCCCGATGACCGAGAAGATGAAGTCGGTCTGCGCGTTGGGGAGGAACCCCCATTGGGCCTGCCCACCGCCCAGGCCGGCACCGATGAAGTGGCCCGAGCCGAGCCCGATCAGGGACTGCACCACCTGATACCCCGACCCCGCCCCGTGGGACGACGGGTCGATGAAGGAGAGGAGCCGCTCCCGCCTGTAGGGCGACGCCACCGCCACCACAAGGGCGATTCCGACGAGACCGGCGAGAATTTTGACAACTGGTCCGAGACGGACTCCGGAGACGAAGAGCATGGCCAGGGCCACGCACGCGAGCACCATGGCCGTACCCAGGTCCGGCTGCGCCACGATCAGCACGCCGGCGGAGGAGGTGACCAGGAGCAGAGGGCCGATGATCCGTCGGTCAGGGGCTCCCTCATCGAGCCGTCGGGTGACCAGATCGGCTGCGAAGACCGTCAGCGCGAGCTTCATGAGCTCGGACGGCTGGAGGCGGAACTGGCCAAACCCCACCCATCGGCTCGAACCCTGCACGTGGACCCCGAGTCCGGGCACCAGGACCACGAGCAGGAGAAGGAAGGTGACGCCGAGGAGAAGCGGGCTCAGTCGTCGCAGCTTGCGGTGATCGAAGCGGACCGCCACCGCGAAGGCGACCACCCCCACCGCCATCCACATGCACTCCCTGATGAGGATGGCCCATGGACTGCCATAGAGAGAGATCGAGACCACCGACGACGCGGAGCCGACCATCACCAGCCCGATCACGCACAACAGCGCCACCACGACGAGCAAGATCGTTCCCGTTGGGAGCTCGGCCACGATGCCAGCCAGACCCGACGTCTGTCGCTTCTTCGTCGCTTCCGGTCGAACCTTCGCGTTGCGTTCCCCGGCCGGAGCGGAACGAGCGGTCACCGCCGATGGGGGCGTCATAGGGCCAACCCCGTATCCGCCGGCGCGAAGGAGCGGTCCGACCCCCGACTCATGTGCCTAGTTTCCCTCATGGCAGAGCCCAAGTGGTGGAGTGTCCTCACGTGAATTTCGCCACGGAGAGGAAATCGGCATAGAAGATCCCCAGGCCGACGGCAACGAAGAGCCCGCCCAAGACCCAGAACCGCACGATCACCGTCGTCTCAGGCCAGCCCGCCAGCTCGAAATGATGATGGATCGGTGCCATGCGAAAAATGCGTCGGTGGAAGACGCGGAAGCTCACGACCTGGGCAATGACCGACAGGGTCTCCATCACGAACAAGCCCCCGATGATCGGGAGGAGAAGGTCAAGGTTCAACAGCAGGCACAGCGCCGCCAACCCGGCCCCGATGGCCAACGAGCCGGTGTCCCCCATGATGATCTTGGCGGGAGCCGCGTTCCACCACAGGAAGCCGATGCACGCCCCGGCCAGCGCCACCGCGACGAGCGCCAGGTCGATCGCAGAGGCCGGCAGCACGTGATAGATGCTCCGGTGGCGAAAGATCCAGTAGCCCATGATGGCCAGGACGGCGAAGCAGAAGGTGGAGGCACCCGCGGCCAGGCCGTCGACACCGTCAGTGATGTTGACGGCATTCGAAGTGCCCACCATGACCAGCACGGCGAAGACCACCCACCCGAACTGTCCGAGATTGATGCCGGGCACGGTGATCCGGGTGAACGAAAGGGCCGTAGAGGTGTGCGCCCAGTGCAATGACAACTCGGCGAACAGCACGGCAAAACCCACTTGTGCGGAGAACTTGGCCCGCTTGTTCAACCCCAAGCTCCGTTGATGGCGAACCTTGATCCAGTCGTCAAGAAAGCCGATGATGCCGAAGAGGACCACCGCCAAGACCGCCAGGTATCCCGTCCGCGAGAACCTGACCTCCGTGCCGATGTGGCCGATGGCGTAGCCGACAACCACTCCGCTGACGATGGCGATACCCCCCATGGTCGGCGTCCCCGCCTTGACGCTGTGGCTGGCCGGGCCTTCCGTGCGGATGGGTTGCCCGATTCCCTGCGAGCGCAACCACCGCAGGAGGATGGGAGTGACCAGAATGCTCACCCACAGAGCGATGCCACCGGAGTCGCCCAATCCGAGCATGGGCTAGTTGCCGTTGGCTTTCGCGGCGGGAGACGACGGAACGACCCAGGTCGCAGGGTCCGTCGGGAAATGAGCCGACAATGCACGGCGCGCCTCAACCACATCGTCGAACGGCAGCCGACGGCCGGCGATTTCCTGAAAGGTCTCGTGACCCTTCCCCGCGATGACCACCACGTCGCCGGCCCGTGCCTCTCCAAGCGCCCAGCGGATCGCCCGACGCCGGTCTGGCTCTACGACGAAAGTGCCCTGAACCGACTCGGCCGCCACGCCAGCACGGACCTGCTCGATGATGGCCAACGGATCCTCGTCCCGCGGATTGTCCGAGGTGAGGACCGCGACATCGCTCAGGGTGCAGGCGGCGTATCCCATTTTCGGCCGCTTCGCCCGGTCCCGGTTGCCCCCGCATCCGAACACCACCACCACCCGCCCGCTGTCAGCCGCCAGCCCGCGGGCTTCTCGGAGGACGACTTCCAGGCCGGCAGGAGTGTGCGCGTAGTCGACCAGGACGGTGAACGGCGGCGCCTCCGACGTGTCCCCACCTTTACCGGGCGGCACGGCGATGACCTGCAGCCTTCCCGGAGGGGGCGACACCTCGGGAAAGGCTGCGGCCACCTCGGGGGGCTCGAGTCCGAGGGTGAGCGCCGCTTCCGCCGCCAGGAGGGCGTTGTCCACATTGATGGCGCCGGTGAGAGGCGTCGAGACCGCCTGACCACGCCACGTGAATTGCGTGCGTCCAGCCTGCAGCACGATGGCGCTCGCGTCGCTGCGATGCACTGCCACCATGGGGATGCGCGCCATACGGAGGAGTTCTTGCCCCCAGGGATCGTCGGCGTTGACCACTCCCCGCAAGGCATGGTCGGACGTGAAAAGCGAGCTCTTCGCTTTGAAGTACGCCTCCATCGTTCCGTGATAGTCAAGATGATCGTGGCTCAGATTCGTGAAGACGGCCACGTCGAAGTGAATGCCCTCGACTCGAGACTGCACGAGCGCGTGACTCGACACCTCCATGGCGACGGCGTGTCGCAGACCGTCAGAGAGTTGACGGTCCCGGATCTGGGCCAGCACCCGCTGCACCTCTGTAGCCTCTGGGGTTGTCCGCGTCCCCGACAGCGTGCCCATCACATTGGTCGGTCGACCGGAGGCCCCGAGAAGATCTCCGAGAAGCTGGGTCACTGTCGTCTTGCCGTTCGTCCCGGTAACACCGATCATCAAGAGATCGCGCGCCGGGAAGCCGTAGAACGCCGAGGCCAGGCGAGCCATGACGGGCCGGATGGTGCCGGGAGCAACGAGCGTCTGCACGACGGGGCGATCCAGGAGCTCGGGGATGAAGTGCTCACAGAGCAACCCGACAGCTCCCCGGTCCACAGCATCCGCGGCAAAGGCATGGCCATCGCTCAGGAGCCCGGGCACACAGCAGAACAGGTCCCCTTGAACGACCCGACGACTGTCATGTGCAATGCCGCGCACATCTACCGCGGCAGGGTCGCCTGCTGTCTCAATGACTTCGATATCGTCGAAGAGGAGATTCATCTGCACGGTTCGCGCGTTCGCCCGCACAGCGAAGGAGGCACGGGAGCTCCGCGCCTCCCGCCATCGGCCCGCTGATGGTACCGGCTCACGTGATGTCTTGCGCTTGGCTGCTGGGCGATTGCGCCGCGGCCCCCTGTGTGGCCGCACCGGGCGTCGTTGGTATGTCGTAGCGGTGGAGCGCATAGCTCATGATCTGGGAAAACACCGGCGCTGCAACCGTGCCACCGAAGATCGGCGTGGGTCGATCGAGGACAACGATCATCGAGAATGTCGGGTTGACGGCCGGGGCGAACCCGACGAACGAGGCCATGTAGGCGCCCACCGTGTAGGCATCCTTCCCGGTCGTGGGAATCTGTGCCGTACCCGTCTTTCCGGCCACCGTGTACCCGGGAACCATGGCACTGGCCCCCGTTCCCGTGGTGACCACTTGCTCCAGCATGGAGGTGAGCTCGGAGTCGACTTGCGGCGAGAAGACCCGATGCGTGCTCGACGCCGGCGTCTTGTGCACCGCCCCGGACTGGCTGATGGTGGCCTGTACCAAGCTGGGCTGGACGAAGGTGCCTCCGTTGGCGACTGCGTTGTAGGCGTCGAGAACCTGCAGCGTGCTGACGGCGTCGACCTGCCCGATCGGCAGCGACACGTAGTCGGTCGGTTCCCACTGGGCCGCGGTCGCCACCAGCCCGGCCGACTCCCCGGGGAAGTTGAGACCGGTGGGCTTGCCGAAGCCCAGGCTTCCCACTTGGGCCAGCAGGCGTTGCTCTCCGAGACCCTGGGCGATCTCAGACGTTCCGATGTTGGAGGACTGCGCCAGAATCTGGGTGGCGGTGAGGCGCTCCGTCGGGTGCGGATCGGCGTCGTGGAAGTTGGAGCCGTCCAGCGAGATCTGGTCCGGGACCGAGAAGATGGAGTTCGGGTTGATGAGCCCGTCTTGGAGCGCGGCCGAGAACGTGACCAGTTTGAAGACCGAACCTGGTTCGTAGAGCTGCGTCACCGCATTGTTGTTCGGAGCCTCGTTCACGCCATCCTTGGGCCCGATCGGAATCACGCCACCAGCAGCCACGGTCGTCGCCGGCGGTGTCGCGGTGACCGGGGCCTTGGGGTGGGTCGAAACCAGATTGGCCATGGACAGGATCTGACCTGTCTTCACATCCATGACGATGGCCGTTCCGCTCAGAGCCTGTGAGGACTCGATCGCCTGGGCCAGGGCCTGCTCCGACTCGTACTGGAGCTGGGTATCGATGGTCAGCTCCACTCCTTGCCCGGCCCGGCTCGACACGCGGTCGGCGACGCTCGACGACGGCAGCGCGACACCTGACGGCGACGAGACCAGCATCTCCTTGCCGGCCGTGCCGGCGAGCAACCGGTTGTCGGCGTACTCGATGCCCCCTGCGCCCTGATTGGCGGCGTTGGTGAAACCAAGCACCGGTGATGCAAGATTCCCATTTGTCACGACGCGCGTGGAGTCGTCCACCAGCGTGATACCGGGAATGGCGTCAGCAGCGATCTTCTGACCGTTGCTCTGAGAAATCTGTTTGGCCAGTTCGACGTACCCGGAATGACGGTGGAGCTCGGGGGCGAGGGTCGCCGCCGGAATATGGAGGAACGGAGAAAGGGCCAAGGCTGTCTTCATGGGGTGCGCGACCTGGAAGTCGTCGGCGATCACGTCATCTGTGGGAACCGAGAGTGCGAGGGGCGCTCCGTCTCGGGCGTAGATTCCACCGCGCAGCGAATTCAAGGTGATCGACTGGTGGGACTCGTTGCGCGCTTGCGTCTGGTAGGTGCCCGAGTGGATGATCTGCACGTCCACGAGGCGGCCGACCATGCAGAGAAGCGCCGCAACCAAGATCAAGCGCACCACACGGACTCTCCGCTGGAAGGTGCCGCCCGATCCGGGCGTATGGCGCGTCGGCGACGTTCGTGGCCTGGGCCGGGACCGGGGACGGGGTCGGGGTCGGGCCGACTCGGTACGCGTGAGGTGACGATGGGGGGCGTCGGTGGTTGGCCGCACTCGTCGCACGGTCTCCACCCGGCGCCCCGTATGGGGCCGTACGGGAGCGTGGATCTCGTCGCGTTCAGGTGAAGCGGCGCGCGCGCGTCCAGTGGTGTGGCGCGTCGTGACGCTCATTGCGCCGCTGTCGACGTCGTCGAGGCACCTGTCGCAGTCGTAGCTGATGTGGCCCCCGGCGTCACGGTTGGTGCGGGGAGCGGCTTCCCCAAAGAGACGGAAGGGAGCTGGGTCACGTGGCTGGGATGCACCATGTGGAGTTGAGCGGTCGCCGACCCCACTATCCGTGAGGGAGTCTCCAGCTTCGTCACATCCAGCTCTTGTTGGCGATGCTCACTTTGCGCAATCTGAAGTTGTTGATCGAGACGGGTCATCCGTACCTGCCCGTTGGCCAGCATGGCTTGCCCGCCCACGACGATCAACAAGGCCACGACCACCATGACGACGGGCAGGTACTTGACCAGACGACTGCGGGCGCGATCTCGACGACGTGAAGGGACAACTTGCAGCGGTGGGCGACGGGAGCGGCTACCGGGATCGTTGTCCGGACGGGAGGTGGCGACCCGCCGGACGGCACCGGATGACTCGGGCGCCATCAGGGGGCCACCGTCCGGGCGATGGCCCGTAGGCGAGCACTTCCGGCGCGACGGTTGCTCCCGACCTCTTGGTCGCTGGGGCGGTGGGCGCCGCGGAACACCAACTGGTGTTGCGCCACGGCACCGCACACGCAGGGCAAGGCCGGGGGGCAGGTGCACCCACCGGTGACGGCGCGGGCGAAGATCTGCTTGGTCAGGCGATCCTCGCCCGAGTGGTAGCTGATCACGGCACAGCGGCCCCCGACGGCCAGTCGCTCCAGGGCAACCGGAAGGGCCACCGCCAGCTCTCCCAGTTCGTCGTTCACGGCAATCCGCAAGGCCTGGAACACCCGTTTGGCGGGATGGCCCCGCCGGCGGACCGCCGCCGGCACGGCGGAAGCCACGACATCGGCCAGCTGGAGGGTCGAGGTGAGAGGGCGGGCCCTCACGATGGCTCGCGCGATCCGCCCGGACAGTCGGCCCTCACCATTCTCTCGAAAGAGTTCGGCCAGCGCTCCCTCTGGAAGCTCATTGACCAACTGCGCCGCCGTCTTGCCCATCGAACGGTCCATGCGCATGTCGATGGGGGCATCCGCACGATACGAGAAGCCCCGTTCGGCCTGGTCGAGCTGGGGCGAGCTCACGCCAAGGTCGAACAGCACCCCTGACAATGGTCCGGAGGCGACATCGGCCAATGCCGAGAAGGCGGCATGCACCAGCGTGACCCGATCACCAAATGGTGCCAGCCGCTCCGCGGCCGCAGCGAGCGCCACGGCGTCGCGATCGAGCCCGATGACCTGGAGTCCGGCATGCACGGCCAACAGCGCCTCGCTGTGGCCTCCGCCACCGACCGTGGCGTCAATGAGCACGCCGGCGGGCACCGGTTCAAAGACCGCAACAACTTCGTCGCGCAGGACGGGAACGTGTTCGAACGAATGGACCATCTGCAGCCCCCCGACTGGTTGGAAGAGCGAAGGGTGAGTTCCCGATCGACCTGCGGGGAAGAGGGTGGAGTGATCTTCCACCGCGCCGGTCGAGGAGCTGCACATGGTCCAGCGAGCATTCGTCGTTGCTATGCGATTCAAGAGGTTCGGTGCGATCACTCCTTTGCATCTGTCTCGTCGTCGCCGTCGAGAAGCCAACTCTCCTCCGGAAGGACCCGTTCGGCCCACGAGGCCGGGTTCCACAGCTCCACACGATCGATGGCCCCGTGCACCAGTACCTCGTTCTCCAACCCGGCGAAGGCACGCAGATGGGCCGGAATCGCCATGCGTCCTTGTCGATCGATCTCCACCTCGTGAGAGCTCGATGCCCACAGCCGCGCCCGGTTGCGGTTGGCGCGGCCCGACTCGGCCCGCTCCTGCATGACGGCCATCTGACGATCGAATTCGCCGGGTGTCCACAGGGCGAGACAGCCCTCGGACTGCTGGGCCAGGTAGCCGCCTCGCTCGAACTGGGCGCGGAACTTGGCGGGCAGGATCACCCTGCCCTTGATATCGAGCGAATGCTCGTATCTCCCCACGAATCCTGCCACTGGCTAGATCTCCCACGACGCTCCCTGAATTGCGTCCTTGAACGCCCCTCTACTCCATTTCGCGCCACTCTACGCCCTTTCCCTCCACCAATCAACCACCAGCACCCCCATGACTCCCGTCTGCACCCTTCTCGCAACCATGGCCAACGCGCCACGCGTCCGAATAGCGAGAAAGGCAGCTCAACTGGTGCAAGAGGTGACGGGGTCGTCGTCGAGCCGGAGAAGATCTGCGGCGCCCCGGACTTCGAGGGGCGCGTCAGGGCACAGAGAAATCCAGAAAGACCACGAGACGGGACCACGAGACGAATGAACAAGGACCGCCCGGCTCGGACGTCAGCCCGGAGAGACTGGCGCACCCCAGAACGGGCAACAGCGTGGGCCCGTCACGACCGACCCTCTCCCCAGGCGGGAAAGGATGACAGGAGAACCTCCCCCAGGCGGGTGATCTCCGCTCCCACAAGATGCAGTTCGTCAACCCCGGTCGCCGCGCCGGCCACGCTCCTCAAGAGCTCCTCTTGCGACACCCCGTCCCTATGGAGGAGCTCGACCAGAGGGCGGGCATCCCAACGGGTGTAGGCGCAGGTGCGCAAGAGGGCACCCTCCTTCCCGCGCCATTGGGACACGCCCGTGACCTTGCGTTCGTGATGGAACACCTCGCCCGGGCCCTTGCCCGAGAAGCACACGAGGGCACCGTGCTCCCCAGGCACGGCGGGGCCCTCATGGACAACACACTCGTAGGCGCCGAACGAAGCCAGCGCAGCTGTCCACCAGCGACCCACCCAGGCCGCGGCAACTCCGACATCGGCTTCCCACAGCGGATCCCCTCGAGGAATCCAGGCATCGATCCACAGATGATCACCCGGTCGGAGGAGCACGGCGCCCCCGCCCCCTCGGCGTCGAACAACTTCCACACCCAGCTCGGAGGCCCGCTGCGCATCGACGATGTCGGCGCGCTGGGTGCTGCCGAGCACCAACGTCGGATGGTTCACCTTTCTCATCAGGGCGTGTCGGGTCGCGAGAACCCTGAATTCCTCCACGCCGAACAGCGAGTCCGAGAGCAAGTCCGAGGCCGAGTCCGAGACCGAGTCCGAGAGCAAGTCCGAGGCCGAGTCCGAGGCCGAGTCCGCGCTCGAGCCCGCTTCCGAGCCCACCGCGACGTCAGAGTGAGACAGCGAGACCGTGTCCCCAGGCCCGGCCGGTTGCGTCAAGAGGCCGCAGCAAGATACGGCTCCCAAAGGGGGTCGACGTCAGAGAGGTGACGAAGCCGCCACAGGTACCCGTCGGGAGGCGCCGGCTTCACACGCAACGTCCAACCCAACTCGGAGAGAAGCAAGTCGGCCTTGGTCAGGTTGTCGCGCTTGCACGCGGCCACCACGTTCGACCAGTCGTGCGTGCCTCCCCTACTGCGGGGAATGACGTGATCGATGGTGTCGGCCGGTTCGGAACAGTAGACGCACGTGCCGCCATCCCTGCGCAGCACCGAGCGTCTCGTCACGGGAGGCGTGCGAGCCCAGCGCGGAATGCGCACCATATGGGCCAGGCGCACGATGGAGGGAACGTCGACGTCGAGCGAGGCCGAGTGAAAGACCGAGCAGTCTTCCCGAAATGCCACGGGCTCGGCGCGACCGGCCAGGACCAGAACGACCGCTCGACGATCGGATACGAGTGCCAACGGCTCATACGTCGCATTGAGCAGAAGCACCCGCTCCATCGTCAGGCCACCAAAAAGGGGCGTATGGGGGCCGGCGGCGGGACCGGGGCTCGACGAACGGCCCAGCTGAAGTTGGCTCCAACCATCAAAGACGTCACAACGGTTGAGAGGCTACCCGCGGCGGGGGCGGGTCCTTCGACACCATCGGAGATACGCCAGGACTTCGCGACGCCCCAACACCGCCTCTCGCCCCGTGCCACCGAACGCGGTGACCAACCGGAAATCCCAGTACGCGTCGCCGGGGACGGGCAGAAACGGGGGGCGGCGCCACCACCCTCGACGAGAAAGTCGTGCCAGGGCAGCGATCCCGGCCCACCAGAGCGACGGGTGAGAAGCGACCGTCGATAGGACCACTGCGACGTCTCTGCCCCTTCGGCGCCCCGCACTTTGCGCCGGAGCCCCCGTCGCCGACTCGCTCACGAGGAACCGTCCACACCGCGCCACCCCACACACCCCGCCCCTATCAGGGGTCCCTTGTCACCCAGAGCTCCCGGCACAATGTGGGCCCCCCGGGCAAAGTCGAGCCCGCAGCGGAGCTGAACTTCACGTTGCGCGGCGGCGAAGAAAGGCTCCCCGAAGCCCAATGCCACCGATCCGCTGACGATGGCGAGCGGGAGGTCGAGAAGGTTCACCACCGATGCCACGGCGCGACCAACCAGGGTTCCGGTTCGTTCGACGACGTCCGGCGGCGCCTCTTCCGCCGGCCGGCCCATGATCGCGGCAAGGGCGGTGCCGGACGCCTCCGCCTCGAGACAACCCCGGCCGCCGCACGCGCACGGACGACCGTCTGGCACGACGATGACATGCCCTATGTGTCCGGCGTTGCCGAGACGACCCCCGAGAAGTCGTCCATCGACGAACAGCCCACCGCCGATGCCCGTCGATACCACCATGGCGATGAAGTTGGCCTGCCCCGCCCCGGCACCGATCCAGCCCTCGGCCAAGGCCAGTGCCTTGGCATCGTTATTCACGAATGTCGGCACGTCAGTCAGCTCCCGCAACCGTGCCCGCAACGGGAAACCTCTCCATCCCGCGATGTTCAAGGGCGAAACGATCTCGCCGTCCGGGCTCATTGGTCCCCCGCACCCCACCCCGCACACAGCGATAGGAGCCTTGCCGTCGGGGCCAGATCTGGCCTCTTGCACGAGCTGGACCACGGTCTGCCACAGCTTCTCCTCATCCGCCGTCGCAGGACCCGAGGTATGAGGAGTCGGGGCCTGCACCCGATGACGGAGATCTCCGCTGCGGTCTACGAGCGCGGCCGCCATCTTGGTGCCGCCGATATCCACCGCGAGCGCCAGGTCGGTCACCACGACCTCACCACTGACGGTACGGCACGGCAACGACGTGCGGGTAACCCCGCAGGAAATTCAGTTCTCTCGCCGGTGGAACCTGGTGCGGAACCAGTCACGTGCTTCGGTGACCGCGCCCTCGAAGCCGCTCGACGCCGCGGACGCCTTCGACTGCTCACCGTCTCTCGCCCGAGTGAGGTCATGCCATCCGGCTCGACCCATACGACGGAGATTGCGCTCGAACACGACGGCGGAACCGAACATGATCACGACACCGATGAAGCCCAGCACCGGCGTCTTGGCGAAGAACGCAATGAGAACGACCACGCCAAGAACGAAGCTCACTGCCGCCCACTTGCAATAGCGACCGGCGTGGCGGTACACGGACTCGGAGCGGACCCGCTCTGCGAATTCGGGGTCCTGGCGAACCAAGGACTCCTCGAGCTCGGCCAGTATCCGCTGCTCGTGCTCAGAAAGAGGCACGACCCACACCCCCCAAGCCTGGATGTCTCCCGCCCGATCCAGCGACCAACCTGTTAGTGGCGACCATGCACCACCCATATTTGCACGCGTGCAGAACACAGACAATGTGTCCGTGCCCCTCCAACTGGTACCTGACCCCTACCACGCCTGTCAGCTTATGGCCAGGACGACGCATTCGGGACGCGGCGGACCCTCTTTCCTTCCTTGCCGTCCATGGTTCCGGCGGCCGCTCGCCGTGAGCCCAGAAGCCGCTAAGCAGGAGGTACGGTGCCCGCCTTCCCTCCGGCTCCCCGCAAGCTGCTATGAGATGGGTCCGAAAAGGAGAACCCATGCCCGCCAACGAGGTCCTCACCGGAGCACGCACGATGTGGGAACTCGTCGAACGCCGTGCGGCGGCTTCGCCCGACCGTCCGATGCTCATCGGCTCCGATGATGAACACCTCACCTTTGGGGAGTTCCGTGACCGCTCAGAGCGGGTGGCTGCCGGGCTCGGGAATCTGGGCGTCGAGGCCGGTGCGTTCGTCTCATGGCAGCTTCCGACCCGGATCGACACGGTCATCCTTTCCATGGCCCTTTCCCGGCTGGGGGCGGTCCAGAATCCGATCATTCACCTCTACCGGCAGCGTGAGGTGGGCTTTGCCCTTCGGCAGACCGGCGCCTCCCATTTCTTCATCCCCGGCCGCTGGCGGGATACCGACTACCGAGCGATGGCCGAAGAGGCGCTGGACGGCGCCGAGACTCGCCCCAAGATCGTCGTTCTCGACGACCAGCTGCCCGAGGGAGATCCGTCGGTCCTCCCTCCACCCCCCACCGGCACGGATCCCGGCGAGGCCCCGATCCGTTGGATCTACTACACCTCGGGATCCACCGCCGACCCCAAGGGGGTGCAGCACACGGACCAAACGCTCATCGCCGGCGGATGGGGCCTGGCCCATGCCCTCCAGATGGTCCCCGACGATGTGGGCTCAATCGCCTTTCCCTTCGCCCACATCGCGGGTCCGGACTATCTCGTGAGCATGCTCACGATCGGATTCCCGGCAGTCCTCGTCGAAGCCTTTTCCGCCCCGGATGTGCTGCCCCTCTTCCGCCGGCACGGCGCCACCATGGTGGGAGGGAGCACCGCCTTCTATGTGGCCTACCTGGCTGAGCAGCGCAAGAATCCGAGTCAGTCGATCCTGCCGGCGCTACGTCTCATGTCCGGTGGCGGGGCGGCAAAGCCGCCTGAGGTCCACTATGAGGTGCGGGACGAGATAGGCGGGCGCGGCGTCGTGCACGGCTACGGCATGACCGAAGTCCCCATGATCTCCAACGGCTGCCCCACCGACACCGACGAGCAGCTGGCCCACACCGACGGGCGGCCAGTCGACGGAGCCGACGTGCGCGTCCTCACCCTCGATGGACGGGTGGCCCGGCCCGGGGAGGAGGGCGAAATCACCGTCCGCGGACCGATGGTCTTCCGCGGCTACACCGACCCCGGGCTGAACGCCGCGGCATTCACTGCGGACGGGTTCTTCCGCACCGGGGACTTGGGAATGCTCCGGCCCGACGGCCATCTCAGCCTGACCGGGCGGCTCAAAGACGTGATCGTCCGCAAGGGCGAGAACATCAGTGCCAAAGAAATTGAGGACCTGCTGTACACCCACCCAAAGGTGATGGAGGTGGCGGTGATCGCACTCCCCGATCCGACACGCGGAGAGATGGTCTGCGCCGTTGTCCAATTGGCCGAAGGCACCTCCGGCCTCGACCTCAGCGACGTCGTCGCCTTCTGCCGCGAAGCGGGTCTCATGACGCAGAAGATTCCCGAGCGCCTTGAAGTGCGCACGGAGTGGCCGCGTTCGGGCACAGGGAAGATCGTCAAGAAGAGTCTCCGCGACGAGTATGCCTCATGACCCGGATCCCTGATCTGCTCGGCACCCTTCCCCGTCAGGTCGAGGGCGCACCCTACGGGATGGTCTTCGTCTGCACGGGAAACATCTGCCGATCACCCATGGCCGAGATAGCCACCAAGATGATGGCGGATGCCACCGTGCTGGCAGACGGGTCGACCCTCGGTGACCAGCTGATCGTCACGAGCGCAGGTACCGGCCCCTGGCACGAAGGCGAGCCCATGGACCGCCGAGCCGGCGCGGCCCTGCGGCGCGCCGGCTACCCGGACCATTCCCACGTGGCGCACCAGATATCGGTGCCGCACTTGAAGAAGACCAACCTGATCGTCGCCTTGGACCGCCGGCACCAGCAGACCCTGCGCAGCCTGGGCACCGATCCCTCCCGCCTGTTCCTCCTGCGCTCCTTCGACCGATCAGCGGGAGCCGCCTCCGACGTACCCGATCCGTACTACGGCGACGATGCCGAATTCGATGCCTGCTTGGAGATGATCGCCAACGGCTGCCGGGGCCTGGTCTCCGCACTCGCCTCCCTCTGGACGGACCTGCCGACTCCGAGTGAACCGTGACTCCCTGAGCGAACTGTGAACTGTGTGACATAGTGCCGACGTGGTCTCTCGCAGGGTCAGACGGAGGCGCCGTCAATTCGCGACGGTCGGAGGGATCCTCGTCCTCTTCCTGCTCTACGTGTCGATCTTCTCCGGTGGTGGCCCCAAGACGGGCAAACCTCCCACGCAACGTGGCGGCACGGCACACGAGACGTTCCCGAAGCACTCGCCGCTCAACCCGGATTGGAAGGGTGACGGCAAGCCCGTCACCCTCGCCTTCGGCGGCGACGTGCACTTCGAGGGGGCGGTAGGCCTTCGCCTGACCGAGGATCCGACCACGGCGCTCGGCACCACGGTGGGCCAGCTGCTGGGGGGATCCCAGCTGCGCATGGTCAACCTCGAGAGCGCACTCACGGACGGGCAGTGCCCGCAAAAACAGGACAAGCCCTACATCTTCTACACCCCACCCACGGCGCTCACCGCTCTGCGCAATGCCACCGTCACGGTGATCTCCCAGGGCAATGACCATGCCATCGACTGCGGAGGGGCGGGCGTGGCACAAGGGCTGGCGGCGGCCAAGGAGGCGGACTTCCCGATCGTCGGTGTCGGTGCTACCGCGGCACAGGCCTTTGCCCCCTATCGCACCACGATCAAGGGACAGCGCATCTCCATCATTGCGGCCACACAGATCATCGCCCCCAATCTGGTGATCTCATGGACGGCCACGTCGAGCCAGGGCGGTGTCGCCTCCGCGCTGAATCCGACCCAGCTGGTACGCGCCGTCCAGGCCGCACGGCGCACCTCCGACACGGTCATCGTCTACCTGCATTGGGGCGCCGAGACCCTGGCCTGCCCCGACCCGCAACAAGAGCCCCTCGCGGCGCAGCTGGTCAAGGCCGGTGCCGACATTGTGATCGGCACCGGCGCGCACGTGCTGCTCGGCGGTGGCTACCTCGGAACGGCCTACGTCGACTACGGGCTCGGAAATTTCGCCTTCTACGACAACACGCCACCCGAGACCGACAGCGGTGCGCTTCTGGTCACGGCAATAGGACGTCACATCGTCTCTGCGACCTGGCGCCCCGCCACCATTGTCGCCGGACTGCCCCAGCCACTTACGGGCACACCGGCAGCCACCGCTCTGCAGAGCTGGAACGCCGCCCAGAGTTGCGCCAATCTTTCGGCCGCCCCCACGGTGAGCCAGGCCTCAGAGAAGGGGGAAACCTCCCCGTTTGTCGCCCCGACAACCACGACCACCACAGCTCCCACGACGACGACCACGACGAACGGGACATCGTCGAAGACGACCACTACGATCAAGTCGAAGACGACCACGACGGCGGCGAAGCAGACGACGACCACGACGACCAGGCCGCCGACGACAACGCAACCGACCGACAACGCGGGGTAGCTCCTCCGCTAGGTGACAGGATTGCTGCATGACGGATGCACTCATGCCGGCGGCCTTCCTCGGACATGGAAGCCCGTTGAACGCGCTCGATCAGAACGGCTACACCGCGGCGTGGCGGGCATTCGGGGCCTCGGTGCCGCGCCCGCGTGCGATCCTTGCCATCTCTGCGCATTGGTACATCAACGCGTCGGCGGTGACGGCCATGACCGACCCGAAGACGATCCACGACTTCTACGGATTCCCCGACGCCCTCTTCGCCGTGCAGTATCCCGCGCCGGGCGATCCCGCAGTAGCGGCCGAGATCGCCGAGCTGGCGCGGCCGACGGGGATCGGGCTCGATCAGGACAGCTCGGGCATCGACCACGGCACGTGGTCGGTCCTCGTGCATGCCTTCCCCGATGCGGACATCCCGGTCCTGCAGCTGTCGATCAATGCCGAGAAGTCATTCGACTACCACTTCGAGCTCGGGGCAAAGCTTGCGCCACTGCGCGCCCGGGGCATCTTGATTCTTGGAAGTGGCAACGTCGTCCACAACTTGGGTCGCGTCGACTGGAACCGACCCGAAGAAGGTTTCGACTGGGCTCGTCGCTTCGATGAGGCAGCGAAAGGGTGCATGACGTCGGCGCCGGCCGATGTCATGACGCTGCAAGATCACGCCGACTTTCATGACGCGGTCCCGACATCGGAGCACTTCGTACCGCTCTTGTATCTCGCGGGTCTCGCCGATGCGGCGGGATCGACTGCTGACGTGCTCACAGATGGCTACGCCTATGGCGCGCTCTCGATGACGGCCTACACCCTTGGCGCCGCCGGCATCTCCCAGGCGCCTGCCAATGCCGTTGCTGCTCCCCTCCCGAGTCCCGACGTCGTGCCGACCGACGACACCAACGCATAGGCGCAGGCGACAACGCCCCGCTACGGCGAAAAGAACCGAGGCAAGTGGTGCCGATTCGCCGCCAACAGGGCATCGGCCAGATCAGCCGCCAAGGGGTACTGACCAACCAAGGGGTTGGTCAGTAGCGCTCGGACCACATCGTCGCGACTTCCCGAGCACGCAGCCTTGACGGCCAGGTGCTCGTACGCCTTGGCGTGTTGGACCAGGCCCAACATCTCGGGAGGGAGCGGCCGTTGGGGGAGAGGATGGGCGCCGGCCGCGTCCACCACGGCCCGCGTCTCGATCACCGCATCGTCGGGTAGCCCCGGAATGGCGCCATCGTTGTGCATGTCGACGACCTGGATGTCCCCCGTGTCTGCGTGGAGCGACGCCATGAGACGGACGGCCGCCAACGAATAGAACGCGCCGCCACGATACGAAAGCCCGGCGGGCTTCGTCACCAGCTCGGGGTTGCGGTACTCCTCGAGGAGCGTGGCCTCCAGTTCCGCGACCACGTCTGCCCTCGGTCGATACCCGGCCATTGCCTGTTGGGCGACGTCGGCGTCGTGTTGGTAGTAGTAGTGCACGTAGTACGACGGCAGCGCCGCCAGCAATCGGAGTGCCTCGATCGGGGTGCCGCTTTCAAGCGCCAGCTCGGGACCCCATCGTGCGAAGAGCTCGGGCAGTCGATCGTCGGGCTCTCCGGCCAGACGGGCCGAGCGGATCCAGCTCAAGTGATTCAGGCCCACATGTTCGATCTCCACACTGTCGGGTTCGACGCCCAAATAGTGGCCGAGACGTCGCTGACCCCACATGGCGACATTGCACAAGCCAACCGCCCGGTGACCCTCGTCGAGCAAGGCTTGCGTGACGATGCCGACCGGGTTCGTGAAATCGACGAACCAGGCTCCGCGGTTCCCCCGCCTTGCCGTCTCTTCAGCCAGCTCGAGAACGATGGGGACGGTGCGCAGTGCCTTGGCCAATCCACCCACTCCGGTGGTCTCCTGCCCGAGGCAGCCGTAGCCGACGGGGAGCGTCTCGTCCACACGGCGCGCCGCCTGTCCGCCGATGCGCAGTTGGACGACGACGAAATCGGCGCCTTCCAGGGCGGCATCTCGGTCCGCCGTCGTCGAAAAGGTCCCCTCCCAGCCACGGTGGCGCAGAATACGCTCGGACAGTCCCCCCACGACCTCCCGCCGCTCCTCGCTGGGATCCAGCAAGACGAGATCGTCAACCACCATCCGATCTTCTTGGTCACACAAGCCATCGACGAGCTCGGGGGTGTAGGTGCTCCCACCGCCCGCCACGGCAACCTTGATCCCCATGCATGGCAACGTACTATCCGACCATGCGCGACAACCCCGAGCCCGTGGTGTTGGCACTCGATGGCGGCAGCTCGAAGACAGACGCGGTGCTCGTTGCAGCGGATGGCACTGTGCTGGGTCGTTCCCGAGTCGGCCCGAGCAATCACCAATTGGTGGGCCTCGACGGCGCCATGGACAGTCTCGGTGCAGCCATTGCCGACGTGACAGAGGCCGCAGGGATCAGTGAGCCACCGTTCCCCCTGTGCGACGTCGGCGTCTACTGCCTGGCGGGGCTCGACCTTCCGGTCGACGAGGAGCATCTGGCACCAGCCATCGCCCTGCGCGGGTGGACCGGCTCCGACCTCTTGTTCAATGACACGTTCGCCGTGTCGAGGGCCGGCACAACCTCGACCTGGGGCGTCGGCGTCGTCTGTGGGACGGGATTGAACTGTGCCGGCCTTGGTCCTGACGGGGCATCCGTTCGCTTTCCCGCCCTGGCCGAGCTCTCGGGGGACTTTGCACCTGGAGGCTCATGGCTGGGCGTGAGAGCTCTGGGATTGGCCCTGCGCGCGGGGGACGGACGTGGGTCGCCCACTCTCTTGAGCAGGAGGGTGCCGGCACACTTCGACGAGGACGATGCTGACGCGGTCCTGACCGGTGTCTACAGCGGGACGATTCCCTACAGCCGTTTGTTCGAACTGGCGCGCGTGCTGCTCGACGCCGCCGCCGATGGGGACGCTCCGGCGCGCGAGTCGGCAAACCTCTTGGCCGATGAAGTGGCCGCCTTCGCCGGGGCCGCGATAATCCGGCTCGGGGTAGCCGACACCGCCGTCGAGGTGGTCCTTGGAGGGGGGATCTTCGACACCCGAGACGGCGGGTTTCACGCCAGAGTGGCGCAGAGGATTCACGCGGTGGCGCCGCGGGCAGTGCTGCGTCGACTCACCGCGCCCCCGGTGTTGGGAGCCGCCCTCCTCGGCCTCGACGCCATCGGGGCCGACGACGGCGCCAAAGAACGGCTCCGCGCTGCCCTGTCCAGCGGCTGAGCCTCGCTCGCTATGGCGCCCCCCGGCCGCTCGTGCCCGCTCCCGTCGCGGCTGCCGCCGTCTCGGTTCGAGGTGGAAGCGCATCTTTGACCATCTTCTCGTCATCGGCCAGAAGTGAGCTGGCGAGATCCTTCACCATGGCGATGATCTCCGGGTGCTCCCGCGGATTCCATCCTTCGAGCAACTCGGTCAGCCCCGCCCGGCGGGCTTCGGTCAATCGGTCCATTGCGGCCCGGCCCGCCGGCGTGAGCGTCACGTCGTGATCGGCCCCGTTCTGCACCACCAGGACCATGCCCGCCGCGACCAAGCCGCGCACGGCGTGTTCGAGGATGTCGCGGCTGACCTTCAATCGAGCAGCGACTTGCTGCACCGTTTCGGCCGGACGATCGGCCAAGCGGTAGAGCAGCCAGCACGACTGCGGGGGCAGATCGATGCCGGCTCGCTGGGCCATCGTCTGGTACAGCTCGACACGGTTCTCCCGATTGGCGATTCTCTCCAGGGACAATTGGATCTCCTCGAGGGAGGACCGGGGCTCGGGCAATCCGAACCCTTCGCTCACGTCGACCGTGGCGATCGACTTGCGCAACGGCAATTCCGGCAAGAACCAGCTCAGGACGAAGGCCAGCGCCGCGATGGGGACTGCGACCAAGAAGACGGTCTGCAACGTGCCGGTGATGCCGGAGAGGATCTTGTCGTACACCTCGGGAAACGCACGGGCCAGCTCGTGCAGCACGCCCGGATCCAGCGTCTCCAGATTGACCTTCGCCCCCCTGGGGAGTGAGGCGACAACCGGCGTCAATTTGTGCGTCAGTACATTGGCATAGATCGCGCCGAACACGGCCGTCCCGAACGAACCTCCGATCATGCGGAAGAACGTGGCGCCTGACGTCGCCACGCCAAGCTCCTCGTACGAGACCGCATTCTGCACCGCCACCACGAGCACCTGCTGGATCAGGCCGAGCCCGACCCCGAAGACGAACATGTAGACCGCCGTCAGCAGCGCGCTCGTGTCGATGCCGATGAGCGAGAGGAGGTAAGCCCCGACCGTCATGCAGGCGGTGCCGAGGATCGGGAACACCTTGTAGCGACCCCACCGGGTGACGAGGCGTCCCGAGATGATGGAAGCCCCGAACAGTCCGAACATGAGGGGAAACAGGCGCAGGCCCGACAACGTGGGGCTGACGTTCTTCACGTCCTGCAAGAACAGAGGGATGAACGTGACGGCGCCGAACATGGCGAAGCCCATGACGAAGCCGATGGAACTCGACGCCTGGAAGACCCGCTCACGGAAGAGCTTGAGTGGGATGACCGGCTCCTTGGCCCGGTGTTCCACCAGGAGGAAGAGGAGCGTCAGCACGATCCCTCCCAGAGCCAGACCGACGCTCTGACGAGACCCCCAACGCCACGAGATGCCCCCGAGGCTGGCAAAGAGGATCAAGACCGTGGCCGCGCCCGAGAGCATGAGCGACCCGAGGTAGTCGATGGAGTGGCGCACCCGGCTCAAGGTCCCGGGCAACACCACTCCGGTAACGATGAGGGCCAGTACGCCAAAGGGCAGGTTGATGTAGAAGACCCAGCGCCACGACAGGTAGGTCACGCACAGGCCGCCGATGAGCGGTCCGATCACCGTGGCCACCCCGAACATGGCGCCGAAGAGGCCCATGTAACGACCCCGTTCGCGCGGAGAGACCACGTCGCCGATGATCGTCTGGGCACCGACCAGGAGTCCCCCGCCGCCCAGCCCCTGAAGGGCCCGAAAGGCGATCAATTCGGTCATGGTGTGGCTGAAGCCCGCCAGGGCCGAACCGACCACGAAGATGACGATGGAGGCCTGGAAGAACACCTTGCGGCCGTACTGATCGCCGAGCTTCCCCCATAAGGGGGTTGAGACGGTGGACGACAGCAGGTATGCCGTCACCACCCACGTCAGATGGGAACCCCCGTGGAGATCTCCCACAATGGTGGGCAGAGCGGTGGAGACGATGGTCCCATCCAGGGCGGCAAGCAGGAGCCCGAGGAGGAGCGCACTCAGTATCAGCCAGAGCCGGCGCTTCGTGATCGGCTCTACGGAGGGCGGAGCGGCGACGGTCACGCTGGTCTCCGCTCGTCGGTCACCGTGCTCGCTCCCTGATCCAAATAGGTTGATGCAGGTGCCATCTTGTCAGGCCGAACCGCCAGCGACGCCGAATCCGGTCTTGTGAACGTGGACTCGAGGAACCGTCGGACGTCGCCGCGTCCCTGGCACCCACTGGCATGGGCCGATGCCCTGACCCAGTTCGGACGCACCGAATCGGCCGGCGGGGCCGTGCTCGTCCTTGCCCTGTCGGGGGCGCTGACATGGGCGAACGTGGATCCGCACAGTTACGTCGCGGTATGGAGCCATCACGTGATCAGCGGATCGGCGCTGATTCCCGCGAACTTGCACTCGGTTGCGAACGAGGTCGACAACGGCTTGATGACCATCTTCTTTCTCGCCGTCGGCCTTGAGATCGGCCGCGAAGTCGCGGAGGGGTCGCTGCGCGACCGCCGCAACGCCCTACTCCCCGTGCTGGCGGCGTTCGGCGGGATGGCCGGTGCCGCCCTGATCTACCTCGTCATGATCGCGGCGTTGCATCCCCATGGTGACCTCGCACGGGGCTGGGGCATCCCGATGGCTACCGATGTCGCATTCACCCTCGGGGCCATCGCACTCCTCGGGCGTCGAGTGCCACAGCCGTTGCGGGTGTTCGTGTTGGCGCTGGCAGTCGCGGACGACGTGGGCGCGGTGGTGGTCTTGGCGTTCGTGGCTTCGACAAAGATCCACGTTGCGTGGCTCGCAGGTGGCGTCGGCATCCTGGGCCTGGTCTTCCTCCTGCGCCGCAGAGTGCGTCACCCTTTGTGGCCCTACGTCATCGCGGCGGCGGCAATGTGGTACCTCTTCGCGCGAGCCGGAGTCGAGCCCACCTTGGCCGGAGCCTTCGTCGGCATCATGGTTCCGGTCGTCAGTGGAGGTCGCGTTGGCCGCTCCCTCGAAACCCCCGTGCATGCGATGTCCAGCTACCTGGTCCTCCCGCGCTCATGGTCCGCCTGGGCCTGTGCGGTTTGCCCGAACACACGACGTGGCGGCACATGATCGGCGTGAGCTCGTTGTGCGGCATGGGAATCACCGTCCCACTGCTCTTTGCGCACGCCATCTTCGGCGGCAGACCCGTTCTCTTCTCCGGCACCCAGGTCGGCCTGCTGCTCGCCACGGTTGGCGCCGCCATCCTCGGCGGTGTCGTCCTTCTCGGTCCGCGTCCGCCACCGGACGCCGAACCCGGTGCGGGCACTGGCAGCCCATCGCGCGCTACCGTCCCGCCGGCACATCGCACGCCATGCCCAACTGCCGCTGGCGACGACCCGAAAGAAGGCCGCACCTCATGAGAACCCGGCTGACAAAACTGCTCGGCATCGAGCACCCCGTCATGCTCGCCGGCATGGGCGGCGTCTCGTATGCCGACCTTGTCACTGCGGTATCCGACGCCGGTGGCTTTGGCTGTCTGGGCGCCTCCACCATGGACAACGCCACCATGGTGGCGGAGATTGCCGCTGTTCGGAGTGCGACCGACAAGCCCTTCGGTGTCGACCTGCTCACCGCCATGCCCGGAGGCATGCAGGCCCAGGTACAGCTGATCATCGAAGGTGGCGCGACCGCATTTGTCGCCGGGCTAGGGGTTCCTTCCGACGTGGTCGAGCAATGCCACCGCAACAACGTGATCGTCGTGAGCATGTGCGGCAAGGTGGCGCACGCCGTGCGTGCCGTCGACGCCGGATGCGACCTCGTGGTGGCACAGGGCACCGAGGCTGGTGGTCACACCGGTCAGGTGGCGTCGTTCCCTTTGATTCCCCAGATCGTCGATGCGGTCGGTCGCTACGTGCCCGTCGTCGCAGCCGGTGGCATCTTCGACGGCCGGGGCCTCGCCGCCGCCCTCGCCCTCGGGGCCGACGGGATCTGGGTGGGCACCCGGTTCATCGCCACGCCGGAGGCCCGCGGCGTGCTCGGCTACAAGGAGAAGCTCTTGGCCAGTCACGAGGATCAGACGACCGTGAGCCGCGCCTACTCGGGGAAGACGATGCGGGTCGTACGAAACCGCTATACCGACTACTTCGAGACGCACCCCGACGAGCTCAAGAGCTTCCCGGCACAACTCGGCGTCGCCTACAACTCCGGCGTCATGCACCTGGGAGGTGACTCGTTCACCGAAGGGGTCAACGTGGACAAAGAGTGCTATCCCGCCGGGCAGGGTGTCGGTGCGATCACCGAGCTCGTCCCGGCAGGCGAGCTCGTGCGGCGCTTTGTGGCCGACGCCGAGACCACGCTCGATCGACTCGCCAAGACCAGATAGGTCGCCCGAGACCCTGCACCCTCCGTTCGGGACTGAGACGATTGGTCCGAAGGAGGTTCACATGGTGGCCGGAGCTGACGACATCGCCGTTCGCCACGTACGGATTTGTCAGACCTTTCTCGACGAGGTGCGCACTGTGGGTGCGCATTGGCACTGCCAATCACCGTGCCGCGAATGGGATGCCCGGGGTGTCCTCGAGCACGTAATTGGGTTTCATGACGTGCTCCTCCTCCGGCCGTTCGGGGCCAAGCCGCGACGGCCGAAGGACGATCCGTTGGGTCGCTGGGCCGCCACCTCGGAGGCGCTCGAACTCTTGCTGAGCCGTCCTGGCTTGTGTGAAGGCGTCACCGATGTTCCTCCGGTTGGCAACAACCCACCGTCCCGGATCGATGTCGGTCGACTCGTCCCCCTCTTGAGCCTCGATCTACTGATCCACACGTGGGACCTCGCTCGGGCAGCAGGTCACGACACCACCCTCGACCCGGAGTTGTGCCGTATGTTCCTCGACGGTCTGCCATCTGATGAAGGAGCCCTCTCCGGAACCGGCATGTACGACAGCCCCCGGGGCGTACCCGCCGGCTCGAAGCCCGAGGCAAAGCTTCTGGCCCGCATGGGCCGTGATCCCGGTTGGAGCCGGTAGTCGGTCACTTCGTTCCCTTGTCATTGCCCGACGCATGCCTTGGGTCGGACCGTGACCCTCGCAGAACGGACAGAAACGCAGGGCCACATGAGTTCCCAGGACGAGATGCGAGGCGTGACGACGCACCTCCTCGGGAGTCGGCGGTCGCAGTCATAGGTACCCGGCCGGCAATGTTTCACTTGACGAAATAGGCGGTTGACCTGCAGTTCTGGTTGTCCGGTGACAGGTGCAAGAAAAAAAGAGCGTGACATCAATGGACTATTATGATATATCATAAGCGTTACTGTAAACTTCACTAACGAAGGATCGAAACTTGAGAAACCACACAAAGCATCACGACCGTGACCGGAGTCACGACCACAGGAATCACGACCACGACCGAAGGAGCTTTCACATGCACATGCCACATGAGCCACATCACGACCACGAGCACGATCACGGCCACGCCCGGGGGCCCCGGGGCGGCGGCCGAGGGCGATGGGGCGGTGAACGAGGCGGCTGGGCTGGCGGACGCCGCATGCGCCGCGGCGACATTCGACGAGCCATCCTCAGCGCGCTGCAAGATGGACCGGCTCACGGCTACGCCGTCATGCGCCGACTGGAAGAGATGAGCGGCGGCCTGTGGCGGCCGAGCCCTGGCTCCGTCTACCCGCATCTGCAGATGCTCGAGGATGAGGGAATGGTGGGCTCGTCCGAAAAAGACGGCACCCGTGTCTTCCATCTGACAGACGCCGGCGTGGCTGAGGCGGCTGCGGAGGCACCACTCCCCTGGCAGGCCCACGGCGAGAGTGACGATCAGATCCGCAACCTGCGTCTCGCCGTCACGCAGCTCATGGGTGCGGCCAAGCAACTCTCTGGCGCCGGCGAGAACGCGCAAGTCGAACGGGGCATCGCTGTCGTGCAAAAAGCACGGAAAGAGCTGTACCAAATATTGGCCGAGGACTGAGCGGTCACCGTCGAGACCTGGGAAGGTACTGTGAGATGGCGATGACAACGACGACCGATGCCGATGCCGTGCCGGCGTCGCACGGAGACGCTCAGCATCCCATCATCCAGACGATCGACCTGGTCAAGACGTACCCGGGCACCGATTTTCGGGCGGTGGACGGCCTCAATCTGACCGTTGGCATGGGTGAGGTCTACGGACTCCTCGGCCCCAACGGGGCCGGAAAGACCACGACGGTCGGCGTGCTCACAACTCGGGTAATTCCCTCGGGTGGGCACGCCTTCGTCGGCGGCATCGACGTTGTGGCCCACCCCACATTGGCCAAGCAGATGATCGGCGTGGTGTCCCAGCAGAACACGCTGGACCGCCAGCTGACAACGTGGGAGAACCTCTACTTCCACGGCCGCCTCTTCGGGATCGGGAAGCGGGAATCGAAGCAGACCGCCGACGAGCTGCTCGAGCAGTTTCAGCTCACTCGGTTCGCCAAGGCCTCGGTCTACGCCCTGTCGGGCGGCATGGCCCAGCGCCTCATGGTGGCACGCGCCATCTTTCACCGCCCGGCCATCCTCTTCCTCGACGAACCCACTGCAGGACTTGACCCACAGGGCCGCCTGGCCCTGTGGGGTCTCCTGCGAGAGCTAAATGCACAGGGACAGACGATCATGCTCACGACCCATTACATGGAAGAGGCCGACAAACTCTGTGACCGGGTTGCGATCATGGATCACGGCAAGATCCTCGCCCTGGACACCCCGGGCGACCTCAAACAGAGCGTGGGGGCTGACACGATCGTCACCGTCAAGGCTGACGGGGACGCCGACGCCCTGGCAGCGGCGTTCACTCGGCGCGTCGAAGGCGTCACACGGACCCGCGCCATCCCTGGAGGTGTCGAGCTTCACGTCAAGGGTGCCGATCGATTGGTGCCACGCATTGTCGAAGCGGCCGAAGCGGAGGGATTCGCGCTGGCCGACCTCTCCGTTGCCGAACCCACGCTGGAGACGGTCTTCATCGGATTGACCGGAAAGGACCTACGCGACTGATGACGGCTACCACCACTCCCGGCCAACCCCTGACCACCGTGGTCGCCCCCGCGACGTCGCGACGCGTGGCGACCGCGCCCACTCGTTCCACCGCGGCGGCGAGTTGGACGTCGCTCCACGCGCTCATCCTGCGCGACCTCATGGTGCTGCGCAAGCACCTCGTCGAGTTCACCGTTCGCACCTTGGTGCAGCCGTTCCTCTTGTGCTTCGTGTTTCTCTACGTGTTTCCGAAGATCGGGCAGGGCATCGGAACCTCCAGCATCCCCGGGGCTGAGTCTGCGTTTGCCACTGTCCTCGTTCCGGGCGTCGTCGGGCTTTCCATCATGTTCCAGGGCATCCAGGCGGTAGCCATGCAACTGGCGCAGGAGTTCGGTTTCACCCGCGAAATCGAAGACCGTGTGCAGGCCCCCTGCCCTATCTGGCTGGTCGCTATCTCGAAGGTGCTCTCCGGCGGCGCGCAAGGACTCCTCTCCGCCATCCTCGTCCTCCCGATCGCCGCCGTCATCCACGCGTCGGGTGTCGAGGCACACATCAACCTCCATTGGCTGTTGATCGTCACGATTGTGCCCCTCTCGTGCCTGGCCATGACCTCGCTCGGTCTCTTGCTCGGCACCAGCTTCGAGCCCCGCAACCTCGGCCTGATGTTCGGATTCATCGTGCTGCCCATCACGTTCCTCGGTGGGACCTACTACCAGTGGACCCGCCTGGCCCCGGTCAAGGTGGGGGGCTTCCACTGGCTGCAGGCCGTCGTGCTGATCAACCCGCTGATCTATGTCAACGACGGTATGCGGGCTGCGTTCACGAACACCTCCCACATGCACCTCTATGTCATCTATCCCGCCCTTCTGGCCTTCAGCGCGATCTTCATGACGTTGGGGCTTCGGAATTTCCGCCGCAAGGTGCTCGCCTGATACGCCTACCGTCATCGGCTAACGCGGTGGCTCTCACCTCCCGGGCACAAGGGTGCCGGCGTGGAGGGGCCCGGTGCGCGAGTGGGCGGCGCGTTGAAGTGATAGAGCAGGATCGAGCCGCCCAACGTGGCTACGGGGCAGTAGCCGCGTAGCCAGCTGAGCGCATCGTTGCGCAGCGCGCTCGTCAAATCGGTGGCGGAGGCGGCAACCCACCCCGTGATGCTCGGCGGCGCAGCCCCGATGAGGCGCCGCGCGCCGGGGATATCGGCGTTGGTGATCCCCCGGGGCCCGAAATAGGCCACGCGGGGATGCCGCCCGTGACTCCATTGCACAAGAAGGGAGAAGTCCTGGCCCCAGTCCACATTGGAGTCGGTCGCCACTCGATACCCAGGGGTGAACGGTGGAGCCGTATAGGCGATCGAGTCAGGAACCGAGAGCGCAGTGACGACCGCTGCAGCGGCCAGCACCACGCCGAGTGCGATCGCCATGAGGCGCCGACCGGCAAGAAGGGCGATCGGCGATGCCACAATGATCCACAGCGCAATGGACGGGAGGAGATAGCGAACCCCCAGGGTGCGAGGGCCGGGAAGCTCGAACGCGAACAGGACCAGGGCAGGAAGCACGACCGCCACCACCGTATGGCGCGACGTCGCCCGGTTGACGCGACCAGACCGGACCGAGGCGATCAACACCAGCGGCCCCGCAACGAGCAGCACCAGCACCGGCGTCGACAGTTTCACGATCAACGACGCGGGCCAGAACCACACGTTCGCTCCCAGCCATCGTTGACCGAGCAGGAAGCCGGGTGAGCTGCCCGTGTCATTGGAGGCCAGGTACTTCACGCCTTCCACATAGGGATGTGGCAGAAGGAACCACGAATGCACCACGACGCTTGGATCGAGCACGACGTAGACCGCCCACACGATCAACCAGGTCATCAACGCGACCAGGACCGCGGGGCGCCATCGTACCCACGCGCGTCGTCCCGCTCGGGCTTGTGCGACAACCACGGCGCCAAAGGCCACGGCCACGACCAGCAATCCGGTGACCTGCGCCGACGCCACGGTCCCGCACGCCACACCGAGCCACAGCAGCGAGCGCTGATCTCGACGTTGCAGCCAGCGCACGAGCGCCCAGGACACAAGCACCGTGGTGAGTGCGAACGGGAGATCGACCCCGTCGAGATGGCCCAGACCGAGTACCAGGGGGTCGAGGAGCCAGAGCAACGCCGCGACAACACCGGGCCAGAAGCCGAACAGCGAGGACGCCACCGCATAGAGCGCAAGTGCCAGGAGCGCGCACTCGAGCAACGGCACGAGGCGTGCCGCAAAGGTGACCCGGTGCATGGTGCCCGCCTTCAGCTGTGCCATCACAAAATGGGCGCTGTACTGGTGCTCGTTGTTGACGCTCCAGTTTCCTGGCGGAACGACGGGACCGACAGCCAGGACGGGGAGGACCGCCAACACCTTGAACAGCGGCGGATGCTCGGGATTGTCGGCCAGGTCGTGGTGGAGGACGGCCAGCGCACCAGATGACACGTACACGGGCTCGTCGAACGTCGCCGAGTCGTGCCACGCTTCGACCCCGCCTACGATCAGAAAGCCGGCGATGGCGACCAGCACCAATCCGAGCCCGATTCGTCGTGCTGACCCGCTCGCGGCCGACGTCTGGGACGTGCCGCGCCGCCGCGCCCGTCTCAATGGTCCCGTGGCAACCCCCAGCCGTTGCCCAGCCTCTCCGTGACCATCAGGCTATGATTTTCACACATTTGTAACCAACCGAGGCGGCTCAAGCCGCCCCAAAAATACTCTCTCGTTGCGGCCAGCCGCTGCGACAGGCTGGCCTCGGGCACATGGAAACCACTCTCCTTATATGACGACAACCGAAGACGACGACCACCTCGCTCCGACGACGCAGCCTGTCGTGGCGACGGAGGGAGAACGCACCTCGGCTCCGAACGGCCAACCAGGTCGGCGGTCGATCGGGGTCTGGCTCTCCGATCGTTGGGCCAATCCCGGCCAGCGTCGCGTGACGATTGGGTGGATCATCTTCGCGGCCAGCGTTATCGCCTACTACGTCATCGCCGGCATCCCGTGGTCCACCAATTCGGTTCTGCTCTACGTGGTCGCAGGATTGATCGTCTCGAGTCTCGGTGGGGGGCTGCGATGGAAGCGACTGATTCTCGACTGGCTCCCCCTCATCATCGTCCTGTACGGCTACGGGGTGCTACGCGGCTACGCCGCCCACACGCTCTGGGGACCGTTCTACCGGCCGCAGGTCTGGTTCGACACCCACATCGCCGGCCTGGGTGTCGATCCAACCGCGCAGCTCCAACGATGGCTCTACACGCCGGGCCTCCATTTCTGGGACTACCTGGTGTGGATCTGCTACATGAGCCACTTTTTCGCGTCGTTCGTCATTGCCGGAGTGCTGTGGAAGACGAACTACGCCAAGTTCCGCCGCTTCGTGCCCCTTTTCGTGGGACTCACGTTCATCGGCTACATCACCTACGTCCTCTATCCGGCCATGCCCCCCTGGATGGCCAGCGAGTTCGGGCACCTTCCCAATACAACGCGGATCATCGACGAGGTGTGGGAGCACCTGCACATCGGACTGGGGCAATCGCTGTTCGCCGGCGGGGACAAGTTCGACAACAACGTGGCCGCGATGCCGTCGCTCCACGGGGCGTATCCCTTGCTCATCTGCCTCTTTTTCTGGAAGGACTCGAGCAGGCGCAAGCGCATCCTTCTCGCTGCCTATCCCATCTGCATGGCCTTCACGTTGGTCTATACAGCCGAGCACTTCGTGATCGACATCTTCGTGGGATGGATCTACGCCGCAGCAACCGTCTACTTCGGTTCCAAGCTCCTGGACCGCTGGGAAGCCAGACGGATGCGCAAGAGCCTCGAATCGACCGCTGGGAACGCCGAACTCGAGTCGCTCAAGGCGGACGCGCCCCTCATCACTTCGGGCTGAGACCGGGCGGGGGTCCGACGATCCCCTCGACCGGATCCACCGAGTATCAGACTTCCCTGACCTCGACGCCTTTCCAGAAGGCCACCCGGTCGGTGATCTCCGTGGCCGCGTCCTTAGGGGTCGGGTAGTACCAGGCGGCGTCAGGATTGCGGTGCTCTCCCACGACCACGTCGTAGTAGCTCGCCACGCCCTTCCACGGGCATGTGGTGTGCGTGGGGGACGACTCGAGCATCCCGTCCTTCATGACGACGAGGTTCCGGGTGATGGGGAATTCTGCCCCGGGGGGAGTCCCCCGCGAACGTCGTCCCTGGGGGCGCGCTTATTTCCGGGGACATCTGGGTAGGGTGAGCGCAACGAAATCACGGGGAACGGACCGCCTTGGTAGCGATCGAAGCGGCCGACGGACGACGGAAGGATGGGATGTCCGAGGACAGCGGGCCAGCCATGCCATCCGACCTCGCAGCGGCCTACACCGCCGTGCGTCGTACCACGGAACGTCTGGCCTCACCCCTGAGCGCCGAGGACCAGACCGTGCAGTCCATGCCGGACGTCAGCCCCACGAAATGGCACCGGGCCCATGTCACCTGGTTTTTCGAGACGTTCGTCCTGGGACCGAATGTGGCTGCCTACCGCCCGTATGACGATGCGTTCGCGTACATCTTCAACTCGTACTATGAGGCGCTCGGCGATCGGCACCCCCGCTCTGAACGCGGGCTGATCTCGCGCCCGGGTATCGATGAAGTGGCCCGCTACCGGGAGTTCATCGACGAGGCGATGGGGAGCTTCTTGGAGGGGGAGCTCGAACAGGGAGTGCCCGAACTGATCACCCTCGGCCTGCACCATGAGCAACAGCATCAAGAGCTGTTGCTCATGGACATCAAGCACGTCCTGTCGCGCAACCCGATGCGTCCGGTGTATGTGCCGGAGCGCCGTGGGCCCCGTGATGGCGCCGCCCCACCCAAAGCCGGGTGGATCGAACATGCCGGAGGGGTAGCCGAGATCGGGCACACCGGAAGCGGCTTCGGGTTTGACAACGAATTTCCGCGTCACCGGGTTTTTCTCACCCCGTTCGCCTTGGCCGACCGTCCGGTCACGTGCGGGGAATGGATGTCGTTCATAGAGGACGGCGGCTACAGCCGACCCGAGTTCTGGCTCTCCGACGGCTGGTCGGAAGTGATGGCCCAAGGCTGGAACGCCCCTCTGTACTGGTTCCATGTTGCCGGCGAGCCCCACCAATGGCAGCAGTTCACCCTCTCCGGCGTCCGACCGGTCGATCCGGATGAACCGGTCTGTCACGTCAGCTACTACGAGGCTGACGCATTCGCGCATTGGACAGGGAAGCGCCTGCCCACCGAGGCGGAGTGGGAGGCGATCGCCACCGTGGCGGGAGAGGGAGCCAACTTTCTGGGCCCCGAGGCGCCACATCCCCGCCCTGCCCTCACGACCAACGCACTCCTGGGCGATGTCTGGGAGTGGACGTCGAGCGCCTACACCCCGTATCCGGGGTTTCGGGCTGCTCCGGGCGCCGTGGGCGAGTACAACGGGAAATTCATGGTGAGTCAATACGTGCTGCGCGGCGGGTGCTGCGCCACTCCCCCGGGCCATGCCCGAACCACCTATCGCAACTTCTTCCCACCTCGAGCTCGTTGGGCGTTCAGCGGCGTCCGATTGGCCCAGGATCCCTGATCGAACATGACCTACACCATCGATGTCCACATCTCGCCCGGCGAAGTCCGTCGACGCATGCGTGCCGACGCCATCGCTGGTCTCCAGGCCGACACGAAGTCGATCCCTCCGGTCTGGTTCTACGACGAACGCGGAAGCCAGCTCTTCGAAGAGATCACACGCCTGCCCGAGTACTACCCCACTCGTTCCGAACGGCGGCTCTTGGAAGCATTCGCACCGAAGATTGCCCAGCTATCCAAAGCGGACACCTTGGTTGAGCTCGGCGCCGGTTCCTGCGAAAAGACCCGAGTCCTCTTGAGCGCTCTCCAACAGCTCGGCACACTTTCCACGTACGTGCCCTTTGACATTAGTGATGAATTTCTCCGAGACGCCGCCTCGACGCTCACGGAGGAATATGACCCGCTCGCGGTGCACCTGGTGATCGGTGATTTCAGTGAGCACCTGGCCGAGATCCCCACCGATGGCCGGCGCATGGTGGCCTTCTTGGGGGGAACGATCGGCAACCTCGACCCGGCCCGGCGGGCGCGTTTCCTCTTCGATCTGAACTGCACGATGTCGAGCGACGATTCCTTCCTCCTCGGGGCCGATCTCGTCAAAGAGCGGCAGCGGCTGGTGGCCGCCTACGACGACGCGGCCGGTGTCACCGCGCAGTTCAACAAGAACGTTCTCCATGTGCTCAACGAGCAACTAGGGGGGAACTTCGATCCCGATCTCTTCGCACATGTCGCGTTGTGGAACGACAAAGAGCAGTGGATCGAAATGCGCCTGCGGGCCCTCGAGCCCTCTGAGGTCACGCTTCGAGATGCCGGCATCGCGGTCCGATTCGCCCGGGGTGACGACATCCTCACCGAGATAAGCGCCAAGTTCACTCCGGAAACGATCGAAAAGGAACTTGGCGCGGCGGGATTCGTGATCGACGACATGTGGGGTGCCGACGAAGGAGAGTTTCTCCTGACCTTGGCCCATCCCTTCTGCTAGACGACCGCGGCCTCCCGGCTCGACGTTCGGGTGTCACCTGTCGGAGCGGAGTGCCCTTCACGCCTGTGGGTCGGCGAGCGGAGACCACGGCGCCACCGGCCCCAACGGCTCGATCGACGGAATACACACTCGACGAGCAACAACAACAACAGCAGTGCCGCTCCCTCGCTGAGCACGCTTGCCACCAGCCAGTATCGAGGTTGATAGGAGAACGTGACGACATCGCTGCCCGCGGGAACCGCGACCTGCTGGACCAGGCCGTGCTTGACAACCGGAACGGTCTCCGCCGGCCCCCCGTTCGACGAGATGGATGCTCGCCAGCCCCCGTCCCACGCCACGTCGCGCACAACGAGCACCGGTGCGCGCGCCCGCACGCGGATCGATTCGGCGTTGTCGCTCTGTGCGAGCACCTCGACGCGTGGGGCCGGGCCGTCGCGGCGCGCCACGGCGTAGACGGGGGTGGGCGCCCGGGTACTGACGTAGAGGGTGTACCGGTCGACCGACCCCTGTTGACGCCACGGGCCCGGTTGCACGGCGCTCGAGAGTGCGCCATCCAACTCGTAGGCCTTCTGCCCGATCACAATGTCCGATTGGTGTCGGGGAAGGCGACCCGAGACGACCTGGACGACCAGGCCGACGGCGATACCCCGGGGCAACAGGCTCCCGACGCTCCGGGCACCACGGACCACGGAAACGGGCGGTCCCCACTCGGTACCCCCGCTGGACGCCAAGGTGCCGAATCGGATCCGCGCCGGCGTGGCTCCCGGGGCCAGGAGCAGGTTGGCGCGCGCCGGGGAAAGCGACTCCCCGAAGAACCACTTGCTCGACTGCCCCGCGGCTATCTGCTGCCGGGGCACCGGATAATAGGAGTAGCCGGCGTCGGCGAAGTTGCCCCGATTCCCGAGAGGCAGGACCGAGTCATCTCCCTTCGCCTCAGACGCCTGCTTGACCTCTTCCAATGCGTGGGGTGTGCCGCTCAGCGGCACCAAGAAGTACTCCGGCGCGGTCAGTATGTCCTGGAGGTCGAGTTGTCGAAACGCCCCCGCTCCAAGGCGAGGAACGTTCAACTCGCCTTCGGAGTGGGTCAACGTGACCGAGTTGTAGTTCCCGTTGACGATGGAGGCATAGCCACCGACCGACGGAAGCCGCGCCAGCACATTCGCATCCGGCCGGCCCGTGATCGCGGTCGTGAGCCCGCTGGAGTAGTCCTGCGGATCGTAGAAGGCGAAGCGCCCACCAGGGGCCAAGTGCCCCGCCACGTAGCCCTCTACGACGGTGGTACCGGACAGCACCGCGTTCGAGGGTGTCGTGACCAGCGAGCTGGTTCCCGCGACCAGGCCGAGGTCGGCCGCCATGAATGCGGCCACGACGCAGAGCCAGAGTGGGCGACGCATGACGGCACGCAGCCATATCACGACGGCCGCCACCAGACAGAAGCCCAGCGCGATGAGGCTCGCTTCGCGGACGGTGTGCACCTCGGCGGCCGAACCCGAGGCGGTGGTCAGTGACGTGATCAAGGACCGTGGGGCGACGATGGCCCACGTCGCCACTCCGAGCACCGTCGCAGCCGGGATGCATCCCACCCAGCGATCGAATCTCATGTCCGCGTGGCCAGGGTCCGGGGTCCGGTCGAGCCATCCGCCAAAGAGGACGCAGAGGGCGGTGGATACATCGATCATGTTCCGGCTCTGCAGGCGCTGACGGCCGTACAGCGGGATGGCGTTGAAGATGTGCTCGAGCGGAGTGTTCGCCCCCAAGGCCAGCAAAAGACCGACAACGGCGATGATGTACCAGGTACGCCGCTCGCGGGGCGCCAGGCGCGAGGGCCAGCGAGGCCGCCAGAGCGTGATGAGGGCCACGAGGGGCAGAACACCCACGTAGATGCCGACCTCGGGCAGGTTGTAATGAGAGAAGAATTTCGCTTCGCCGAGGTGGCCGTAGCCTCCGAAGAGGTACGGCACCAGCGACAGCAGCCCGTTGGCCGGCGAGAAGCTCCCCGAGCCCGTAAAGGGCGCGCCCAGCGCCGATCGCTGCGAGGTGGAGATGGCGGCGATGCCGGGCAACCACTGCACGGCGGACAGGGACAGGGCGAGCACCACGCTGACGCCGCATCGGGTCAGCACCCGCAACCAACTCCGGCGATCGAACCCGGCCGAGAGGGCGGCGTAGGCGATCATCAAGAAGCCCTCGTCCAGCATGGCCTCGGGGGCCCCGCCGAAGATGACGAGGGCGAACGCGACACCGAGGAGGACTGACCAGCGCCACCGCCCGTCACGCACGATGTAGAGCACCGCCAGGAGCATGAAGGGAAGGGATAGATATCCCTCGGCCATGTCCACATGGTTGACCTGACTCAGCACCACCCCCGAGAAGGAAAACGTGGCGGCCGCAAGCACGCAGGCCGTCGTCGAAAGCTTGAGCGCCCGGAGGAAGAGGTACATGCCGACGGCGATGAGCGAGAAGAGGATCACCTCGGTGGCGATCCATGCCGCGCGATCAGGAAGGATCGCGAAGAGCCCGGCGAGGGGGTAGAACGCGCCGGCGTTGAAACCCGCCAGAAGAGGAGTGCCACTGAAGATGTATTGATTCCAAAACGGCAGTTCGCCCTGGCGATACATGGAGCCGACCAGCACGTGGAGCGGGTAGTTCTGCTGGAGGTTGTCGCCCGTGACGAGGAGATGGCCGCCGAAGATGTCCGGAAGGATGAACGCCGCCGCAGGAAGGCCGATCAGGACGCCGTAGGGCCATAGGGGCCCGATGTGGGTGCGCGCGGGCTTCACAACTCGACCATCTTCACCTCGAGCGAACCTCACCTGAAACGATGCACATCGCCGGGCTACTCCCCTGGATCTCTGGTCGGGCGAGGACCCGGGTCCGCATGCTGCATCTTCCGGTTTGGTGACAGCTAGATTTCACCCCCGTGACAGCGCGCATTCTTCTTCGGAATACTGGGATTTCGCTGAGGATCCGGCCGGGAAGCAGAATGGCACGGGCGCTGCTGTCATAAGGGCACGGCTGTCATAAGAAAGAGCGACATGGATCCCGAGACATCGAGCGTCACTCTGGCCCCGCGCCGCCTGACCGCTACTGCTGTGTTGGGGTTCGCGGCCACGTTGGCCATCGTTGCCGGAGCCTTGCTCGGGGGTTCCGCGTACGAGACGCACTTGCCCGGGGCATGGTTCTTCGGCATGCCCGGCGGCCTTTTCGGTTCGATCGGGTCCTCGCAAGCGCAACCCCCGATCTACGCCGTCATCGCCGTGTACGGAGGGATGATCCTCCTGGTGCGCGTGTGGATCGGATTCTTGCGCCACGTCTCCTCGCACCGCGGTCTGCCCGTTCGCCGAGTCGTGCTCGTGGTCGTCATTTGGGCCCTGCCGCTCCTGTTGGCCCCGCCGCTGTTCAGCCGCGATGTCTACAGCTACGCCGGGCAAGGTGAGATGGTCAGCCACCACATCGATCCCTACGTCTACGGCACCGGCATTTTGGGGTCGACCCCGTTCAGCACCATGCCCGATTCGGTGTGGACGAATACACCGTCACCCTACGGACCGACGTTCTTGTCACTCGACGGTGTGCTCGACAAGGCGTCCGGGCACAAGATCCTGCCGGACATCCTTTTGCTCCGGTTGCTCGAACTAGCAGGGCTCGCGATGATCGTCGGAGCTACACCCTCGCTGGCTCGCCGTCTGGGACGAGATCCGGCGCACGCCGTCCTCCTCGGCGCCGGCTGTCCCTTGGTGCTGATGACGATGATCGGGGGGGCGCACAACGAGGCGCTCATGCTGGGGCTGCTCATGGCGGGACTCGCCGTCGCCATGCGGTGGGGGACCATTCCCGGCGTCGTCCTCTGCGCTGTCGCGGCCGGGGTCAAATCACCCGCCCTGCTGGGTGTGCTGTTCTTGGGCTGGACCTGGGCCGGACCTGGTGCGTCGGTGATACGGCGTCTCACCCATACGGTCGGAGCGGGGCTCATCGCGCTGTCCACATTGGAAGTGATCTCGTGGCTCTCGGGTACCGGCTGGGGTTGGCTCCGCACCACCACGGCGGCCGACAAATCGTTCACCGCGGTCACCCCGGTGGACGCGATCTCGAAGGCGGCGTCGGCCGTGGC
>OBLU010000510.1_pt1 | contig 36660 bp, 29 predicted proteins | sample 1518681 | NCBI WGS metagenome assembly OBLU01 (sample SAMEA3539304, study PRJEB22396) | soil metagenome | biome: tundra; feature: field; material: soil | place: USA | collected 2010-05 | depth 0.15 m
CCGCGAGCTCATCAAGTCTCCCGAACGCGAGATGTACACAACCCCGTTATCCCAGCTCCCCGCGCAAGTTCCGGTCGTGCCCTCCGCGTCCTGCGCTGAGCCGTCCGGGCAAAAATAAATCACCGATTGTCCGCCCGTGCCCCCATTCGCCGTGTAGCCAAAGTCAATCGCGTTGGCTCCCGTGCCGAAGCTCGGCCCCAAGCCGCTGTCGGGAGCGGTTGTGGTTGTAAACTGCGATTGCGTCATAAACGAAACATCGGTCGGCAACTGATAAGTCACGCTATTCTGGGTGCCCTGAAATCCCGTCAGCGTCGGCGCCACCGTAATCGTATTGGGCGTGACCGAGTTGGAAAAAGTCACCGAGTACGATGTCCGCTGCGAGATCGCGTTGTCGCGTGCCTGACGCAGCGCGGCCAGCGTCGTGTTGTAGGCATTGGTCACCCGGTACTGTTTCATCATGGGCACCAGACTCATGACCGAGACCACTGCTAGAACGAGGGAAATCGCCAGCACCGCCACTATTTCCAGCAAGCTGAATCCGCTAGCCCGATGGCTTCGATGTCGTGCGTTTGTTTTCAGGCTTCTCATAAGCATTTGCCGTTGGCTGCGGCTTTCCGCAGCGTGAAAGCTAGTCACAACTAGATTCGCCCCAACAAAATCGTCCTAACGATCATTGCAACTCAAAACATCGCTCGAAAAGAATCCTGCTCAACTATCGTAAGTAGAATGCGTCTAACTGCCATCATCCGGATCTCTTGCGAGGCCCATGTAGATCGTGCTCCGGCAGCGGTCCTAAGTAGTCTCGATGTTAGGAACTGTCTCCTGGTACGTCAAAGTACCGGGGTACACCGGCCCTTCGTACACTGTCTTTTCGTAAGGTAATTCCAGGAGAGGTACGATCGTGCCAGGCATCGCCTGCGCTCAAAGAACGTTCTGTCAACGTTGGGCTAGCTTATCGCGCGGCTATAGGAAAAAACAGATAACCAAAGTTGGTGACTACCGTGCCAGAACGGACGGGAACGAATCGAAAGAAATGGTCTCAATTGTGCTTCCACTGTGACACAGGTAACTTGTCGGGGTCACCAGCTCTCTTTTACGATGACTCACTATGGATCCAAGGTGTCTCGTGGTGTGTCCGGACCAGGAAGCTGCCGGCCTTCTCATGCTCATCCTCTCCGAGATAGGGATGGCGGCCGAACATACGACTTCGATCACGCGCGGATTGGAATTGCTTGACAGCCAGCACTACGATGCCATCGTGTTCGATTATCGCGCCGACCCGACTTCCGATGAATTTATGGGGCGCTTGCGGCATTCCGGCAACTATCGCGCCAGCCTGCTGATTGCCGTAGTCGCCAGCAACTTCAGCGCCCGGCCACTATTTGGACTCGGCGCCAACTTTGTGCTCTATCGGCCGCTCTCGTCCGAGCGCACCCGCATCAGTTTACGTGCCGCTCGCGGCCTGATGCGCCGCGAACGCCGGCGTGCTCCCCGCGCTCTGGTAAGCGCGCCCGTCACGGTTGCCTATCCGGGGATGCCCGAGATGAAAGCCTTTTTGACTGATCTCAGTGACAGCGGCGCTTCGATCCATTCGGTGAACCTGCCTCGCGCGTGCAAGGGTTATTTCGAGTTCGAACTTCCCGGACAGCACGATCTGGTGCGCTTGTCTGGGGAGGTGGCCTGGCAAGACGCAACCGGCCGCACCGGCATCCGGTTCCTCAACGTGCCCACTACTTCGCGCCGCCTTATTCAGGCTTGGCTGCACCGAAATCAGGCGCACTTGCCCAAGGCTCCGATGTCCCGACTGCCGGAAAAAAAGAAGGTGGCGCCACAGACTGGCCAGGTTTCCGAGCCGGACAATGAACCCAAACCGGTGCCCAGAGATCCCACCCTGGTCTCCAATGCCGGCAACCGCCGGGGAGAGCATCGTTTCGCCTGTCGACTGGGCGCGGAAGTCTATGTTCTGGGGACCGGCGTTCCGAATCGCTGCGTCCTGATCGATATTAGCGAAGGCGGTTGCTACGTCGAGATGTCAACACCATTCGCCCGGCACTCGGGTGTCGAGATTGTGGTTCGCACCGCTGACACGAAATTAGTAATCCGGGGCCAGGTACTGAAGGCGGATGGCGGTTTCGGTATGGGGGTGCGTTTTGAGTACCGCGACACCGCTGAGCGGGAAGAAGTTCTACGTCTGCTTGCGGCTCTCTCCACCGGTCCGAGGCTGAACGAACAGCCCCGCTGAGAACTAAGCGGGCTGCTCTTTGTCCGCAACTGCATGTTCCGCGACTGCGCGCCGAAAATATTCCAGCGAAAGTTTAAGCCCCTCCTCCAACTCCACTTTAGGTTCCCAGGCAAGCAGACGCTTGGCTTTCGAAATATCCGGACACCGCTGCTTTGGATCGTCCTGCGGCAACGCTGCGAAGATGATCTGGCTTTTTGATCCCGTCGTCGCGATCACTTTTTGCGCGCACTCCAGAATCGTGAACTCCGTAGGATTACCAATATTCACCGGCGCATGCTCCGCGGACCGCCCGAGGCGCAGAATCCCCTCCACCTCATCGCTCACGTAGCAGAAACTGCGCGTCTGCCTTCCGTCGCCGTACACGGTTAGATTTTCTCCCCTCAGCGCCTGCCACATAAAATTCGGAATCACTCGCCCGTCGTTGATCTGCATGCGCGGGCCGTAGGTATTAAAGATGCGCAGAATTCGCGTGTCCACCTGGTGATAGCGGTGAAAGGCCATGGTCACCGCCTCTGAAAACCGCTTCGCCTCGTCATACACCGACCGCGGCCCGATGGGATTCACATTCCCCCAATACGTCTCGGTCTGCGGATGCACCAGCGGATCTCCGTAGCACTCCGAGGTCGATGCCATCATGAATTTCGCGCCGCAACGCAACGCGGTCTCGAGCGCTTCAAACGTCCCGTAAGAACCGACACGCAGAGTTTCGATGCCGTGTTCGGAGTAGTCGACGGGGCTGGCGGGACTCGCGAAGTGAAATACGTAATCCAGCGCGCCCCATTCACTGGGCTGGCAAACATCTTTCTCCACAAACTCGAATCGCGAATCGTTTCGGAGATGGTCAAGGTTCGCCAGCCGCCCGGTCAGAAGATTGTCTGCCGCGACCACCGAATAGCCCTCACCCAGCAGCCCATCGCATAAATGCGATCCCAGAAAGCCGGCCCCTCCCGTGACCAGCGCACGACGCGTTTTCGTGGATCCGATGTTCATGGCTAGCCCGGGATTAGACTTCAGGCACGCTCCTTCTTTTGCGCGAAGGCCTGCGCCGGCAACTCCTCGATTAACGCCGCCGGACGCCCAACGCTGTAATAGGAGAATCCGTGTTCGACCATTACGGCGGGATCGTAAAGATTCCGCCCATCGAGCACGATCGGATACTTTACGAGCGCGCGCAGGCGATCGAGATCCAGCGCCGCGAACTCTTCCCACTCGGTGAGGATCAGCACCGCATCCGCGCCCTTCGCCGCCTGATACGCGTCGGCTGCGAATTCGACGCCCGACTTCAGCACTTCTCTGGCCCGTTCCATGGCTGCCGGATCGTAAGCGCAAATGTGACAGCCCTCGCGCAGTAGTTCCTGCACCAGCAGCAGCGCGGGAGACTCGCGAATGTCGTCGGTCCCACCCTTGAACGCCAGCCCGAGCACCCCCAGGCGCTTGCCTCGGAAAGTCCAAAGCACACTTCGCACTTTGCGCAAGAACCGGTGCCGCTGTTCTTCATTGATGCGAATCACTTCTTCCAGCAACCGGAAGTCGTATCCGCTTTCTTTTGCGACGGCCCGGAAGGCCATCAGGTCCTTGGGAAAGCACGACCCTCCATAGCCGATGCCGGGATTCATAAAGCGCGGCCCGATGCGCGAATCCGTCCCGATCCCGTCCCTCACCTGCTCCACATTCGCGCCCACCGCTTCACAGATCGACGCCACTGCATTGATAAACGAAATCTTCATCGCCAAAAATGCGTTGGAAGCGTGCTTGATCATCTCCGCGCTCTTCGAACTGGTGATGATCAACCGCGGCGACGCTTTGGCCGTGGCCGATTCGGGACGTGGAATGGCATCCCCGCGCCCGTAATACCATCCGCTGGTCAGTGGACCATAGATCTGGCGCATCATTTCCGCCGCGCGTTCGCTCTCGACCCCCACTACGATGCGATCAGGATAGAGAAAATCGGTGACCGCCGTCCCTTCGCGTAGAAATTCCGGATTTGAAGCTACATCGAATAGCGACGGGTCGGCCCCATTTCGCATGATGATGGTGCGAATCCACTGGCTCGTGTACACCGGAACGGTGCTCTTCTCGACCACCACTTTGTATTCGTCCACGCCGCCCGAGATTTCGCGAGCCACCGACTCGACGTACGATAGATCCGCATCGCCGCTCTCGGTGGCCGGCGTTCCCACCGCGATAAACACGACTTCGCTCTCTCGCGTGGCCGCCTGCAAATCGCCAGAAAACTTGATGCGCTCTCCCCGATGCCGCGCCAGCAGTTCGGGCAGGAATTTCTCATGAATCGGCGCCTCTCCGTTTCTTAGCGCCGCCACTCTTTTCTCGTCATTATCGACCAGGACAACCTCGTGTCCCAGATCGGCAAAACAAACTCCCGTTACCAACCCTACATATCCGGAACCGACCACCGCGATGCGCATAGCGAGCCTGCTCTCTTTGAAGTTTTATGCACCTCCGGCTCGTCGGTGTGCACTTATTTACTCTATCAGTCTTTCCCGCCCGGGACCGCCTCGCGATCGCAATCAACCCGTCCAGCGGCCCGGGAATGGGAATTCGAATGTCACAAAAAATAGTGACCACGATCACAGTGTGTCGGGGATGAATAACTTGCCCGTTTAAGGTTGCGGGAGACAGCCGTTCCCGCCAGATTTATGCGATCATCCTGGGCTCAAGCCCGTAGGCGTCGACCCACTGATCGTACGTCTGCTGCGTGGAAGGCCACTGAAAACAAATTTCCGTAGCCGTCGCGATCCGTGACGTACAACTGCTTCATGCCGTAAGGCGCGATTTTTGGCTCTTTCACTGGGAGTCCATGTGCGCGGAGGTGGAGGTACGCGGCGTCCAGGTCCTTGCAACCGAAGAAGAGGATGGTATCGGAGTGGGCAGCCATGCGCGTGGGATCGGGAACAGACGGGCGCTGACCTGCTTCATAGGCCGTATTGAGCATCAGTTCCACGCCATTCAACTTGAGGAGTGCCCCAATTGCAGTCGTCTCCGGGCTCAGACGACGCCGAAACTTCGAAGCCCAAGACTTCGCGGTAGAAATGAATTGCGGTCGGCATGTCAAAAACCTGAAGCAGCGGAGCAAGGCCTCGAATGTCAATCGGCATACTACCTTCCGTTATTGATGGAAAAATATATCATTACCGCCAAACTCCGAAGATCCGCCCGAAAGTCGTAGCGCTACTGTCCAGCGCCTGCGATCACGACCGCTGTAAACTATCCCCAGCATCGCTCGCTGACTTCGGAGAATGATCTGCGCCTTGTCGTCATCATCGCCGCTCTGGTGCTCCTGTTGTGCGTCTCGGTCGTCCGCGCGCAAGATCGCTCCGGCGAACTTCGCCTCTCGGTCACCGATGCCGACGGCGCTGTACTGCCGGCCCACGGCAGCCTTGTCAGCCAGGCAAGCCACTTCGAACTCTCTTTTGACACCGCGCCCAGCGGCGAATACACCGCCAGGAAGTTGCCGCTGGGGACTTACCATCTGACCGTCGAGCACTCCGGCTTCGCTCCTTATCAGGCGTTGGTCGAAATCCGCTCACAGCTCCCGCAGAAAATTTCAGTCGCGCTCTCTGTCGCCACTGTCGCTCAGACCGTCGAAGTAAAAGATTCCGAAACGCTGCTCGATACCAGCAACGTTGGCGACATTTACCAGGTCGGCGCCCCTGCCTTGCGCGATTGGGCAGCGTCTACTCCAGGACGCCAGGCCATCGACGTCGTTCAATCGCAACCCGGCTGGTTGCTCGAGGCTAATGGAGTCCTCCATCCCCGCGCCTCCGAATACGATACACAATACGTGGTGGATGGACTTCCCATCCTAAATAATCGCTCGCCCGCTTTCTCTGCCTCTGACGATCTCGACGACATGCAGGCGGTCAAGACGTACACCTCCGGAATTCCACCCGAATTTGGCCGTAAGGTTGGAGGCGTGATCGAAACCACGACCGACCGCAATCCCGCGCGCGGCCTGCACGGTACGGCTATCTTCGGCGGAGGCAGTTTCAAGACGGCGGATGCTTACCTGGGAACCAGTTATTTCGACGGCCGGGACGTCTTCGGTCTCTCCATGCACGCCGCTCGCACCGACCGCTTTCTCGATCCTCCGGTGCTGGAAAACTACACCAATAGTGCCAGCCTCGCTGGAGTCAAAGGCAGTTTCGAGCGCGACCTCAATAGCAAAGATCGTGTCCGCATTTCGCTCAGTTTCGATCGCGCCGGTTTTCAAATTCCGAACGAGCTTGTGCAGGAGCAGATGCGGCAGCGCCAGGATCGCAATCACAAAGAAGTCTCAGGTCAGGTCTCGTATCAGCACGCTTTCTCCGCGAACGTTCTCGGCACCGTGCAGGGACGCGTCCGCGATGGCGAAGTTGGCCTTACTTCCAATGCAAATTCCTGGCCCATGGAGGTATTTCAGGACCGCGGTTTCCGTGAAGGATATGTCAGCGCCACCATCGCCGCCAACTTCCACAACCATGAAGTGAAAGCCGGAGCCGACTCGATCTACAGCTTCATACACGAACAGTTCTCTTACAACATCACCGCCACCGAGCTTTGCAGCGGAGGGACCTGCCAATCCCTCTTCGATCCCAGCACGCCACCTAAGTTTTTCTTCCACCAATCGGGTGACGATCGCGAGCAGGCATTCTTCGTCCAGGACAACGCGCATTTCGGCAACCTCAATTTGAGCGGCGGCATTCGCTTCGACCATTACAGCGTTCGGGTCAATGATTCCGCGTGGAGTCCGCGCTTCGGTTTCGCCTGGTACGTTCCGAAGCTTGGCGTGGTGTTTCGCGGGTCCTACGACCGGGCCTTCGACACTCCCGCCATCGAAAACCTGCTGCTGAGCACCTCGTCCGCAGCTGCCACTCTCAATCACGAAGTCGCCCAACTTCCGGTTCGCCCTTCACGTGCCAACTATTACGAACTCGGCGCAACCAAGGAACTGTTCCGCAAAGCACACGTCTCCGCCAACGTGTTTCGGCGCGATATCCGCAATTTTGCCGACGACGATCCTCTCCTGGACACGGGCGTGAGTTTCCCCATCGCGGAAAATTCGGCCCACATCTATGGCGTCGAAAGCCAGTTCGCCCTGCCGCCATGGGGACCATGGTCGGCGTGGTTCAACGAATCGTACATGGTGGCTTCCGCGCGTCTTCCCGTGGTCGGCGGATTATTTCTTGGGTCGGATACCCAGCTTCTCAACTCCAACGCCCGCATCTGGGTTTCCCAAGACCAGCGCCACACGGCGCACGGACTGATCCGTTACCAGCCGCAGTCGCGTGTTTGGGTCTCTGGCGGCGCCTCCTATGGCACTGGCCTTCCCGTCGCCTTGAACGGCGAATCAACCCAAGCCCTGGTCGCCGAGTACAGCCAAGCCGTAGTCGATCGGGTCAACCTTCCCGCTGGACGCGTGCGTCAATCCATGTCTGTCGATCTCTCCGCTGCTGTTGTGCTCTATAAAAAAGAGTTGCGAGCGTTGCGGCTGCAAGGTGACATTCGCAATCTTAACGACCGCATAAATGTTATCAACTTTGCCAGCCTTTTCTCTGGCACCGCAATCGCTTCTCCGCGCACCCTCTCACTCCGCCTGCGATTCGATTACTAGAAGCGGCGACGAAAACTTGCGGCTGCGGAGTTGCAACAGAGCTCTACGGCAGATTCTGAAGAGGGAAGTTCGCCAAACAAAGGCCGCACAAGTGCAATACTTTGCACTTAGCCAAGAAGTGGCATTGTGAAGCAATCCCCTCAGGAGTATAAAAACTCATCGAACCGTTGCACTTACTTGCAGATTAGGCGTTTTCCCGCCAGGCCCTTCTCCGGAGTTTCAAGTGCACTAAACAGGGGATAGTTGGAGGCAACAAAAGCAATGTGCCACTTTTTGTCACACGCACTCGATAAAATTGATCGCGGTGCCGCGTCCCGCTTCGGGCGCGGCTCGAAGTTCAGCACACCCACAGCAGCAGCCACTTCCAATGCACGCCATCTGTACCTGACTCTACTTGTCGTTTGCATTTTTCTAATATCGTCTTCTTCGTTCGCACAGCTGCCTTTCGCAACCAGCCGTGGTAATAGCGCCCGCGACGGCGCCAACACGAATGAAACTCTGCTTACTCCGGCGAACGTCAACAAGAACAGCTTCGGTAAGCTTTTTAGCGTGCCCATCGACTATATGGTGATGGCGCAGCCGCTTTACATGCCCAATGTGAACATTGCCGGCGCGCTCCATAATGTGGTCTACATCGTCACCCAGGCAGATTCGGTCTACGCGTTCGATGCAGACACTGGCGCCCAGCTCTGGATAGTCAACTTCACCAACCCCGCTCAGGGCATTACTACGGCCAGCGGCAAGTATCTTCCCTGCGGCGGCGGTCCCGGCTTCAACCAGGAAGGCATCGTCGGAACTCCTGTAATTGACCCCAACACGACACCCAATCCCACCATGTATCTGGTGGCCAAGACTCTTCTCAATGGTACGACCGTACAACACCACCTCCATGCCCTCGACATCACTACGGGCGCTGAGCAAGCGAACAGCCCCGTCCTGATTCAAGCTACCTCCGTCAGCGCCCGCGGACACAAAACCGTTTTCAATAGTCTGCACCAAAAAAATCGGCCCGGCCTGTTGTTGCTCAATGGCCTTCTTTATATGGGTTTCGGCTCGAATTATTGTAACGACGGCAACAGCGGTTGGGTCCTTTCGTACGACCCGGGCACTTTGATGCAAAAAGGTGTCTTCAATACTTCACCCGACCAAGGGTTGACTTCCATCTGGCAGACTGGCAACGGCCTGGCTGCAGACGAAGCCGGAGATATCTTCGTCGAGACCGCCGAGGCCGGCAATAACGGGTTCGATGTCCAAAACGGTGGTCAGACATACTGCAACAGCGTGGTGAAGCTTGCCCCCGATCTCTCGGTTGCCGACTACTTCACACCGTGGTCCGTGGCTTTCCTCAACTCCAATGATCTTGACCTCAGTTCTACCGGAGTTCTCATTCTTCCCGATCAAACACCCGGCCCCTCGTTGTATGGCCATGAACTGATTGCCGGCGGCAAGCAGGGCTTTGTGTATGTTCTCGATCGCGACAGCATGGGAATGTACTCGGCTAACGATAGTCGAGTTCTGCAGGAAGTTCCTCTGATTCCGGGAGAGACCAACACCTTGGTCCAGGACGTCCTGTATAGTTCCCCGGCCTACTGGAACAACACGGTGTACTTCGCGCCCAATGCCTCTCCGATTCTGGCTTTCCCACTGGCCGGCGGATTACTCGGCACTCCCCGCACCACTGTCCAGAGCTATCCGGGCAGCCACTCGCCATCGATTTCCTCGGCTCCGAACAATAGCAATGGGATCTTGTGGGTCATCAACGGTGGACTTAGCGCTTTTGATGCCGTTTCTCTGCAACTTCTCTATAACACCAATCAGGCTGCGAACAAGCGGGACACCCTGCCACCCATCGGCCATTTTGTTACTCAGACGGTCGTCAACGGCAGGGTCTATGTGGGCACCCAGCATAGTCTTGAGGCCTATGGGCTTTTTCACGCCCTCAACATTACTGGCGGCAGCGGCCAGAGTGCGCAGGTGGCCACCCCGTTGGCAGCTCTCATCCAGGTACAAGCCATCAACCCATATACCGGACAACCCGACGCCGGCGTCACGGTCAACTTCAGCGATGGTTGCACAAAAGCGGGCGCCACTACGTGTGGATCATTCAATCCGCCGTCCGCCGTCTCCGACTTCAAGGGCAACGTTTCCACAACCTATACTGTTCCACGAAAAGCCGGAACCTATACGCTGACCATATCCGGAACGATGTCTGGCGCAACCGTCGGCAATACAACTATTACCGCTGTCGCGAAAGCGGCGCCCGCTATAAAAATCATTACTTACGGAGGGTCGAAGCAGACCGGCAGCGCCGGTTCCATCCTGCCCAACCCGCTCGTCATCCAGGCCCAGGACATCTACGGGAACGGTGTGAACGGTATCACGGTCACCTTCACGGCCAACAATGGCGCCATTGTTGGTTCGCCATCTGTCGTCACGAGCGGCAATGGGATGGCCCCAACCTCTCTGCAGTTGCCGACCACTGTCTCGACTATAACGATTACCGCCCAGTCCGCCGGATTGAAGAATGCCAGCTTCCTCGCGTACTCCGTTGCCGGATCTGCGGCCAATATCGCCATGACCAGCGGCAATAATCAGTCCGCTCCCGCCGGACAGCAATTGCCCCAGGCGCTCACTGTGCTGGTGACCGATCAATATGGCAATGCCGTTTCCGGCAACAACGTCACCTTTTCCGACGGGGGTTCCGGAGGGACCTTCTCCAACCCCAATCCTGGCCTCACCGGCAGCTCGGGAACGCTCACTCAGTTCTATACACTCCCGCCCGGAGCCCACGGAACCATTCACGTCACTGCTGCTGCCGCGGGAGTCGCCAACCCTGTGGTGTTTACAGAAAGCGGGCAGTAACTACGCCAGTAAAACAGGGAACTCGGATTAGAGGCCGGCAACTCCCTCGCATATCCGGGCAATTGACTTCCCTCCCATTTCGGGGGAAACTCGCCTATAAGCCTGCTTTTTCCCGCATGACCGCAGGCGGTCGGAACTAGCTATGTTCCCGCAGCGTATTTCGAGGTCCGCGTTCCGCCCTGACGAGTCGCATGCGGACCCGTTGCATGCTCTCGAACAACACATTTTCGCGGATTTTCCACCCGACCTGGCTCTCGACCTGATTCTCAACGAAATCGTGGTTCGCGCGGCGGAGGCAACTCGCGCCAGCGCCGGAGCCCTCGCGCTCGTCTCCGGCGGTAATGAGGGTGGTGAGATGATGTGCCGCGCCGCCACCGGAGACATGGCGCCTGGTCTCGGAATCCCTCTTAAGCCTCGCGATGGTCTCTCCGGCGCCTGTCTCCAAAGCCGTCGGCCCCAACTTTGCGTCGATACCGAGTGCGATCCACGCGTCGATCCCGACATCTCCCGCCGCCTCGGCATCCGCTCCGTTCTGGCCGTCCCCATTTTCGAAACCAGTGAGACCTTTGACACTAAGCGCACGAAGTTCATGGGAGTTCTCGAAGTTTTCTCCACCTCTCCCGCCGCCTTTTCGAGCTCCGATCAGAAGCTGCTCGAAGGCTTTGCGGAGGAGTGCGCCCGCGTTCATCAAGCCGCTCTCGAACTTGGTAACCCGGTCGACGCCGCGCCCCACGCGTTCGTCCTGCCCAGGCTAGTTTCGTCGGATTTCACGTCGCCGGATTTCACTAGCGACAGTTTACTTCCCGTTCGCCGTTCGCCATACGAGACCTGGGCCCTGGCGCTCGGCGCTCTCACCCTTCTCGCCGCCATCACGTTTGTTTTGCTCATCGGATCTCGTCTCGGATGGCTAGGCACTGTTCGGCCTGCAGCCAGCGGCCATACCGAGCAGCCTGTCCCAGTTGGTCAACGTTCAGCGCAAGCAGCAGCGCCGCACGCACCCCAATCGTCATCGGATAAAAGCTCATCAGACAAAACATCGTCCGAAAAAGCGCGGGGAAAACCGCCAGGAAAAGCGTTGGAAAGAATGTCCAAACAGCCAGTTCCGACCCCAGCGCCAGCCTCTGGCGATTTAGTCGTTTATGAAAAAGGCAAACTAGTTTTCCGCATGAAGTCGGCTTCCAAGAAAGCAATCGACAGTTCTGTAACAGAAGCAGCCTCGACCGCCAAGCTCGCCCCAACGACAAGCGCACAAATTCCAAGCGTCTGGCTCGATCCCGACCAAGCCGAGTCCCGTCTGGTCACCCGCACTGAACCTGTGTATCCCGGCGCGGCTCTCGCCGCGCGTCAGGCCGGAGACGTCGTCCTTGAAGTTCAGGTCGCCGAGGATGGCAAGGTCTCTCACACACGCCTTCTAAGCGGAAACCCGGTCCTGGCCGCCGCCGCCTCCGAGGCTGTCCGCACTTGGCGCTATCAGCCCTACGTTCGACAGAACCATGCCTCTCCGTTCGAGACCGAGGTAACCCTTCGCTTCAGCCTCCCGAACTGATCGTCCATTCACGTGGTACGTGTCGCCGGACCGAATCTCGGATTGACAGTTCCAACACCGCAGGGTAGGGTTGGGTCGCATTTTCGACATCCCACAAGTACTTAAGGAGAACAAATAATGCGTTTGCTACTCGGAGTTTATGGTGTTGTGTTGTGCGCATGTCTTGCCCCGATCGTTTCGGCTCAAGATGCGGCCAAGGTCGATGCCAAGCATTACACGGTAATTAGCGAAAACGCCCAGGTACGAATCCTCAAGGTGCACTATGGCCCGCACGAGAAATCGGTCATGCATAGCCATCCCGCCACGGTTGCGGTGTTCCTCACTGATGGCAATGGGACGTTCAGCTATCCGGACGGGAAAAAGAAAGACTTTGCCGTCAAAGCAGGCGATGCGCAATATGGCGCGGCGGAGATCCACCTGCCCGAAAATACAAGCGACAAAGGGATGGATGTGATCGTAGTCGAGCTGAAAGGCAAGACGGCGGCCAAGCCAGCGACAACGAAGATGAAGTAAACAACGGACGCTGGCCCTGCATCTGACCCGCGGTTTCGTGGACTGCATTGGATGAAATCTGGGTGCCCCAGGTCTCGCGCTTTTCGAGACCTGGGAGACTCGCCGCTGCCGTAGCGGCCCAAGCCGGTAGTTACTCTACGAGAAAGCCAACTCCTTAGCACGCTGTACCGCCTTCACCACGGCCTTGATCAAGGTGACGCGCAGTTTGCCTTCTTCCAGTTCCATGATGCCGTCGATGGTGCAGCCTGCGGGCGTTGTCACCGCATCTTTCAACAGTGCCGGATGATCCCCGGTCTCCAGCACCACCCTCGCCGCGCCCATGGTTGTCTGTGCGGCCAGCAAGGTCGCCACATCGCGGGGCAACCCCACTTTTACTCCCGCCTCAGCCAGTGATTCCAGAATGATGTAAATGTAAGCTGGCCCGCTCGCCGACAATCCCGTAACCGCATCCATGTGTTTTTCGTCGACCACCACCGTACGTCCTACCGCATCGAAGAATTTCGTCGCCGTTTCCAGATGCTGTTTGGTCGCGTACTTTCCCTTGCACAGCGCCGTCATGCCCGCACCCAGCACGCACGGTGTGTTGGGCATTGCCCGCACCACCGGGACTTCTTTCTCCAGCGCGCGCTCAATCATGTCGGTAGGAACTGACGCCGCCACCGAAATTACGAGTTGCTTCCCACTCAAATGCGCGCGGATCTCCCGAACCACATCCGCCACCACCTGTGGCTTTACGCATAGAAACACAATGCCGGCATCCTTCACCGCCTCGGCGTTGTCGGTCCCCGCGTGTACCTTCAACTTCTCCTTCAGCAGCCGCGCCCGCTCCGGATGGGCTACCGTGGCCCAGGTTTGTCCCGGTGAAAGCAGCCCGTCCCGCAAGAAAGACTGCAGCAGAATCGACCCCATCTTCCCTGCGCCTAAAACCGCCACTTTTTTCTTGGAACTCAAATTCTGCGCCATGAAAAGTTCTCCGAAAACAATTTAATGTAGAGACTTGCCGCGTTCTTGCTGGCGAGTTAGACGAGGCAAACCTTGTCTCTACGGAAGACTACACTAGCCGCAAAAATAGAGGCAGTCGTCCGCTATCCCGTAATCTCCGCCGGGACCATCTTTAATATTTCTCGTCCAATCGGCAATGACGCCGTCGCCGCCGGAGAAGGCACATTCAGCACATGCAAGAACCGTTCTCGCCCAACAAAGCGGAAATCATCCACCAGCGCGCCATCCGCCCCCACTGCCTGCGCCCGCACTCCCGACCCGCCTGGCGCCATATCCTCCATCTGCACCGCCGGCACCAGGCGCTGGCAAGAGCGCACAAACTCCCGCTTCCGCAACGAGCGTCGAAACTCCTTCAAACCATTTTTCCAGTGCTGCCGTGCCATTGCCCGAAATCCCGCATCCATGAACACTTCCATTGCCTCGCCCAAATCAACATCGGTCCACCGGTATCCCTCACGCCGGAAGGCCAACACAGCGTTCGGCCCCGCATCCACGTTTCCCTGAATTCGCCGCGTGAAGTGCACGCCCAGGAACGGATAGCGCGGATCCGGCACCGGATAAATCAGTCCCCGCACCAACTCCTGGCGCGCTGCCGCTAAATCGTAATACTCCCCGCGAAACGGGACGAGCAACATCCCCGGATCATCCCCTGCCATACGCGCCACCCGATCGCTGTACAGCCCCGCGCAATTCACCACATACCGCGCCGAAAAATGTCCCGCCCGCGTGCGGACTACCACCGCTTCCGGTTTTGTGTTTGGAGACCGATCGAATCCCACGACGCCAGCGTTGGTATGAATCTCCGCCCCGCTTTTCGTAGCGATCTCCGCATACTTCGCGGTTACGGCCGAATAGTCCGTGATCCCGGTCGAAGGTACATGCAGCGCCCGCACGCCACCTACGTGGGGCTCGATCTCCAACATCGCCTCGCGCGAAAGCAACCGCAAACCCTGGAGCCCATTCGCCACGCCGCGCGCGAGTAATTCATCGACTCGCGCCGCTTCTTCCGAATTCGTAGCTACGATCAATTTTCCGCACACCTCATGCGGAATCCCATGTCGCGAACAGAACTCCACCATCTCCCGCGCCCCCGCCACACACAAGCGCGCCTTCAGCGATCCCGCCTTGTAATAAACGCCGCTATGGATTACCCCGCTGTTGTGTCCGGTCTGATGCCGAGCGACACCGGCCTCTTTCTCGAGAACCAACACGCGCAGCCGAGGGAAGCGCTCGCCCACCTGCATGGCAAACGATAGCCCTACAATTCCTCCCCCAATCACCGCAATGTCATAGGTCATAAGTGCTCTTGTGGCGCGGCCGCCCCCGCCCGCGGCCCGTGACTACCGAATGGGGACAGGCGTCGCGCCCGTCAGCCGTGCAAAGCACGGCAGCCTAACCGAAGATGATGTTATCTCACAACCTCTCCGCGATCTGTGACGTGAAAACACTAAGGTGTGACGCAAAAAGGGCGCAGACATAATGTCCGCGCCTCGCGCAGCCAAACTCACGTAGGGACAGCCGCCCTCGGCTGTGCCGCCGTGCAAAGGACGGCAGCGTCTCAGCCCACAATGGCCCCTACTCCACGGTCAACGTTACCAAATCTGCATGTGCAGCTCCGCCGGCAGCCGATGCTGTCACCGTAATCTGTGACGTGCCCAAACTGGTCGGGGTTGCCACCGTCACAAGAGTCGATCCTGGTGAGCTCGCCAGCGCCGACGTCGCCGTTACAGTGACCGTTGCCGGACTCGGCACGACTGCCGGAGTCGTATACAGTCCCGTTCCATCCACCTGGCCATTCGTGCTCCCGCCTGTGACAGCCCAGATTACATTTTGATTAGTCGAGCCATTCACTACTGCCCTGAATTGTTGCTGAGTTACTCCAGTCGGCCACGAGTTACCCGCCTCATTAGCAAACAAAGTCGCCGACCCAGGATTGGCCGTGACCGTAATCGGCGGCGGGGGCGTACTGCCCCCACCGACTCCGCCGCAAGAAAGCAAAGCCATCAACCCAAGACCCAGGGAAATTCCCATGGTTGCTCGGTAGAGACGCGGATCGCCGCGTCTGTTTCGTCCGACTCCCACAATCCCGGCGACTACCACCCAGGCAAACGTGAAGAATGGCAAAGCGTAGGGATGGCTGCCCCCGGCTGTCCCAGCCCTCCGCAGCATCGCAATTCTCCGCTGTCGCAACTGCGTTCCCAAGTTCGGACCGATTGTCGAAACAGTGAACGTGACCGCAGTCGTCAGCGCCCCCGGCGCGATCGACGCCGGACTAAATCCGCAAGTAGTAAGCGCTGGCAGACCGGCACACGCGAAAGTCACCGCCGAGCTAAACGACCCGCCTGCCGGAACCGCCGAAAATGTGTAAATCGCGTTCTGTCCCGCCTGCACCGTAGCGGTTGCGCTGCCTGTATTCGTCCATGTGAAGGGTGGTACCGCATCGGTCACCGTCAGGGACTCCGTCGCCGTGGCATGTGTCAAAGTCCCATCGGTCCCCTGGATCGCAAAATTGAATGTTCCCGACGTCGAGTTGCCCAGCGTTACTGTAAACACAGTTCCGCCCGCCGTCGGCGTGACCGTCAAGGGCGAAATCGCGCATGTCCCTGGAGAGCCCGCCGTGCACGTCAGGCTGACGCTGCCGGCGTATCCATTCCCCGCGGTTAGCGTTCCGCTCCACGTCACGTTCTGATTTACCGTCGCATTTGGAGTTGCCGTCACCGCGATTGTGAAATCCGGAGCAGGTTTCGTTCCGACGATCAGCGTCTCCGTAGGCGTAACCTGGGTCAGAGTTCCATCCGTTCCTTGGATCGTGAAATTGAACGTCCCTGCCGTCGAGTTGCCCAGGGTTACCTTAAACACAGTTCCGCCAGCGGTTGGTGTCATGGTCGAGGGGACAATCGTGCACGTTCCCGGAGCGCCCGCCGTACAAGTCAACGTCACACTTCCGTTGTATCCGTTCAACGCCTTCAGCGTCCCGCTCCACGTCACGTTCTGATTCACCAGCGTTGTATTCGGAGTCGCTGTCACAGCGATCGCAAAACTTGGCGACGCCAGGAGCACATAATTCCAGATGCCGCGCCCGTAAGTGGACGCCACTAACGTCTTGGTACCCGCGTTAGGACTAAAGAGTTGCAGCGCCGTTACCGGCGCGTTGGGCAGAAATCCCGACACGCTCGCCCCCGGCGTTGGACCAACTTCCGTCCAACCGGGCGTCGTCGTCGAACTGACAAAAACGCCGACATCGGTTCCCGCGTATACCTGTCCTACTTGCGCATCCACGAGCAAGGTGTTCACCGGAGCGTCCGGCAACTCCGTCGCTCCCGATCCGCTCCAGTCCGTCCAACTTGCGCCCGCATTCGCAGTCATCCACACATGCGACGTTGGGAAACCAGGGGTGCTGAATCCCATGATCCCCACGTACGCCGTGTTCCCCGTCGGATCCGACGAATCCATCGCGACGGTTGAGATCGCATAGCCGTTCGGATTGATGTTCTGGGTTGCGCTCTGGGTTACATTCGTCAACAACTTTGCGCCTGCGCTGGTCGTGACCCAAACCTCGCCGCCCGGCGTTTTGCTCAGCGGGCCGTATCCGTTCGTCACGGCGTACACCACGGCAGAGTCGCCGTTCACGGTCGGACCGCCTGCCGCCAGCGCATTCACCAGGTTCGTCTCATCGCCCGTGCACACTCCCGTGCCCAGTGTGTCGAAGTCGTTGCTCAGTTGCAGAGGGGCGGTTCCGCTGGTGCTGATCCGCCACACTCTGCAGGTGCCCACCAGCAGTGCACTGCTATTCTGCGGATCCAGAATATACGGAGTGTAGAAAGCTCCCTCGTCTCCACCCAGATTGCTAGAGCCAACGACCGGGATAAAGCTAGTGTCGTTACAGGCCGTTCCCGACTCGCACTTCATGATCGAGACATAGGGATTCTCCGCAAACCACTCCCGCAATCCTGGGTTAGGATTCGTCGGATTGATGGCCGTGAATCCGCCATCTCCGCCCAGCGCATTCTGCCAGGTGCTGCTGCTGGTTGCGGTGCTGGTTTTCGGCGAGCCATTATCCTGCGTTCCACCCAGCAGAATGTCCCCATCGGAGGGATCCACCGAGAAAGAAATGAATTCCGTCATGGAGCCCAGGCTTTGGCTCAGGCTGTCAAACTGATTTGTCCCGGTGCAACTACCCGAGTTCAGCCCCGCATAACCGTCCAGGGTTCGGCTGATTCCGCCGTCATGCGCGAAGTAGCCGGGCGATTTGCCGTTTGCCACCATGAACGCGATTCCGTGCTGATCCGGATGCACGTGCGCGGGCGCTCCCAGAGCCCCGGGGTTGCACCCATACACGTGCGTCAGGTTGATCCAGTCGCCTTGCGCGCAGGTTGTTCCCGACGTTAATGTGCATTTGTAAAGATTGACCGCTCCCGCGTAGATATCCGTGCCCGCCGCATTGGGAATCGCGGCCAATGCGAGGTTGTAGAAGCCCTGCTCCACCCCGCAGCCGCTGTCGGATCCAAACGCGCCGTCACCGCAGTGCGTAATCCCGTTGTCCGGAATCTGTGTCCAACTCGTTCCGCCGTTCGTAGTTCGCCAGATTCCCTCATCGACGGGCGCAGGATTTCCGCTCATGTCTGGCTGCGCGTCTGGTTGCAAATCGACCACCCACACATACATGTCGTTGCGTCCCGGCACCACCGCGAGTTCACCGCGATAGATCTGGCAAGTGTTTGAGTTCGAACCCGCTGGACACAGTGTGGACGCCAAACCCGCAGTGGGTTGCGTGGTGAGCCGAGTGAAGTTCTGCCCATCGGTCGATGAATAAAGTCCGTAACGCCTGATAAAGGCGTAAAAGGTCCCGCCCACGCCCTGGCTCGCGTTATAAATGACCGTCGTCGCCAAGGCGGGGACCGCACCATCCGACAAAATGACGCGGTTCCACGTCACGCCACCGTCCTGCGAGTAGTAGAGTCCGCGTGCGGTCGAGTTCCCATCTTCTTCCCGACCCACAAACAAGCCGTTGTCTCCAGCCGTAGCAGCCACGGCCACGTTGGGATTCGCCGTGCTGAAAGCGATCTTGCTGAATCCGACTCCCAAAAACGATTCCCCACTGGCCGCGCCCTGAGTTTGCGTCCAAGTCGAACCTCCATCAATGGATCGCAGAATTCCCAGGCCGTAATAAGAATCACCCGAACTGTTAGTCTCTCCGGTGCCCACCAGAATGACGTTGCTGACGTTCGGATTGACGACTGGCTGCAAGGCAATCGCCCCCACCGCCAGCGTCGGCTGATCGTCAAGCAAAGCTTGCCAGGTGACCATGGTAGGATTCGAGTTCAAGTTACCCGCATTCGTGGATTTCCAAAGCCCACCATAGGCGCCGCCCTCCAGTACCGTGTTCGCCGTCGGGTCCGCAGGATCAATCACCACAGAAGTAGCGCGGCCGGAAACCCAGTTGTAATCCTGCATTCCATCGCCTGTAGCATCGGAAGCCAGCGGAGCCGGGCCCACCGACACCCACACCGTGGAGACAGCGGGTGCCCCAGCCAAGCTCTGCTTGGGTGGGTAAGTGGAGGAAGATAATGGAGGGGAAGCCGCGCGCCATGCCCGCAACGCCATCTTCTGCCGATAAGCCCGAGAACGCAGCGCCGCTGCGGACTCCCCCCCAGGCACAGTTCGTCCGCGCCGATTCCAGTTCGAGTTCAAATCATCCCGCCGATAGGGATGATCCGCGGTGTTCTCCTGATGAGAAGCGGTCGTTTTCCTGTCGAACTCCTGACCGAAAGCGCGGAGGGAGAATCCACCGCTGAAAAGAGCAAACGCGACGAAGATAGCAAAATGGGAAGAACGCAAACCACGGCTGGCCATAAATTGGCACGCTACTCTTGCGCCGGCGCGACGCAGCGCACTAGTAGAGTCTCAATCATGAAGAAAAGAATTCCACGTCCACGAAAGTCTCCCCGTCCTTGGTAGCCACCTCGACGGTGCAGCGCAATCCGCGGTCATATGATAGAAAGTTGTCGGTGCACAAGGGGTGGCGATGAGCAATCTGACGCGACGGCAGGTATTGAAGGCCGGATCCACAGCCGCGGTCACCGCGATGCTGAATCCACTGCTGGGGAAAGCGGAACCTGCGAAGGAAGGCAACAACATGAACAAGCCCGAGTTGGCACAGCCACCCGCCGCAGAGCTCTGCTTTATGGAAGCGACCGCGCTGGTGGAACTGCTCCGCACGAAGAAAGTCTCCTCCGTTGAAGTAATGAAAGCACATTTGAGCCAGATCGCGCGGGTGAACTCAAAAGTGAACGCGATGGTAACCCTGGTGGACGAGGCACAGTTGCTGGAGGAAGCGCGATCGGCGGACGATGCGCTCGCTAAGGGAAACTGGCTTGGGCCTTTGCATGGGCTGCCGATTGGCGTCAAAGATCTGCACGCCACCAAGGGAATTCGCACAACCTCTGGGTCCCCGCTGCACAAGGACGATATTCCTAATGCAGATTGCCTGTTGGTGGAACGGGAAAAGAAGGCAGGCGGGATCGTGATCGGAAAGACGAACGTCCCCGAGTTCGGCCTGGGGTCGCAAACCTTTAACTCTGTGTTCGGGGCGACGCGGAATCCACACGACTTCACGAAGACCTGCGGCGGAAGCACGGGAGGCGGCGCTGTGGCCGTCGCATGTGGCATGGTGCCGCTGGCAGATGGAAGCGATTATGGCGGATCGCTGCGGAATCCCCCGAATTTCTGCGGCGTGGTAGGACTCCGCCCCTCGCCGGGACGAGTGCCGAATACGCCGGTGGACCTGGCGTGGCAACCGTTTTCAGTTGCCGGAGGCGTGGCAAGAAACGTGAAGGACCTCGCCTATTTTCTGAGGGTGCTGGCCGGGCCAGACGAACGGATCCCGATTTCCATCGAGCAGCCCGGCAGCCAGTTTGCGCAGTCGCTTGGTGGCCGAAGCTTTAAGGGGGTGCGCGTAGCCATGTTCCGCGACATGGGATTGCCGTGGGAGCCGGAAGTGAAGGAAGCTGTGCGCGATCAGGGAAAGATCTTCGAATCGCTCGGCTGCGTGGTGGAGGAAGCGGAGCCGGATTTTCGCGATGCCAACGAATGCTTCCTGGCTTGGCGGCATTGGACGATGGAATCGAGATATGGAGATCTCATTGCCACCAAAGGCGATCAGTTGAACGAGTACGTCCACTGGCATGTGGAGGAAGGCCGGAAGTTGACGGGGCCGTATTTGTCGCGAGTGGAGATGAAGCGATCGGCGCTCTATCAACGAGTGCGCGAGTTCATGGACAAGTACGAATTTTTCATACTCCCCGTAAATCAAGTGCTGCCCTTCGATGTGAACCAACACTATCCGACAGAAATTAATGGCGTGAAGATGGAGAACTATCTCGCCTGGATGAAATCCGCCTGCTACATCACGGCGACGGGAAATCCTGCCGCATCGGTACCATGCGCATACTCGAAAAGCGGGTTGCCGCTCGGGATACAGATCGTGGGGCGGAATCACGACGATTGGGGAGTGCTGCAGCTGGCTTTTGCATTTGAGCAGGCGAGAAATTTGGAGAAGAGAAAGCCCGTAGCACTGGGTTGAGTTCGCCTCGAGTCAGCTGCTCGTCCGCCCAACATCCGCTATACTAATAAAACTGACAATAGCTATGTCTGTGATCAAAAACATCGGCGCGATAGCCCAGGGTATGACTATCACCCTGAAGGAGATGTTTCAGCCCTCGATCGTTGAGAACTATCCCGACGGTCCCGGCCCTCTGAAAGGCGCAAAATTTCAGGAGCGTTTTCGCGGCATGCACGTCCTGCAGCGCGACGAAAACGGCCTGGAGAAATGTGTAGCGTGCTTCCTGTGTGCGGCCTCGTGTCCCGCCAATTGCATCTACATAGAAGCCGCGGAAAACACGGCCGAAAAGCGGGTTTCAGGCGCCGAACGTTATGCCCGGGTTTATAACATCGACTACAATCGATGTATATTCTGCGGGTATTGCGTGGAAGCTTGTCCGACCGATGCGATTACGCACGGCCATGGATTTGAGCTGGCAACTTTCAACGCCAGCAATCTGATTTACCGGAAGGAACAGCTGCTGTCGATTGCGCCGGCTCATATGGGCGCTAACGCCGTCTTTAACGGCGCGGAAACTGAGGGCGGCGCACCCACGCAGATGGTCCGGGGAAGTTAAAACTCTCGATATTCTTTCGCCAAACGCCGGTCCCGCGTGGGGCCGGCGTTGTTGTATGAGAGCCAGCCGTTGGTTGTTCGCGCCACTACGAGTGGCAGAATTTGACGGGCGCAAAGACGAATTTCCCGTAGAGGCGCGGCTTGCCGCGTCTCCGGCCGCGGACTGAGACGAGGCAAGCCCCGTACTGCCGAAAGCGGAGACGAATCGCGAACGACCAACGACGAACGACGAACGACTACCGACCCTCTACCAATGTCCAGCTTTCTCCAACTCGTGAAAGAACGCGTTGTGGTTTACGACGGCGCCATGGGGACCAACATCCAGAAGCGCAATCCGACTCTGGACGATTACTGGGGCAAGGAGAACTGCAGCGAAGTCCTGGTGCTGAGCCGTCCCGACATCATTCGCGACATCCACGCCGACTTCTTCCGCGTGGGTTGCGACGTTGTGGAGACGAACACATTTGGCGGGACGGGCCTGGTTCTGGGCGAGTTCGAACTGCGCGATAAAGTCCGGGAGATCAACCTGACAGCGGCAAAGCTCGCCCGGGAAGTCGCACAACAATTTTCAACCAAAGACAGACCGCGCTTCGTAGCCGGATCGATGGGTCCGACCACGAAGCTACCTTCGCTCGGACACATCGGATGGGATGCGATGTTGGCATCGTATGAAGAACAGGCGTCGGCGCTCATCGAGGGCGGCGTCGATGTGATGCTGATTGAGACTTGCCAGGATCTGTTGCAGGCCAAGATTGCCACGGTCGCCGTGCTCGAGGCAATGCGCAAAGCAGGCAAGCGCCTGCCGGTGCAGGTGCAGGTCACGCTGCAGGAATCCGGAACCATGCTGCTCGGCACCGAAATCGGCGCAGCCCTGACCGCGCTCGAGCCTTACGACATCGACGTAATCGGCCTCAACTGCGCGACCGGCCCAGCGGAGATGAACGAGGCTGTCCGCTATCTGGGCCTGAACTCCACCAAGCTAATTTCTGTCTTGCCCAACGCCGGCCTTCCACAGAACGTAGGCGGACAAGCGGTGTACAAGCTCGCGCCGAAAGATTTGGCGGAGTATCACAAACACTTTGTAAAAGACTATGGCGTAAGAATCGTCGGCGGATGTTGCGGCACAACTCCAGAACATCTGAAAGCGGTGGTCGATGCGGTGACCGGCGTCGAGCCGGCTGAGCGCGACGTAAAGCCAGTAGGCGCAGCCTCCAGCGCCTACACATCGGTGCCGCTAGACCTGGAGCCAAAACCCCTGATCGTAGCGGAAGAGATGAATACCACGACGCGAGTCGATCATTTTCGCAAGTTGGTGCAGGCCAAAAAGTATGACGACATCCTGACTCTGTCAAAGAAACTGGCCAATGAAGGCTCGCACATGCTCGACCTGTGCTGTGCCATCGTGGGCGAAGATGAGAAGGGATACATGTCCGCCATCCTGGAAAAAATCGCCACCCGAGTGCCCGCACCGATCCTGATCGACAGCACGGAAGCCGACGTAGTCGAAGAAGCGCTGAAGCGCATTCCTGGCAAAGCCATCATCAACTCCATCAACCTGGAAGATGGCGAGAAGCGGACCTCGAAGGTATTGCCCATGGCCAAGCGCTATGGCGCGGGAGTGATTGCCCTTACCATTGACGAAGAAGGCATGGCGCTCACCGCGGACAGGAAAGTAGCGATCGCGCATCGCATCTTCGATCTGGCTACACAAAAGTACGGCATCCGTCCGGTGGATTTGCTCTTTGACACGCTTACCCTCCCGATTTCGACAGGGCAGGAAGAATACCGTTCGGCGGGCATCGAGACGTTGAAGGCGGTGAAGCGGATCCGAGAGGAATTGCCGGAGGTAAAGACAGTCCTCGGCGTGAGCAACATAAGCTTCGGCCTCGATGCCTATCCGCGCCGCGTTCTGAACTCGGTGTTTCTGCACGAAGCGGTAGAAAACGGCCTGGACGTGGCCATTGTCAATTACACCAAGATTTATCCCCTATACAAGATTCCGTCGGAAGAAGTGGAACTGGCCCGCAAACTAATTTATCAGGACCGCTCCAACGGCGATCCGCTGCAGGTTTACATGCAGCATTTCACCGGACTGAAAGGCAAGGCGCAAGCGCAGACCACGGCACACGTGGAAACGCTCTCCATCGAAGACAAGCTGAAGTACGCGATCATCAACGGCGAGAAGTCTGTAGGTGAGGGCAAGACCAAGCGCAGCCTGGATGAATTGTTGGAGGAAGCGCTGGTCGAGTACAAGCCCCTCGACCTGATCAACACGGTGCTGCTCGACGGCATGAAGACGGTGGGAGACCTCTTCGGAGCGCGCAAAATGCAACTGCCATCGGTGCTCGATTCCGCGGGAGTGATGAAAAGCGCGGTGGCTTATCTTGAGCCGAAGATGGAGAAAAAGACCGGTTCGCAGCAGAAGGGCACCATCATTCTCGCCACGGTGAAGGGCGATGTGCACGACATCGGAAAGAATCTAGTCGACATCATCTTATCCAACAATGGATACAAGGTAGTAAACCTGGGCATCAAGCAGGCGGGCGACGTGATCATCCACTCGGCGCAGGAGCACCAGGCCGACGCCATCGGTCTGAGCGGCTTGCTAGTCAAGTCGACGCTGGAGATGAAGTACGTGATCCAGGAACTGGAACGCCAGAAAATGGAGTTCCCCGTCATCTGCGGAGGCGCGGCCCTGACCCGCAAGTATGTGGAAGACGATCTGCGCCGTGAATATTCGAATGCTGTGTTTTACGGAGAAGATGCGTTCGCCGGCCTGCACGTGATGGAAGACCTGGCCTCTGGGGACGGCCATCGTGAGTTGCGTCTGAAAGAGGGCCGGACCGTAAAGGAGTACGCGAAAGCCGCAGCCGTCGATGAAGAAATCGGCCCCGTATTTTCAGAGCGCAGCGCGGTGGTGACCGATGCGCCGAATATTCCCGAGCCTCCATTCTGGGGCGTGCGCGTGGTGAAGGATTACGATCTGCGCGAGATTTTCAACTACATTAACGACACCGCATTGTTCAAGAATCAGTGGCAATTAAAGACAGCGTCGCAGGAAGATTACGCCCGCCTGGTAGAAGAAAAGTATCGTCCGATCAAGAAGAAGTTAGAAGAAGATGTAATGGCAGCGGGCTGGTTCGAGCCAAAAGTAGTTTACGGATATTTCCCAGCGCAAGGCGAAGGCAACGACGTAGTCGTCTACGACCCCATCCCCTGGAGCGACGGGCACCCACGCCCGTCTTCCTCAACCACACCAAAGGAACTCCTCCGCTTCACCTTTCCCCGCCAAAAAGAAGGCCGCCGCCTCTGCATCTCCGACTTCTTCGCCGCGCCCTCATCCGGAAAGATGGATGTGCTAGGCCTGTCGCTGGTAACAATCGGTCCAAAGGCCTCCATGGAAACTCAGCGTCTCTTCGAAGGTGGAGAATACACGCGCTACCTATATCTCCACGGCCTAAGCGTGGAGACGGCCGAAGCCCTGGCCGAGTTTCACCATAAGAAGACGCGTGAAGAGTTAGGCATAGCAGCCGAGGATTCGCCGCATATTCGCGATCTCTTCCATCAGAAGTATCGCGGCTCGCGCTATTCGTTCGGCTATCCGGCGTGTCCGAACCTGGAGGACCAGACAAAGCTGTTCGCGCTGCTCAAGCCGGAAGAGAACGTGGGCGTGCGTCTGACTTCGGGGTTCTTACTGGAACCGGAGCAGAGCACTTCCGCGATTGTGGCGCATCATCCGGGGGCTAAGTATTTTGTGGTCTGAGGCGCCTGTACGCATCGCCAAAGAAAGTAAACACCGCAAGGCCCACCGGGATCCACATACGAAAGGACCGGTCATGCATTACCTTTTGTTCTACGAGGTAGGTGAGGACTACGTGTCCAGACGCGCGCAATATCGGGATGCCCACCTCGAAAAAGCTTGGCAGTCCAGCGAGCGTGGCGAACTGGTATTGGGTGGTGCGCTGTCGAATCCGGTCGACGGCGCGGTGTTGCTATTCAAGGGCGACTCACCCGAGGTCGCGGAGAAGTTTGCCCGTGCCGATCCTTATGTGACCAGCGGCGCCGTGAAGCGATGGTACGTGCGGGAGTGGAATACCGTTGTGGGAGCAGACTCCGCGACGCCCATCAAGGCTAATGCAGTGCCCACCACCACCACCACGGGGAGTTAGCGGCGATTAACTGCCTTCCTCCGCGTACTCCGAGGAAGCGGGAGCGGGTTTGCCAGAGTGCATGCGAACGATCAGCAGTCCCACCAGAACTGCGCTGATCAACATCACTACCCGAATGTAGAGCCCGGCGTGAAATGCCTGGTCGCCCGCGGCGGTTCTAAGCAGTCCGGAGCTGGCGCTCACGGTGCAGAATCCGAAATAGAACTTCTCCATCCTTCCGAGCGATATGACGAAGAGCCACAGCAGGATGGCAGAGACGATGGCAAAGATTCCGCAGAGAATCCATGTGCCCCGCGATACCGTGGACGCCACCCAGATGCCCCCGGCGGGATTGGCCGCAACCATCTGTCGCACCGCAATTAGCAGAAACACGACAGAATGCGCCAGCGCGACGATAGCGCGCTTGCGGTTAGTGAGAATGGAAAATCCGCCCATGCTCAACACTAGCCAAATGAGCGGGTATAAGGCTGTGACCTGGGTCACGCCAGCGGTGTCCGCGGGGCACAACGAAACCGAGCGGGTGTCAATGATTGGCCACCAGCCGCAGTTCTTACCGATGACGGATAGCTGATCGACGCCCTGAAGTGAGGCTCGGCCGGTAAAGGATAGAGCTACATTGCACAGTTTTGACCACGGAATAGACTAGACTAAAAGTGTCTCTTCTAGCATCCTTCCGCCGCGCCTTACGGTGACGGTCCCTTGCGAAAATCGGACAGCGTTCACGCTGCGCGCAAGGAGGCCGTCATGGCCAACAGAACTCGTCCGCCCTCAAAGCCCGCATCGCCAGCCCACGACAGTGACGGCAACCATATCCATAATGAAATACTGCTTGGCCTCCCCCCGAGTGAATCTGAGCGGCTGTTTCCGAAGTTGGAATTTGTACGTTTAAAGGTTCACCACCTGCTGCATGAGACGGGTGATACCTTGAAGTCCGCCTTTTTTTGCAACAGCGGCATGATCTCCATTCTCAGCGTCTTCCCGGATGGAAAGAGCGTGGAAGTCGGTCTGGTGGGTAAGGAAGGTTTTATCGGTTTGCCGCTGGTGGCGGGATTTCGCACCGCGTCGACGCGGGCCATTGCTCAGATTGAGGCATCAGCCTTTCGAGTCGACGCCGAGACGCTGGTCGAACTCTTGCGGGAGTGCCCTAAACTGGAGCGGCAGTTACAGCAGTTTTCGCAGGTCATGGCCATGCAGGTTACACAACTTGCAGCCTGTAATCGCCTTCACGAAGTAAATGAGAGATTGGCGCGATGGTTGTTAATGTGCGCGGATCGCGTCGATTCGAATTCAGTGCCCTTGACGCAGGAATTTCTGGGGCAAATGCTGGGAACCCGGCGTTCCAGCGTCAGCGTAGCGGCGGGAATGCTCGAGAGGGCCGGTCTCATCACCCACAGTCGCGGCGACGTCCAGATTGTTGACCGGCCAAAACTGGAAGAAGCGGCCTGTGAGTGCTACGAGTTGATGCAGGTGCAGATGAGAGAATGGCGGGCCGAGGCGGGATAGCCCAGCGCGCGCCGGGCCCACATTCGGCAGTTCCCCACCCGTATCGACATAGGACACCAGGGCGAGGAATAAGGTGAGCCTGTCTAATGCTTGGACCATGGAACCCACGTCATGTCAGACGCCGACCTTATCGATCTCGGCTTCGACAGGCACGAGATCAAATGCCCACACTGCCAGAGGTAAACTGTACACCATTCGCCCGGGAGGATAAATTCTCTTGGCCAAGCCAAGCTGCGTACACTGCGGCGGAGAATTTCTGGTAGTAATGAACGAGCCGCGCATCGAAGGCTGAATTTGCCCGTTAGTGTGGCGCGGACACTCCTGTCCGCGGCCCTTGACTTCAGCCCACTGCGGAAGCAAATCGACTAAACGAACCTTCCGTCATACTACGGCGCTCCTGTTTCATTTTTGACAAGACGGTGAGGGCCGAGGAGAATAGCGGATATTTGTGCGCTCCGGAAAAACCTAATCCCCAACTTTGAGAGAGGAAGAGTCGAGGAAAAATCTATGACGAAAGCGATAGCAGTTGTGGTTCTTTCTGTGTGTCTGTCGTTTGTTGCTGGGATCGCCGTGGCCGAGAGAGTGCATGACTGGCCGGACTTGGCAGCGGCCCATCGCCACACCCTGGAAGCGATCCGAGAGATGGAGCGCGCCCGCGCGGCCAACCACTACGATATGGCTGGGCATGGCGCGAAGGCAGAAGAACATCTGCGAGCAGCAGAGCACGAATTGCACGAAGCCATCGAAGCGTCCCGGGCAGCGCGGTAGGAGCAGTAGCTTGTTCCGTTTGGTAGCGGGGCTTCGCCCCGCCACCACACGGGCGATGGCTGCTGGGTATTTCTAGGCTTCAAATGATAGTGGCGACTGGGTGGGTGACGCCCCTCCGCCGAGGCCGGCCTGTTGTAATTGTTGCTGCACGGCCGTGTAGGCCTGTCGAGCGCCGGAAAGGTTGCCGGACGTCAGGCTCTGGCCGACTTGACTCAGTTCCTGGAGCAGCGAATTCTGTTCACTTGAGTTTCTCCTTCCGCCTCCGCTGAGATGGTGGTGATGGGAGGCATGTTTTGCCTCGCCAGTGCCATTCGAATTAGTGCCACTCGAATTCTGGAGACTCTGTTGGATGGAGGAGAAATCTTTTTGCGCGGCGGAAATATTGCCCGCCTGCAGATCCTTGCCGAGATTTTGTAACTCCTGCTGGTAGCTAGTGCCAGCGGGGCTGAGCGCGTTTTGACTGAAGCTGCTTGAAATCCCAGAGATTGTCATGGACGTCCCTCGATATAAAGTTTTGCGAGCATTCGGCTCGGAATCGCTGGCGGAAATTACCGCTGACCGCCGCGTTCCAAGTGAACCGTGTAGTTCTGTAGCACGCTCGCTTCCATGAACTACAGCGATGGTGCGGGAGCAATGTCGAAGCATTTTGTGGGAGTTGGCGGGCGCCGTCCGGCGCGCGATGGCGCGGCACGGAAGTTTCAGGCAAAGCTTGCAGGGATTGCCGGGGCAAGAGTTGCCGGGCTCACATAACTGCGGTTCGAGGACGCCTTAGTGGAGCCCGACACAATCGCGCACACAGTACGCGTTCCAAAATCCTTCAGTCGACAACTCTGGCTCCCACCTACTAGTGGTTGTCGGCGGTTTGCGCTTCCCCGCGCGGAGTCATGGATACAACCACATACTCGCGATCCTTGTCGTCCAAGTCTTCGACGCGAAGCTTCATATGGTCCTTCTCGATGCGGAACTGCGCCTTTTCGCCGACGGGGAGCAGGGTGGGATGTTTGTCGTCCTTGGGGCGAATGCGGTAGGTGATGCGGTCGGTCTGCAAGAGATATTCCTGGCAGAGCAGGGTACGCATTTTCTGGTGAGCGGAGTCCGTGCCGATAAGCTCGCCGCTTAGACTCTTGGCGCTATTCTGGTCGGTGCCGCATTGCACCGAATCCATCTGCAGGAGCGTGCCCGACTGCTGGGGATTGATGGTCGCGAGCGTAGGCGAAGGACGCGCAAAACAGGGCGAACAACGCGATTCGTTTCATTGGTCTCCTCTCGGGATGTTTGCGATTAGAACCGATCCCCGGGGCGATGGGGAATATTACGAAGGTATCGAGACAGTCAGGGATATCTCCAACCCAATTCTTGAAACTCAATCCAGAACCAGTAAACTGATCGGCATGGCAAGAAAATTCAAAGACTTGTCGGAGCGCGAAATTCTGGCGCTGGCAATCGCACTGGAAGAAGAAGACGGGAGGGTCTATTCGGATTTTGCGGAAGGGCTGCGCGAGACCTATCCGGCGACGGCGAAGCTGTTCGACGACATGGGGGCGGAGGAGTCGGGACACCGGGCTTCGCTCTTCGAAACCTATCGGCAACGCTTCGGAGAACACATTCCACTGATCCGGCGCGAGGATGTAAAGGGTTTTGTGCAGCGCAGGCCATTCTGGCTGACGCGTCCATTGAAGATTTCCGAGGTGCGCAAGCAAGCGGAGTTGATGGAACTGGGGACGCGCCAGTTTTATCAGAAGGCCATGAAGCAGGTCACGGATGCAGGCATCCGAAAATTGCTCGGTGATCTGGAGGAGGTCGAGCGCAAACACCAAGTGGCGGCGGAAGCGATGTCGGAGAGCATAACCCCCGCGACCAAAAAGACGGAGGACGAAGCGCAGCGCCGCCTGTTTGTGTTGCAGATCGTACAGCCCGGTCTGGCCGGTCTGATGGACGGATCGGTATCGACGCTGGCTCCTGTGTTTGCGGCGGCGTTTGCAACCAAGAGCAGCAACGATGCTTTTCTGGTGGGGCTGGCGGCATCGATTGGGGCTGGCATCTCAATGGCGTTTGCGGAAGCGCTTTCGGATGACGGATCGATGACCGGGCGCGGGCGTCCAGTGCTGCGCGGTGCCGTGACCGGACTGATGACCGCCACGGGTGGAATTGGACACACGCTTCCTTTCTTGCTTAAGGATTTTCATGTGGCGTTTACCGCGGCAGTAATTGTGGTAGCTCTGGAACTAGCTACGATTGCCTGGATTCGCAACCGGTATATGGATACTCCGTTGCTGTCGGCGGCGTTCCAGGTAGTGGTGGGCGGAGTGCTGGTGTTCGTGGTAGGGATATGGATTGGCAGCTCATGAGGCGAAGAGCGAGGTCTTCGTTGTGGGTAGGAGCCGTGCTTCTAATGCTGCTGTTGGCCCTGATCCCACTTGTGAAAGCGCAGGATTCTTCGACACCAGCCAAGCAAGAAAAAGAAGAGGGCACCGATGTGCCCCTGCAGCGTGGCAGCAACGAGTTCGGCTTATGGACCGGTTTCTCCCCAGCCTCGTTCAAATTGAAAGGGCAGACAGAAGATCGGAAGCTCTTTCTTTTGAACCTCCAATATGCACGGACACTGTTTGCTTCCAATCCGCTGACCGTCAAGTACACGGCAGAAATTGTGCCGGTGGCATTGCAAATTCAGCCCACCGAGGTCTACCTCATCAACGGAAACAATGTCGTGAACCGGGCGGGCACGATCTACGGCGCAGGCGCAAGTCCCGTCGGCTTCCAGGGGAATTTCGGAAGGAAGGCCATTCAGCCATTTGTAAACGGAAGCGTAGGATTCCTGTATTTCCGCCAACAGGTTCCCATCGTTGGGTCGTCGCAGTTTAATTACACGATAACCATTGGGGTTGGGGCACAGTATTTACGGCGGTCGGGGCAAACGTTCACTCTGGGATGGAAATATCACCATTTGTCCAACAACTACCAGGCAAGTTTGAATCCGGGAATTGATTCAAGCGTTTTCTATGCAGGGGTTTCGCTTGTCCGAAAAGCCCACCGGTAAGGGATTTCTGTCGGGTGGTGCAAGTTGACGGAACGACTGAAAAGCCAGCAGCAGAAAAACTCTGCGTCCTCGCCGCCTTGCCCGTGATCTATTTCCCATGGAAGCAACGGTTCGTCCTCCGGCATGGAAGACCTTGCTGGCGTTCGCCATTATCTATTTTGTGTGGGGCTCGACCTTCCTGGCCATCCGCGTCGGAGTGCGCGAGGTTCCCCCACTCCTTCTCGCCAGCATGCGTTTTTTCACGGCTGGAATCGTGCTCTTTGCGTGGATGCGCCTGAAGGGTACTCCGTCGCCGTCCCGTCGCGAGTGGGTCGCGGCTTCGCTTCTGGCGGTCTGCATCTTCGTTGTCGATTACGGTCTGTTGTTTTGGGCCGAACAGCGCGTGCCTTCCGGTCTCGCCGCGGTCATGCTGGCGACGATCCCGGTCTTCATGGCTCTTTCGGAGATTCTTTTTCTGGGGACGCAGCGGCTTACCGTCCGCCTCGCTCTGGCCCTTTTAGTCGGGATCGGCGGCGTCGCCATTCTGGTGAGCCGGTCACTGAGCCAGGGTCTGGGCGAAGCACCCATCGATCGCGCGGGAGCAGTTGCCCTGGTGATTGCTGCCATAAGTTGGTCAGTCGCCTCGGCTCTTACCCGCAAGCTGCCGTTACCTGCTTCAAAAGTGATGAGCTCGGGAGCGCAGATGCTCGCTGGAGGAATCATGCTTGCGCTGGCGTCGGTAATTTTCGGCGAATTCCGCGGATTTCATATTCAGGCAGTCTCTCGCGGAGCGTGGTTCGCGCTTGCCTACCTGATCGTCGCCGGTTCCATCGTGGGTTTCACTGCCTACGTCTGGCTGATCCATCACGAATCGCCAACCAGAGTCGGTACCTATGCGTACGTCAACCCAGTCGTGGCAGTGATCGTGGGATATTTTCTGGGCGGCGAAACGGTCGGCCCGAGAACCTTACTGGGGACGCTTCTGGTCTTGGTGAGCGTGATTGTGATCACCACAACTCGCACTCCGAAGCCTGTTACTCCGCGCTTGACGAATTCACCTCAGCAAGAACTGGCGGAACAATAAATGGGGGCGCCCATCACCCCAATTTGCCCGGCTTCAGGATGCGCTCGATTTGTTGGATGTGATTGAGATCGTGTCCTGCAACCATGCGGACAATGTGCTCGATGGATTCCCGGCCGCGCTCGGCATGCTGGCCGAACTGCTTCCATTGATCGGGGGAAAGCGATTTGAGGAGCGCGAGATTTGCTTCGCGCACCACGCGCTGCAGTTCGATGGATTTTCGGGGATCGCGTTTCTCATAATGTCCGGAGATCACCCAGGCATTCTGATCGTAGGCTTGGACGGGCGTTCCAGGATCTCCCAATATGGAGCGCATGCGCCAGCCAATTACGATTTCGACGTCGGCAAGGTGGGCGAGGATCTCCGCGACAGACCATTTATCGGGGGCAGGGCGCTTGCGGAGTTTGGACGCAGTGACGCCCTCGATGAGACGATTTAGTTTCTTATTCGTCGTGGCTTGAACCTTGATTGGGTCTTGTCCTTGGACGTTGGCCAGGATGCGTTGAGTGTATTGCTGAGCGGTTTCGGACACTTGGAATCTTCCTCCACGACTGACTTGGGGTCAAGAATCGACAAAAACTCCGCCTAAACGCTAACGAAACGCCATGGAAAAAGCCATTGAAAAGTGGATTCTAACTACTGTATCGTTTGTTGACCGAAGGTCAAGAAGATCACGAGGAGTTGGGCCATGGAAGGTATTACCAGCAGTCTGGCGAAACCGACGCAGATGAGGCGGGACGGGAAGCCGCGTCCACGATCGGAGGCGAAGCGGGCCCAGATTGTGGAGGTTGCGATTCGGCATTTTGCCGAGCGTGGGTATAGCGCGGCGCGAGTGGAAGATATTGCGGCGCAGTTGGGCATCGCCAAGGGATCGGTGTTTCAGCATTTCAAGAGTAAAGATGGGTTGTTCTTTGAGGCGTACAAAAAAGCGGTGCAGTCATTTCCAAGGTATATGCAGGCTCCGCTGGAGGAGCAGGAGCGGGGATTTTTTGAAGCGCTGCGATATTGGCTGGGCCGCACGGAGAATATGGTGCGGGACAACTGGTCGTCATACCGGATTTATCTGATTGGTAATTACGGGACGGACCTGGCCCTGCGGCGCGAAATCAATCGCTTTCTGGTGGCGGAGGATCCTTACGGGTGGCGTGAATTCGTGAGCTTCGGTGTCAAGCGCGGCGAATTACGGTCAGATCTGGATGCGGACATGATCGGGTCGATCCTGGAGTGGACGATGGACCGGTTTCAGGACGCGCTGCTTACTGAGGAGTTAGATCCGGGACTATTCCGAAAGTCGGGACCTGTGCCCGAGGAGAAAGAGGCGCGCATCGAACAGTTTGTGGAATTGCTACGCCGCGCAGTCGGATCGGAGAAAGCGCAGGTGACGTAGGAAGAGTATGAGAAACGGAAACACAGTGGAGCAGATTGTCGCGAGTTATGACGTGAATGCGCCATTGCAGGAGGCATCGACGATCGCGGCGCCGTGGTATGTGGATCCGCGAATCGCCGACCTGGAACGGCAGACGGTCTTCTCGCAAACCTGGCAGGTGATGGGACGAGTGGACCAGGTAGAGAGCCCGGGACAGTTTGTGACGGCAACCGTCGCGGGAGAGCCGCTGGTGGCCGTCCGCGGGAACGATGGAGTGTTGCGGGCGTTTTACAATGTCTGCCGCCATCATGCGGCGGCGGTGGTGACCGAGAAATGCGGCCAGGCGTCGATTTTGCATTGTCCCTATCATGGATGGAACTACGGGCTCGATGGAACGCTCAAGGGAATGCCGGAGTTCGATGGCGTGAAGAACTTCGAACGCAAGGACAATGGTCTGGTTCCAGTGACGGTGGAGACCTGGGAGCGGTTTGTATTTATCAATCTGAATCCGGAGGCACATCCGCTGGCAGAGTTTCTAGGGGGATTAGTCAAACGCGTGGCTCCCCTCGGCATGAATAAGCTGCACTACTTTGCAAGTCAGAGCTATGACATCCACTGTAACTGGAAGGTATTCGTCGATAACTATTTGGATGGCGGATATCATGTCCCGCATCTGCATAAAGGGCTGAACTCGGTCTTGGATTACAAGCAATACACAATCGAGAATGAAGACCGGTATTGTCTGCAGTCGAGCCCGATGGTGAATTCAAAAGAGGATGCCGCTACTGGTGCGACACGAAGAGGTGATCGGGCGTGGTATTTCTGGCTGTATCCGAATTTCATGTTCAATTGCTACGAAGGTTATCTGGATACGAACCTGGTGATTCCGCTGGATGTCGACCATTGCCGGGTGATTTTTGATTTCTATTTTGCCGATGTGAGCGAGCCGGCTCGGGCGTACAACGAGCAAAGCGTTGCGGTGGGAAATCGCGTGCAGGACGAAGATCTGGGAATCTGCGAAGCAGTACAGCGGGGACTGAAGTCTCGGACCTACGGAGCAGGGCGGCTCTCGGCACGGCGAGAAGCTGGAGAACAACTGTTTCATCAACTGTTGGCGGCGGATTTGAAGAGTGGGCTGGGGCCAGAAGCTTGAGCGAAGAGCCCGTACCCGCAGCGAGCACAGAGGACAAGGACCGGGTTCCCCAGTCTCCTTTGTGTCCCCCGTGGTAAAGAAGTTTGCGTGGACGGCGTCGCTTTATTTGCCCTTCTTCTTGCGCTTCATGTACTCCTCGACTTCGGCAACCGTCTTGCGGTGGTCTTCCGTGCTGGAGTCGACACTGTCGAGCGCATCGGTCAGCAGGAACTCGTATTGACCGGCCTCGGCGGCATTGGTGTTGGCGGAGCTTTTGAGTGCGCGCAGCTTGGACTGAAACTCAGTGTCGGCTTCGATGATGATCTTCAGCGGCTTGCGAATGTCATCTTTGCGGCCTACGTACATGTCAATGTTGTCATTCAGTTCGTCGTAGACAGCAAGAAAGTCTTCCAACATGTCATGAGTTTGGCGGGCGCGCTCGGTTGTCTTGGGGTCGCTGCGCATTTGCTCCAGTTTGGTCATGCGATCGCGGGAAAACTTAACGTAGAGCTTTAAGCGCTCGTTGGGATCAAGCATGGCATCGCGGAGTTGGTCGATCTCCAGCGGATTGAGTGGATCGCGGCGGCGCTGGGCGCGGAGCGGATGTGACAAAGACAGAGCCAGCAAGAGCGCCAGTCCGACCGCGGTGCGCCACCGGCGGTTCCCCAGCTTCATTTGTTCTCCTTCTTCTTTTCCCTGGCGAACATTTCTTTCAGCAGCGACGTGCGAACGTCTTCCAGGCGCCGAATGGCCTGTTCGACTGGTGGCTGGTCGTCGAAGGCGAGAGTGCGTTTAATGTCGCGCAGTTTGTCGGCAACCTTTCGGACATCAATCTCGACATTCTTCAGGTGCTTCTTGGTTTGCGTGGCAGCGTCACGCGCTTTCTCGGAGTAAGTAACGATGTCATCGACGGCGGCGCGAGCCTCGTCCTCCTTGCCCTCGTTGTACAGTTTGTCGGCATTTCGAAGCTGATGTTGTGCGATCCGAATGCAGAGTTCGGGACGGTCTTCAACCCGTGCGCTTTCGACGCGCGCCTTGAGTTCCTCCACAGTTTCGTCCTTGGCGACGCCGTAGGCGGAGGCGAGTGCGAGCAGAAGCATGGTCACGGCAAATGGGCGCATGGCAATCATCGCTTCTTCGGTTCAATCGCGATCAGACGGTGGGTAGCCTGCCACTCCTGATCGGGATACTTCCCGTTGGCAACCCCCAGAAAGCGATGATAATCGAGTGCAGCCTGTTTGTTGTCCCGCAAGTGGTCATAAGCGGTCGCGCGAAGAAAAAAACAGATCGCAGGCATCTCCCCATTCAACATGGTGCGCCCGTTAAGGGCTCTGATGGTAAGTTCGTAATTCTTGTTTTCGTTGGCCGCGAAGGCCAGATCAACGTAGACCTCGGGCCAATCGCGCTTCAGGCGGAGGGCTGCCAGAAACTCTTGTTGGGCTTCCGGGAATTTCTTCTGAAGCAGCAGGGCTTTCCCCAACCCGCGATGCAATTCCGCATCTTTAGGCTGCGCGGCAACCAGAGCGCGATAGGCGCCTTCCGCCAGATCGTTCTTCCCGGCGCCAGCGTAAAGATCGGCAAGTTCGCGTTGCACCTCGGAGTCTGCCGGCGAGAGTTTGAGCGCCGCCTGAAGTTCCGCGATGGCGTCATCTTTCTTGTTTTCCGCGACAAGC
>OBLU010000511.1_pt1 | contig 36645 bp, 37 predicted proteins | sample 1518681 | NCBI WGS metagenome assembly OBLU01 (sample SAMEA3539304, study PRJEB22396) | soil metagenome | biome: tundra; feature: field; material: soil | place: USA | collected 2010-05 | depth 0.15 m
AGACGTGTGCTCTTCCGATCTTTATCGTGTATTCATATTTGTTATTTCCCAACGAAGTTGCATGAGCCGCAGGGTTGGTAGTGCCCCAGGTAAAAGGTACATATCGCCAGTCTGAATTACTGGTGCTTAAATTTGTTATCACCCCAATATGAACATAAACATCAGTAACCGGTGAATAATTCAATAAACCCTGGTTGCCCCTGGAGCAATCGACGGTTATAGCGATTGAACTTGTGTCGACAGGAAATGAAGGTGCAACTGCAATTAGTTGCGCTTCAGAAAAACCTACAAAAAAACTACTGAGTAAGATTAGGAAAAACTTCTTCATAGTTCAGCAAAAATTTATATTTTCGGAACGCCACATATTTATTTCAGATAGCTCCTCTCAAATAATCAAATAGCATCAATTTATGAGCATATTGAATCATTAAGCCCTCTTTAGGGGGTTAAAAAATTTCAGGCAAATTTGCAGCAAAATTTAGCCGCATTTCCCAATATAGATACTATTGGTGAGTTACGGTATAAGTATTCGACCAAAAACTAACTACAATTTTATAATTACCTGAAGTTGCAGGCCCTGGTGTATTAGATGATGGTATGTTTCCGTCGGCTAACAGAGCTCCTACTGTTGCGCTGGATCCACCAAATTTATGCGTCCAGTCGCCGTTTACAGGTAGAAACAGGTAAGAACCCGTGCTTACTAACGGTAAGGTAATCTGGAAAGTTGAATTATCTGTTTGCGTAAATAGTTGGGAAGGTACAGGCACCGGGTTGGCCCAACCACCTGCCGTAGCATCGCCTACAATGAATAAACTATCGGGAATGGTATAGCCCGAATACGGGGTAACCGTATAAGTATTGGTCAGGAAGTTTATCACTATTTGATACGTACCGCTTGTTGCAGGCGGTGGCGTATTGGAGCCGGGCACCGCATTGTCTGCTAAAAGAGGCCCGCCCGTTGCGCTTGCTCCGCCAAATTTATGGCTCCAGTCTCCATTATCAACTGGTAAAAATAAATAACTACCTGTTGAAGTAAGTTTAGTAATAATGCCAAAAGACACAGCATCTATTTTTGTAAATTCTTGTGTAGGGGCTAACACGGGACTATTACTCCAACCTGCAGGTGTAGCATCCCCAATTATAAATAAATTAGAAGGAATAGTACTGGTGTAGGGCGTAACTGTATACTTACCCGTTTGGAAATTAACTATTATCTGGTAAAGACCGGAAGTAGCCGGCGCCGGTGTATTAGAGCCCGGAACTGCATTATCTGCTAACAATGCCCCGCCTCCTGAGGCGGTCCCGTCTGTTGCTCCGCCATATTTGTGACTCCAGTCCCCATTTACCGGTAAAAATAAATAGCCGCCTCCTGCTTTAAGATTGATAACGATGCCATAGGATACGGCATCTAACCGCGAGAATTGCTGAGATGGAAGAGGAACCGGATTATTCCATCCACCGGGGGTGGCATCCCCTACAATATATAAATCAGGCGGTATGGGGGTGAAGGTCGTGATAGCGATTGGAACGGCATTGGAATATACTAACGGTGTGGTATACCCAACTCCTAAATAACTGACTATTCTGAATTCAACATTTTTAGTAGATCCGCCTGTTACCCCTGCAGCAATGGCTAGACTATTTAATTCTGTGACCAAAAGGCTTGACGTTAATACATTACCATATTGTACAACCTGGGGGTTCGTAAAATTACCGCCAACGGTATCTAACTGAAGGGCATAATTGATGTTATTAGTACCATAGTTACTGGCATTCCAGTTAAAGGAAATTGCTTTGCTGGTGGCATTACTTACGAGCAATACTATGGCGTTTGATGAAGAAGGCGTCAGGGTAATTGGCACTAAATAGGAAGTTATTTTGACAGTGATAACATTTGAATGATACTGTTCATTATTATTGCCATAGGAAGATGTTACCCGTATATCAAAAGTGAAAGTCTGGCCCGGAGCAAAGCCAAAATTTGCAAGTAACGTATTAAGTTGTCCCCCGGTAAAGGAAATATTCAGTGATCCGCTTACAATACGGGTCATTTCTTTAGAAAAATTACGGCCTGTTGAATCTATCTCTAGAATAAATTTTTGGGTTGCGGAATCGGTAGCATAATGCGGATTTGACCAGGAAAAGGTTGCTACTACCTTGTTGGAATCGGCAGGTGCTGGCGTTATATTGGTTGAAGAACTGGTTAAAACAGGCGCATTTCCATTTGCGAAATGGGTATTTGGTAGATTACCTACTTTGCTGCAGGCAGTCAACAAAAAAATTGTACCAGCTACAAATACCAGGTGGTTTAAAATGTGTTTCATATAACTTATTTAAAGTACAAAATGTTTATTCAATTCTTCCAGACTATTGTTTGGTAACAGTTAGTATCCCGGTCTGAAAATTCACGTCAAATAAATAGGTTCCCGCGGCGGTTGGGCCGGGAAAATTATCCGGATAATCCAACCCGAATTTCCCTCCTGAAAATGGCTGTGTTGCCGTATTACTACATGCATATTTATGACTCCAGCTGCCATTTACCGGTAATATCAGGTACTGATCGCTTGAATTAGAATTAGTAGGGTCGCCGCCGGAAAGTTGGAGGGTTAGTTTATAATCAGTAGGACTGACTTGAGTAAATTGCTGGGAAGCCGGGACCGGATTTGACCATCCTCCAAGCAAAGCATCACCTCCAACCAAAACCAACTGGCCTGAAGCAGGCGGAGCTACCACAGGAGGTGGGGCAAATGGAGTAATCTTAAAACTAAGCACATTTGAATTTAGTGAACCAATATTTGGTGAACCGGAGGTATAAGGCGCAATTAACGAAACAACTTTTACCTGTATAGTATGGGATTGTCCATAAGCAAGCTGCAGACCATTCGCTACTAAACTGTTTAATTGATCTGCAGTAAACGTAGTACCAAGATCCGGACTTATTTGAACGGTTTGCATGTTGGGACTGGAGAAATTTGCTCCGGCTGAATCAAATTCCAGGTTATACGTAACATTTAAAGAACTGATTCCATCAGTGAAACTATATTTAGGATTAGTCCAGCTGAATGCAACAGCCAGGCTACTTCCATTCAATGAACTTAATGGGATAGAATCGCTTACCGAGGCGGTTAAAACCGGTGCCGTTCCTCCCTCGAAAGCGACATTAGTTCCTTCTTTTTTACAGGCAGTCAAAATAAAAAGGCTGCTGAAAACTGCGAGGAGTGATTTGCTCAAATAAACTTTCATAATATTTTGATTTTGAAACTAAATGATTTTAATAACCTGGGTTTTGAGTTAAGTTTGAATTAGCCTGCAAATCTGTAACAGGTATCGGGAAAATAGCATAATGACTGTCCACTCCGGTACCGCTGGCAACCCCTCCTTTCCATGGCCACAAATAACTACTACTGGTAAATTCACCAAACCTCACTAAATCAGTTCTACGGAAACATTCCCAATATAATTCACGACCTCTTTCATCCAGAATATAGGGCAGCGTTAACTGGCTGGAAGTAATATCTCCATAGCTGCTTCCATAAGCGCGTTCTCTTAATAAATTTATATAAGAAAGCGCTGTATTAGGATCCCCCCCTGCTCCGCCTCTAAGGACTGCCTCTGCATAAATGAGGTATTGTTCGCCCAGGCGAAATAAAGGATAATCTGTTGAACAAAAAGTGCCGCCTGCACCGGGCTCGGCCTGCACTCCCGTTGAAGTTATATTGGTAAATTTATTTACCGGGACACCCTGGCCAAAAGTTGAAAGGTTGGTTATGTCAGCCGTAACACCGGGAGCATTTAAAAATATACCCCGCTTATCTACCGTGGTATCAGGTGTGGGAAACAGGTTAATGAGGCCTGTTGTAGCCCTGTTACCTGCCCAACCTCCACTTGGTACACCATAGGTAGCGGAACTCATCGCATAACCGGGACTGCCAGGAGTATACGTAGAATTGGCACAGGAACTATTTACCAAAAATGTAGAACCTCCATAGGTTTGGGTATTAATTCCGTCATAGGGTATTGCCAAAATAACTTCCGCGTTATTTAAATTATTATCTGCTCTAAAAAGATTCGCATAATGCGGATGCAAGCTATACCCGGCATTTATTACTTTACTTGAATAAATAATCGCACTGTCATATTTGGCAGTGCCGGTATATACCTGAGCATTTAAATAGAGCCTGGCAAGCAAAGCCCATGCAGCGGCCTGGTCTGCACGTCCGTATTCGTTCTGGTGGGGAGCAACCATGGCGTTGGAACAGGTCAGCAATTGTGAGGTAATATATTTAAACAAATCCGCCCTTTTAATTTGTTTGGGAAATGATAAAGGTCCTACCGGAGTTGTTTCATCTGCAAAGGCAGGAATTGCAAACGCATCCATTAATACAGTATATTGAAATGCACGCAAAAACTGAGCCTCGGCTTCATACTGGCTTATTGCTGTGGCATCGTTTCCGGTTATACCCCGTTTTTGAAGAGCAGCAGTAGAGCAATGGGTAATAAAATCATTACATAAAGTTATCTGGTAACCACAGCGGGCATAAAGGCCGATAAGAATCGGATCTGTTGACGTCCAACTCATATTATGAAAATCAGGAACTCCGGGGTCGCCCCATGCACAAACAGCCTCATCGGTTGTTAATTCTTGTGTATTCCACCAACACCTTACAAAGTCGGATGTTCCGGCATCAACACCGGCGATATCAGAACTGGATGGGCCGCTTATACCGGTAAGCGTGTAGCCTCCGTATACATTTGCAAGCGATAACTTATAACCAGCAGCGCTGCTATAGACACTGTCTGAAAATATAGAATTAGCAGGAAGCCTGTTCAGATCTTTGCTACAGGAGGTTAGAAGTCCTGAAACAACTATTGTAGAGAATAAGATTATTAAATGAATATTTTTCATATTTCTAATTTTAATATTTTTCATTTACAAGGTCAGATTTGCGCCCAGAGTTATAGTTCTTGGCCGCGGGTAAAGAACATTATCAATACCGCCATATATTTCCGGATCGGATCCTGTATATTTTGTAATCGTGAATACATTTTGGACATTCAGCAACAGTCTTAAATTATATTTGTTCTTGCTTAATGGTCCAGCATTGTAGCTTAGGCCCAGATTATCCATTTTCAGAAACGAAGCGTTTTCTACATAATAAGAAGAGAAAAACTGGTTATTTTGAAAATTTGTATTAAGGATAGAAGAAGGAGCATTCTGCAGGAATCCAACAGGGTTTAATACGTTTCTTAATACTGCCAGATTTGAGGCTGCATTGTTATACATGTAATTGCCCACATTTGCCCGAAGTACTGTGCTGATACTCCATTTTTTGTATCTTATACTCGTAGAAAAACCAAAAGTGAAAGGTGCGAAGGGAGATTTATAATGGATCAGGTCTTCCTGGTTAATGATGCCATCCCTGTTTTGATCAACATATAAGCCTTCAACAGGTTTTCCATCTGTTCCATAAACCTGCTGCAATACATAAAATGAAAAGGGAGTATATCCAACTGTATGCTCCTGTATCGTATTACCTGTACCGCCGCTTATTCCTCCAACTGCAAGTCCGCTATTAGCCTTTGCCAGTGAATCCTGAGAAACAGAAAGATTAGTAATGGTAAATTTATTATAAGCAACATTGAAACCAATATCCCAGGTAACATCTCGTGTTCTTACCGCGGTTGCATTAATAGAGAAGTCAACACCTTCATCACTCATATTGCCAACATTTCTTGTCAATTGATTTCCGAAATTGGTTAGCTCCGGAACAAAAACAGTTGCCAGAAGATTGCTGGTTTTTTTATAATAATAGTCCACACTTCCTGAGATCCTGTTATTCAGAAAGCCGAAATCGATCCCTGCATCCTTTGTTTCCGTCTGTTCCCATTTAAGATCAGCAGCAAAAGCAGATGGGCTATAAGGGCTATAAAAATTATTGCCAAAATTGACCTGGGACACGCTTCCACTCGGTGAAAAATAGTTTAGATAACCATAGAAACCTATTCCCTGATTTCCCTGGTTTCCGGTACCACCCTGATTTCCTGTAATTCCATCGCTTAGCCTTAAATTCAACGTAGACAATACGTTTGAATTTTTCAGGAAATTTTCCTGGCTAATTTTCCATGTAAATGCTGCCGAAGGAAAAACACCCCAACGATAAGCAGGCCCGAAACGGGATGAGCCATCTGTTCGGATTGAACCCATCAAAATATATTTATTATTGAAAGTATATATTAAACGTCCGTAATAAGACTCAATAGTAACTTCCTGAAAGGAGGAAGGTATGCTCGAAGAATAATTACTTGGTAAAGTGTCATTTGATGCGCTGATCAAAGGGTAATTTTTAAAGTAATAATAATTATCATAATAACCATAGCCTGCCACTGCATTTATATTGCTTTTTATGGATTTAATGTCTTTTAAATAATTAAAATAAAATTCGCCAACCTTATTTGTGTAGTCGTTATAATACTGATTATTCTGGCCCCTCAGGGAAGGGATAGCATTATATGATTGCGCTGCTTCTGCCGGTACTACTGTTGTTCCGGTATATTTTGCCACATCATAGCCTAAATTAAGGATCGCATGCAGGTCCGGCAAAAAATGGAATTTATAATCAAACTGGATATTACCAAAGCTTCTGAGTGCATGATTCTCAGCATTATATTGTTCCAAAAGAGCCAGTGGATTCCTGTTAGCTAATGAATTGGGGGTCGAATCATTGTTTGTCCACTCAAAATAATTTCCAAAATTTTTATTCCCGTTATATACCGGTTTGGTCGGATCAAAAGATACAGCATTTCCAACTGCGCCTGTATTGGCAGTTCTGGAATCTGTGCTGGATCCATGAATATTGATATCGATCTTCAAATGATCATCGAACAAATGAGGAGTGAGGCTTATGGAAAGTGCTTCCCGTTGCAGATTATCTGTCTTAAGAATACCTCCCTGGTTTAGATATTCTCCTGAGATACGATAAGGTAAATTTTTTAAACTACCGCTAATGCTTAAATTATTATCAGAGGTTATAGCTGTCTGGTAAATTTCTTTTTGCCAATCTGTATTCGCTGTACCCAGCAAGGCAACCTCGGTAGGTGTTCCATCAGCCTTCACCAGGTTTCTGAACTGGTCTGCAGGTAATACCGGAAATTCTTTGGGATTATATGCGGCTGAAATCTGAGTAGTGAAAGATAGAACCGGCTTTCCGCTCCTGCCCTTTTTAGTAGTAATAATAATGACCCCATTGGAAGCCCGGGAACCATATATCGCTGTTGCTGCAGCATCTTTTAAGACTGTATAGGTTTCAATATCGTTGGGATTGATACCGGCCAAATTTACTGTGCTAAAAGGAACGCCATCGATAACAATCAAAGGATCATTACTTGCATTTAACGATGTTCCGCCTCTTATTCTAATCGTGCTGCCGGATCCCGGCTGCCCTCCATTGGAGGTAATCGAAACTCCTGCTATTTTTCCGGCAATCTGTTGTTCAGGGGATGTAATAGAACCATCCTGGAAATCCTTTACACTAATAGTAGCTATTGATCCAGTAAGATCTTTTTTTCTAACTGTAGTATATCCTATAACAACAATATCTGAAAGAGTAGATGCAGCAGCGGTCAGTGAAATATTAATAGAACTTTGATTATCGACAAGAATTTGCTGGCTTGCATATCCAATAGCCGAAATCACAAGCGTATTCGAATTTTTAGGTACGGTAACAGTATAACTACCGTCAGCAGCGGTTTGTGTGCCTATCTTAGTTCCTTTTACTAAAATAGTAACGTTAGAAACTCCCGAACCGCTATTCGCATCAGTTACTTTTCCGGTAATCGTTTTCTGTGCGTGGGCTACAAAAGCAAAGGAAATAAATGTGATCAAAACTGCAATATGTTTTGACACGGCATACATGCTCTTTCTCATAGCAACAATCGTTTTAATTAAGAAGTATAAAAACTATTTTAGAAGTTTTCTGGTAATGTGTAATTCTTACACAATTTAGTGCAATTTTAATTAAATAAAAATTTTTATTCAACTATTTACTGAGGATTTATTTTTGAGTATTATATATGACAATAACTTGACTTATCAGGAAATAATACCGGCTAGAAATCAATTCCTGACCACGTTTTTTTCTCCATTTCATATTTTTTATAATCAAACTTATAAAGCTTCCCCGGCCGGTGTGGCACATCCTGTTCTTCTTCATCCAGGTCTACTAAAAAATCCATAGCAAAAAACTTCTTTCTAAAATTTCTCCTGTCAAGTTTGATATTCAATATGGCCTCATACAAATTTTGCAGTTCCCGCAAGGAAAATTTACTCGGAAGCAGGTTAAGCCCGAGCGGATGCTCCTGCACCCTTTTTTGCAACCAGGAATAGCACCGTTCAAATATTTTCTGATGATCAAATGCCAGGTCCTTTACGTTTTCAACATCGTGCCAGTGAAGCTCATGATCCAATATTTTCAGGCGATAATGCTCAATATTTATCAATGAACAATAGGCGACCGTAACCACCCTGCCGGCCGGGTGCCGGTTAACTTCACCAAAGGTATGAACCTGCTCTAGGTAAACATCGCTTAACCCTGTACGTTGTTTTAAAATCCGGTAAGCAGCTGCGTCCAGGTCTTCCTCAGGTTTTACGAGGTCCCCAAGCAAAGACCATTTACTTTTAAACTTTTTTAGATCAGAACGAATCAGCAAAACCTTAAGCTTGTTTTCGTCAAATCCAAAAATTACACAATCAACGGACAAGGCCACATGCTTGATGCTTTCAACCTCAGATTGTATTGCCTTAAAAGTCTTTATATTTTTTTGAAGATGTTTATCTGAAGATACCTGCATATTAAACATATAATCTAATCGTGATGAAAAAATGAATTTATAGATTTGCAAGTATCCCGGTTACCAGCCGCTTTGGTCATCATTTACAGCTTTAAATTCTTTACCAATATCCGGTGATTGTGCACCGTGAGGGTAAAAATGTTTGAAAGGGAATAGGATTGACCAAGAAAAATCGGCTATTTTCTCCATATCAAGCGTTTTAGATAGTGTAAATTAAACACATTATTTTAATATTTAATCATTATAGTGTAAATAATTTCCTGAAAAAGCTGAAACTAACGTTGGAGAATATTTTGGATTGGGGTTAAAGCTTACAGTATTTTTGCAAGGTTGATTTTGATAAACTTATCGTCAATCTATTTCTTCTATTCAGACAAGTTTTATTTTTACAATAAATCCGGAAGATGTATACTAACGAAGAAACGAAGAAATTAGAATCACTGACACAGTTATTGTTAAAGACACCCGGTTCGGTTGACGAGCTGCGAAATGTTCTGAGGTTTCATGAATACAGGTATTATATCTTAAATGATCCGCTCATATCTGACGCTGAATATGATAAATTATATAAAGCGCTGGAAAAGCTGGAGCAGGACAATCCGGCAATAATTACTCCGGACTCGCCAACCCAACGTGTAGGAAACAGTCTTAACCCTGAATTTGTGACTGTTCCCCACCTTGCACCTATGCTGAGCCTTGAGAACAGTTATAACGCGCAGGACCTTGTTGACTGGGACAAAAGAGTTCGTGGATTTGTACATACAGATAAAATTATGTACAGTACAGAACCTAAATTTGATGGCGCCGGTATTTCCTTAATTTACAAAAAGAACATGCTCACCAGGGGGGCTACCCGTGGCGATGGGATTGCAGGCGATGATATTACCGTTAATATAAAACAAATCGGTTCTATCCCTTTATCGGCAAAATTTTCTGATTACGGTATTGAATTGATTGAAATCCGCGGCGAAGTACTAATGACAAAAGAAATTTTCAGGGCATATAATAAGTCACTCTTGGAGGAAGGCGCTTCACCACTTGCCAATCCCAGGAATGCTGCCGCCGGATCTCTTCGTATGAAAGACCCTGCTGCAGTTAGAAAAAGAAATCTCGAGGCCATATTGTATCAAATAAGTTTTATAAAGCTTCGTAAAGACCATATTTCAGCTAGGAATACTCTCTTAGAAACACATGCCGGTCGCTTAGAGATGCTGGCTAACCTCGGTTTTAAGACACCGGTAGATCAAAAAAAAATAGTGGATACCATAGAAAAAGCGGTTGAAGTTTGTAAGGATTTTGAGGGCAAAAGGGATAAACTACCTTATGAAATAGACGGTGTTGTAATTAAAATAAACGATATCGAATTACAGGAACAAACAGGCAGCACAGCCCACCACCCACGGTGGGCCATTGCTTATAAATTTAAAGCCCGGCAGGCGACTTCAAAATTTATAAAAGTAGAATTCCAGGTAGGAAGAACGGGATCTATTACTCCGGTTGCAAAAATAGATCCGGTGCATATCGGAGGTGTTACGGTTTCTTCCGTATCCCTTTTTAATGCTGATGTAATCGGGGAAAAAGACCTACGATTAGGCGATACAGTAATAGTAGAAAGAGCCGGCGATGTAATCCCTTATATTGTAAAGCCGCTTATTGAATTGAGGACCGGTAGCGAAAAAAAAATAAAATTCCCGGAGAAATGCCCGGTTTGCGATGACCCTTTGGTAAAACCAGCCGGAGAAGCAGTTTGGAGATGCGTTAATATCAATTGCGAAGCGCAGGTTGTTGAGCGAATTATTCATTTTGTCAGCAAAGATGCTATGGATATCAAAAGTCTTGGAGAAGCCAATATCCGAAAGTTTTTTTCCCTAAGTATTCTGAAAAATATCCCGGGGATTTATAAAATGGATTATGATGCAATAGCCAATATGGATGGCTTCGGGCAAAAATCAATAGATAACCTGCGTCATGCTGTAGAAAGTTCAAAAAAACAAAGCCTCCACAGGCTTATTTACGGATTAGGTATCAGGTACGTGGGCGAGGCCACCGCCAAAACACTGGGCAAGAGTGTGAAAAGCCTTTTTGATCTTGAACACCTTTCTGTAGAAGATTTGCAGCGGTTGAAAGATATTGGAAGCAAAGTGAGCGAAAGCATTTATGAATTTTTTCATAATCACGACAATATTAAAATGCTTAAAACTCTGTCTGATATCGGATTAAATACGAAAGGTGATAAAGCTGAAGATAAAACGGGGCCCCTCTGGGGCAAAACATTCTTATTTACGGGTACCCTTCCGGATTTGAAAAGAAATGATGCCGAAAAAATGGTTGAGGATAACGGCGGCAGGATACTTTCTTCGGTTAGCACTAACCTAAATTACCTTGTTGCCGGGGATGCCGCAGGCAGTAAACTTGAGAAAGCAAAAAAAATAAAATCTGTAAAAATCATAAATGAACAGGAATTTTTGAATATGATCCAAACTTAGTTTTGTAACTTTATATAAACCCTCAGTTATGATAAAAAAAATAAATGGCGAAATTTGGAAGCCACTTCAGTTTACAGGATGGAAAAAAATGAGAAAAAAATATGCCATCTCATCCCATGGCAGAGCTGCCAGTTATGACACCAATATTCATGCAGACGGAAAATTACTGGAAGGATCCCTTACGTCCGGCTATAAAACCCTGAACCTGCATATTAATGGCAGTAACGGCACTATTTATTTCCACAGGGAAGTTGCAAAACTATTTAATAAGAAAAAATCCCTCAGGGATAAGTTTGTAATCCACCTGAATCATAATAAGAAGGATAACCATACAAAGAACCTGAAATGGGCCTCACAAAAAGAAGTAAGCATTCATCAGCAAAAAAGTCCTCAAAAAATAGCCTATAAAAAAATTCAGAATTCAAGAACCCAGGGTTTAAAACTTTCTGCAAACCAAGTGAAAGCTATTAAGGCTACTTTGGCAAATCCCCGGCGCAAGCTTACTTATAAGCAGATCGCTGAAAAGTATAATGTCAGTGAAATGACAATTTACAGAATCAGGAGTGGAGAAAACTGGAGTAGGGTAAAATAGAATCCTTCAGGATCAAATTATATTTTGTAATTTCTTTTCGTGTAAATGATTCAGCCATCCACCATTCGTTTTTTAAAAGACCTAAAACGAAATAACAATAAGCAATGGTTCGACGTCCACAGGGAAATGTACCTGGCCGCCAGGTCGGATCTTGAAAATTTTGTTAAACAGGTACTTACTGAAACGGCATCCTTTGATAATGAATTAAAGGAATTACAGGTAAAAAACTGCACGTTTCGCATCAATCGTGATATACGATTTTCTAAAGACAAATCTCCCTATAAAACCAACATGGCCGCCTATATGAATAAAGGCGGAAAGAAATCCATTTATGCCGGTTATTATTTTCACCTCGAACCCGGTGATAATAGTTTCACCGGAGGTGGATTGTGGATGCCCGAAGCTTCATCATTAAAAAAAATCAGGCAGGAAATCGATTATTGTTTTCCTGGATTTAAAAAAATTATCTCTGGCAGAGGGTTCAAAAAACAATATCCATCGGGGCTTACAATGAGCGCTGACCAAATCCTGGTGAACGTTCCTAAAGGTTATGACAAAGAAAATAAGGCAGCGGAATTTTTGAAACTTAAAAATTTTGTAGCCCTGAAAAAAATTCCCGATGCTCAACTAACCGGTTCAATCCTCAAAAAAGAAGTGATACTTGCTTTTAAAGCCCTGATGCCCCTTGTTAAATTCCTCAACCATTCTTTGGAATAAAATTAGAATAATCGGGCCTAAAATTAATAGTTTCCTATACCTATATTATAAGAATGGCCAGTGATAAAAATCACCGGCCTTGCTTACCTCTGAAACCACAAGAAAAATTTTAATTTTCCTATAATATTTTTATAAAAAGGGTATTAATTTAAATCATCCTAACCTTATTTAAGGTTACCGGGAGCGGGGAGGTTTTTATTATTGTAGGATATGAAAATAAAGAATGGATGGCTAAATTAACAATTATTTGGAATAAAAAGAATTTTACTTTTCAGAATGCATATTATTTTTCAATTCCGCTCTGGCGTTATTGTTAATGGTCCGGATCTTATATTTATACCACCAACCGGGAACATTTTTTTTCATCAGGGTATCAATGCTCCGCATCCCAAACAGATTCCAGACACCTTTGGCCTTTCCTGACAATGAACTTTGCATTGCACGGAGGCTCATGGCAAATCCGCTGTCAAGATATTCCATATGATGCCAGTAACCGGCAGGCATAAATAGTGTTTCGCCATGACCCAAAATCAGTTCATAGCCTTTAGCATATTTTAATGCCGGAAATTTCTCATAATCAGGATTGCCCGAATTTTGATTATAATTTGAAAAATCAGCCAGGCTTAAAACTTCAAAAGGCTTTCTGTATAATTTATGTTGTTCTTCAAAGCGAAAGAGCAAAATCCTTTTTCTGCCGGCAAACTGGGTATGCAGGATATGAGATAAGTCAATGTCAAAATGCATGTGCGTAATGGATGATTGACCTCCTGTAAAAAGCATGGGATATTTTTTTACAAAACCCTTCATTAGTTCCTCGGGCCATCTAAAATCTTTTATGAGCTGGGGCGCATGATCAAAAATATTAAATAGAAAAATTCTCCACCCTGCCGGCCCTTTCTGAATCATATCAACATATTCTCCGAACGTTTTATAATCATCCGCAGTGTTTATGGGCGTATAGGCATCGCTTTTAACATTGTTATAAAGGGGTACTCTTTCATTTCCAACAATTTCCTTAAAATAATCCCAGGTCCATTTGTCATATGCCGGCCATTGCTTTGCCAGTTCTGTAATTACCAATGGCTTCTTTGGCAGATAATAATTTCTTTTAAAATCGTCAGGCTTAATTAATTCAACTCTATCAACACTTTGCAATAGCATTCATTATTCTTTTTACAGTGCAAAACTAATTATTCTTACCCCCTCTTATTTCATAAAATTCAAAAAACAGGAATTTAATTTTTCAGAGAAACAGGTAATTACGGGTTTTCTAATTTCCCATTCCGGATAAAAAACTAATAAGCGTTAGTTTTGAATAAATATTTGCGGAAAATGTCCAAAATAATTCCGGGAAAAAGCGGCTCTAAAAAAGACGTGATCACTCTCAAAGCATCGGGGCTCTTTAAAGAGAAGGGATTTCCGGCAACTTCAATGCGGGATATTGCAGAAGCTATTGGGGTAGAAGCGCCAAGCCTTTACAACCATATTGAATCTAAGAATGGAATTCTGATCGATATCTGTTTTAGAATTGCACACCTTTATACCAATAATTTAAGAGAGGTAGAATTAATCAACGAATCAAATTTATTGAAAATTGAAAATATCATCCGCTTCCATATTTCTATGATGGTGGAAGAATATGAAAGCGTATATATTTCTGAACATGAATGGAGACATTTGCCAGAGCCGTTTTTAACAGATTTTAAGAACCAGAGAAGGTTTTACCGTTCACGATTAGCTGCAATCATTCAAAAAGGGGTTGATAAAAAAGAAATAACCAATGTTAATCCTCATGTAGCTGTATTTACTATTCTTTCGGCTATAGGCGGTATAGAAAACTGGCAAAAGTCGGGTAAAAAAATTGAGGTACAGCTGATTGAAGAAAATATGATTACCATCTTAATTGAAGGACTAAAAAATAAGTAAAATGGCGCTACATTTTCATAAGCTCACGGTCAAAGATATTCATAAAGAAACTGAAGAATGTATTTCCATTTGTTTCGGTATTCCGCCAGAAGTGGAAAAAGAATTTTCTTTTAAACAAGGACAGAATATTACCGTTAAAAAAACCATTGGCGGAGAAGAAATTCGTCGTTCCTATTCCATTTGCAGCAGCCCCTTTGACCATGAATTAAGAGTTGCAGTAAAAAAGGCAGATAACGGGGCTTTTTCAACTTTTGCCAACGAACAATTACAAGTGGGTGATATGCTGGAAGTGCTTTCCCCAACTGGTTCATTTTTTACCGAATTAAAAAGTTCAAATAAAAAAGAGTATGTTTTTTTTTCTGCAGGCAGTGGAATTACACCCATACTATCTATAATAAAAACCGTTCTGATAACAGAGCCCGAAAGCACTGTCACTTTGGCTTATGGAAACAAAACTCTTTCCTCGATTATATTTAAGGAGCAACTGGAAGCTTTGAAAGATAAATATCTGCAACGTTTCAGTATCTGCCATATTTTGAGCAGGGAAAAAACTGAGGCCGAAATAAGTTATGGAAGAATTGATGCCGATAAATGCAGGGAACTTTCTGCTTTGATTGATTATAACAAAGCAGATGAATTCTTTATTTGTGGCCCTGAAAAAATGATTTTTACCATAAAGGCTTTTCTCGAATCCTTCGGAATCAGCAAAAATAAAATACACTTTGAATTATTTACTACCCCAAAAAGGAAATATATACAAATTGAAACAAAAACGATTAACACAAAAGATAAAGGAAGCAATATCACTGTAAGGCTTGATGGCCGAAGTTTTAATTTTATACTTGATTATAATGGTAACTGTATTTTAGACGCTGCATTGGCGCAAGGCGCTGATTTGCCTTATGCATGCAAAGGGGGAGTATGCACCACATGCAAAGCAAAACTTACAGAGGGCGACGTACAAATGGAAGTAAACTACGGACTTGAGCCCGAAGAAGTTGCAGCAGGATTTATCCTAACCTGCCAATCGCATCCAAGAAGCAATGAGGTTGTTGTTGATTTTGATGTAAAGTCATAAATTTTGAGGTATTAATTCAACCTGAAATTTAACTAACAACTGTTAGTTTTTCTACTATGATTTTGTAACTTTAAGAATAATATTTATACCATGGTCACTGAAGGATCGCAAAAGATATTTGATGATAAAATAAAACAGGAAATTAGAATAGAGCCAAAAGACTGGATGCCTGAAGAATACCGCAGAACACTTATCAGGCAAATAAGCCAGCATGCGCATAGTGAAATTGTGGGAATGCTCCCTGAAGCCAACTGGATTACCCGTGCGCCAACCTTAAGAAGAAAAGCTACCCTGATTGCGAAAGTACAGGATGAAGCAGGACATGGCTTATATCTATATTCAGCAGCAGAAACGTTGGGAATAAGCAGGGAAGAAATGGTGGACCAATTGCTGAGCGGCAAGGCAAAATATTCTTCCATTTTCAATTATCCAACCTTAACCTGGGCAGATATCGGGGCTATCGGCTGGCTGGTTGATGGCGCTGCAATTATGAACCAGGTGCCTTTATGCAGGGCGTCTTTCGGGCCTTACTCCCGGGCCATGATACGAATATGTAAAGAAGAAAGCTTTCATCAACGCCAGGGCTATGAAATATTACTTACCCTTTGCCGCGGAACTAAAGAGCAAAAAGCAATGGCGCAGGATGCCTTGAACAGGTGGTGGTGGCCCAGCCTGATGATGTTTGGCCCAAATGATGATGCATCGCCACACACAGCACAAAGCATGAAGTGGAAAATAAAAAGATTTACCAATGATGAGCTGAGGCAAAAATTTGTAGACGTATGTAAGGAACAGGCAGATATTCTGGGAATTACGATACCTGACCGGGATCTGAACTGGAATGAAGAAAGAGGACATTATGATTTTGGGGAAATCAATTGGGAAGAATTCTGGAATGTAGTAAAAGGCAATGGACCCTGCAATAAAGAGCGCTTATCCGCAAGAGTTAGTGCACATATGAAAGGCGAATGGGTGAGAGAAGCAGCTTTGGCTCATGCGGAAAAGAAAAAGGAAAAGGCTGCAGCCTGAAAAGAATTAAATATTTATATCAAGTATCTAAAAAGCGCTAAAGAAATAATCAGTAATAAATAATCAATAATCAGTAATGCAAACAGAACCTCTTTGGGAAGTATTTATTAGAAGTAAACAAGGGCTTGAACATAAGCATGCCGGTAGCCTTCATGCGGCTGATGCGCAAATGGCCATTGAAAATGCAAGAGATGTATATACACGAAGAATGGAAGGTGTGAGTATTTGGGTGGTGGAATCGAAATATATTCATGCTTCTAACCCTGATGAAGCTTCAAGCCTATACGAACCTGCTAATGATAAAATTTACCGGCACCCAACTTTTTATAATTTACCAGATGAATTAAAATACATGTGATGCCAATTGAAAATGATTTAATTAAATATACGCTCCATTTGGCAGATACGAGCCTTATAATGGGTCATCGTTTAAGCGAATGGACAGGACATGGCCCAATGCTGGAACAGGATATTGCCATTAGTAACATTGCATTGGATTGGATAGGACAATCCAGGAATTTTTACCAATATGCTGCCTCATTGCATGGTCATTCTGTTACGGAAGATTCCCTGGCATATTTAAGAGATGCTGGTGAATATAAAAATCTTTTAATTACAGAGTTACCAAATGGCGATTGGGCCAATACTATTTTAAAGGAATTTTTTATAAGTACCTGGCAATTGTACGCATACAAAGCCCTGGAAAAATCTTCCGATAAGCAATTAGCGGCAATTGCAGAAAAATCATTGAAAGAAGTTACTTATCACAATAGATGGAGCAGTGAATGGGTAATTCGCCTTGGAGACGGAACCCAAGAAAGTAATAAGAGAATGAATAATGCTTTAGAAATATTATGGCCTTATACCGGCGAAATGTTTGAACCGGTAAATTATGAAAGAGCACTTTTTCAGAATAGGGTAATCGTTGACGTTAGTTTACTCAAAAATGAATGCCAAAAAAAGATTAATAGTGTTTTTGAAGAAACTACCCTATTATGTCCAGCTGAAAATATATGGATGCACCAAGGCGGTAAAACAGGAATTCATACCGAACATCTTGGATTTATTCTTGCAGAAATGCAGTTTTTGCAAAGAGCATATCCCGGTTGTGAATGGTAATAAAAAGCATGGAAAAAGTGACAAAAAATATTACAGCAGAAGACATTTGGAAAATAATGGAAGAGGTATATGACCCTGAGATTCCGGTATTATCGGTTAGTGACCTTGGCATTATAAGGGATATAAAGATTATTAATAAACAGGTGGAAATTATTATTACCCCTACCTACAGCGGCTGCCCTGCAATGGATTTTATCGCCACCAATATTAGATTGGCCCTTTTGCAAAACAGCTTTGAAAATATAAAAATTACCCAGCAACTTTCACCAGCCTGGACAACAGACTGGATGACTGAAAAAGGAAAAGAAAAATTACAAGCTTATGGAATTGCGCCTCCGGTAGGCAGGAGTTTTGATAAAGCATATCTGGATGATCTTAAAGTAGAATGCCCGCTTTGCTATTCTCTAAATACAAAACTCATAAGCCAGTTCGGCTCTACCGCATGCAAAGCCTTGTATCAATGTAATGATTGCAAAGAGCCTTTTGATTATTTTAAGTGCCATTAAAAATTGTTATTTTTATCTAAATTTATTTTTTATGACTGTTACCATAAATAAAAAGGAAAAGCTTGAAGCTGCATTAGCAAAACTTGAAAAACTTGAAAAAAGTTCCAGGATGAGAAAATCAAAATCCTTTGCTGAATTAAGCGGATCATTGGCACATGTATTCAAAGGCGATCCTGTAAAGATTCAACGAAAACTTCGGAAAGAATGGGACAGATAATCGCAGACACAAATATTTTTATCTATTTATTGAAAAATGATTTACAGCTTGGGCAATTGTTAGATAAAAAGACAATTTATATATCATACATCAAAGAGTTAGAATTATTAAGTTTTCCAAAAATTTCTGCTAGTGAAATTGTTATTATTAAGCAAACTATAAACAATTGTAATATCATTCATTATTCTGAAGAATTAAAAGACGATATTATCTTATTAAGAAGAAAATATAATTTAACGCTCCCGGATGCAATAATTGTTGCTACTTCATTTGCCTACTTCATTCCATTAATTACCGCGGATAAACCCTTTCGAAGAATTAAAGAAATTGATTCTTCTATATACGCAACCTAATAACATGCCTTCCATTTTATTTTCAATAACAAATTCCATTGCTACAATAACCCTTAACAGGCCTGAAAAATACAATGCCTTCAACAGGGAAATGGCGTTTTCATTACAACATGTTTTAGATGAATGTGAAAATAATTTTGAAGTAAGATGCGTATTCATAACCGGCACTGGCAAAGCATTCTGCGCCGGCCAGGATTTGGGAGAGGTTACTGACCCCAATGGACCAGGAGTGACAAAAATTCTTAAAGAACATTTTAATCCGATTATCACTAAAATCAGGCATCTCAATAAACCGGTTGTGGCGGCCGTAAATGGCATAGCAGCAGGCGCCGGCGCAAATATTGCCTTATGTTGTGATATAGTAATTGCAGTCAAATCGGCTTCCTTTATACAAGCTTTCAGCAAAATAGGTTTGATACCTGATAATGGAGGTACTTTTTTCCTGCCGCGGTTAATAGGTTTTCAAAAAGCAGGTGCTTTCATGATGCTGGGAGATAAAATTGATGCCGAACAGGCAGAAAAAATCGGGATGATCTATAAATTCTTTCCTGATAAAACATTTGCTAAAGAAGCCGAAAAATTAGCATCTGTATTAGCATCATTACCTACTAAAGGGCTAGCCTATACGAAACAGGCGCTTAATAAATCTCAGCAACAAAACCTCGCAGATCAGTTACAAACAGAGGATGAACTTCAGCAAAAAGCTGCTCTTACCAAAGATTTTAAAGAAGGTGTTGCTGCTTTTTTGGAAAAAAGAAAACCAAAATTTACCGGGGAATAAGAAACGCATACAGGTTTAAACTATTATTATCAAAGCCAGGTAAAATAATCTAAATATGGTTGAGCAAAATGAATTAGCTAAAAAAGTGGTTGAAAAGATGATGCAGGATGATCTTTTCAGCCATTGGCTCGGAATTCAAATCCTTGAAATAAAAGAAGGATACAGTAAGATTAAGATGAAGGTAAGAAAAGAAATGATCAATGGCCTGGGAATTGTACATGGAGGAATTGCATTTTCAATGGCTGACAGCGCATTTGCTTTCGCCTGTAATAACCGAAATAATTTATCGGTTGCATTGGATACTTCTATTAATTTTATGAAACCGGTACATGTGGATGATGAACTTGTTGCTGAAGCAAAAGAAATGCACAACGGCAAATCTACCGGGCTGTACCAGGTAACCATCACCAACCAGCGAAATCATACAGTTGCTCTCTTTAAAGGGACATGTTTTCGCACTAATAAAACACTTTTATAGAATTTATGATTTTTCAACCATGGGATTATACCAATAGACTTACAAAATTCAGGTAGTGTATCTTCCTTCTATTCAGCAAAACTCATTTCCCAGATAAATCTTACCGACCTTTACCACAATGGAAAAATCAAATTTTATAGATTATATAAGAATATTTTGCAAAAGTGGCCATGGTGGTGCAGGAAGCAAACACTTCATGCGCAATAAGCTCACGGCCTTTGGCGGACCGGATGGCGGAGATGGCGGAAGGGGAGCGCACATCCTACTCAGGGGTAATTCAAATTTATGGACCTTGTTGCACCTGCGATATTTCAAAAACGTTCTGGCTGAAGATGGAGAAAATGGTAGTAAAAATAATTCCACCGGTCGCGATGGCAAAGACATCATTATAGACGTTCCTTTAGGTACCATTGCAAGAGATGAAGAATCCGGTAAAAAAGAACATGAAATAATGGAAGACAGACAGGAAGTAATCCTCATGAAAGGCGGCCGTGGAGGATTAGGTAATTCTCATTTTGCCACCCCTACCAACCAGGCACCGCAGCATGCGCAACCCGGAGAACCTGGTGAAGAAGGGTGGAAGATATTAGAATTAAAGGTATTGGCAGATGTTGGATTGGTTGGCTTTCCCAATGCCGGCAAATCAACCTTACTTTCTGTAATAACGGCTGCAAAACCAAAGATTGCCGATTATGCATTTACTACCCTTACTCCACAGTTAGGAATGGTTGAATACCGCGATAACAAAAGTTTTTGTGTGGCTGATCTTCCGGGAATAATTGAAGGGGCCGCTGAAGGAAAAGGTCTCGGAATCAGGTTCCTGAGACATATTGAAAGGAATCCTGTTTTACTTTTTTTAATACCAGCCGACAGTAATAACCATAGGGAAGAATTTGAAATATTAAAAAATGAATTGAGGGAATATAATCCTGAATTGCTGGATAAGAAGTTTATCATAGCCATCAGTAAAAGTGACATGCTGGATGATGAATTAAAAGAAGCTATAGAAAAAGAATTGCCGAAAGATGTTTCTCATGTTTTTATTTCTTCTATAACAAACCAGGGGCTTGTTGAATTGAAAGATATTTTATGGGCTGCATTAAACCAGGAAGTAATCGTCTATAATTAATTTGGAATTCCCGTGAACGATTTTTCCTTTTCATAAATTAAATTTATTAGGTTAATATTAATTATACTTCTTTAGGTTACTTGTCCATTTTTATTTACATCTATGAAGCGTAAAATTCTGTTTTTTATAAATCCCATTTCCGGGACAAGAAAGAAGACACAGTTAGAAAAGAAGATTATCAAAAAATGCGAAAGTAGAAAGATTAGTTTTGAAATTTTATATACTGCAAAAGAGGGAAACTATGCCTTCCTTAAAGAAAAATTAGCCCGGGACGAAATAACAGACCTTGTAATTTGTGGAGGTGACGGAAGCCTTCGGCCATTGATTTCCGAAGTGTTAGGAGTGAAAGTATATATTGGAATAATACCGTTGGGTTCGGGCAATGGCCTAGCATTTACTGCAAAAATTCCCAGGTCAGTTGACAAAGCTTTGGAAATTATTTTCAATGGAAAAACATCAAGGGTAGATGCATTTCTTATCAACAATACTTTGAGCTGTATGCTCAGTGGTATAGGTTTGGATGCGCTGGTAGCTTACGGATTTTCATTGCAAAAGAAACGGGGCCTTTTCAGTTATATTAAACTATCATTAAAAAGCTTTTTAATTGCAAAGCCCTATCCATTTGAATTGCAAATACAAGATACAAATCTTAAACTTGAAGCATATTTCATTTCTATAGCCAACAGCAACCAATTTGGAAACAATTTCACCATAGCTCCCGCTGCAAGCCTTAGTGACGGGCTATTAGATATAGTTGTAGTTAAAAAAATGAATAAACTACTGATCCCATGGTCCGTTTTCCGGCAGATGAAATCCGGAAAAATTACCAGGCCTGCAGATAAAGAATTTAACCGGAATTATATTCTTTACCTGCAGGCAAAAAAAATTCGCATTCTGAATCCACGAATGGCCCCTTTACACATTGACGGAGATCACGCAGAAACAAGCAAGGAAATAAAAATTGAAATTTTGCCGGCAGCTTATGATCTTTTGATTCCCTAATGATTTAGGTATTTTTTTACTTCTTCAAATGCTTCCAGGTTATTTTTTCTACTGGCTGAAGCAATCACTTCTTTTTTCTCACTCGCCGTTAGATGAAAATTAAGAGTAGCTCCACGTTCTTCTTTTTCAGGAATATACATAAATGCCACCCGGTGAAGATTACTGTCCAGATTTTGTGCATAGGTTATTTCATCGTCTTCAAAGTAGTCCTGCAGCCTGAACCAGTTCAGTTGTAACATAGAAAAAGGTTTTGTCAAACCACTTAAAATACCTCCATTTTCATAAGTATTATCCCAGCTTCCTTTTTGCCTCGCTCTTACCTGTATAATTAAAACTCCCCTTGTGTTGGTATTAATCCAATCCTTAAAAACATTGAGGAAACGTAAGGATGTCTCTTGTCCGTTGTTATCCCGAAGTCCTGCATCCATTACATCTATTACGGGATCCGAAGGCAGCCATACGCTTGGTAATATATAAGGATACGCTGCATTCATTCGCAAAGCGGTCAGCATTCTCAGATTCATTGGGTTTTCATCTTTAAACATAGATGCGAAATCTATTGCATCCGGTCCATCCATTTCCGCGGTGCTGTCCTTAAAAGTAGGCTCCATCATAAAACTTATGGGCTGAGTAGATATCATCATTTTTTTGAGATCCCGGGTAATTACAGAATTCAAAATCAAAAAGGGAATCTTCGAGCCCAGCTCATCCTTGCTGTAAAACCCGATATTTTTATCAAGAAGCCCGTGTGTATTTTCATTTAATTTTTGCTCAAATGCATACCCCCTGTCCTTAACATAACGGTAAGGCCCAACTGAAAATTTCTGTGCGGGTGAAAAAAGGTCCCTTGCGATCATTGAAGAAAATACCGGGTTTAATAAATCCTTTGAAATATCGTTTATATACCTCCTGTTCTGAAGATCAATATTTTCACCATTTAACCTTAGCCTGTATAATTCTCTGAAATAAGTTGCCGCTAACATTCCTCCCGAAGCTCCGGTAATAAGCGCTGTCTTTCTCATGATAGTACCTTTGCTTATACTATCAAGTTGTTCCAGGATATTCATTGCAAATGTTGCGCTTCTCACGCCTCCCCCGCTAAAATTGAACAGTATCATTAATGGCTTTTCTTCACCCTGGTTGACCTTCCAGCGATTCAGAATGCCGATCATATTATTTTTATCTGCCTCAATTCTGGCAGGTGCATTTAAAGCTTCCAGGTGTTCCCTCGAATACTGCGGCCGAACCTTCTGAGTATAATTCAGGCCGAAAGCTTTATTACGGGGATCAATAATATTATATTTATATAAAATATTAAGAATCACAAAAAGAAAGATTACAAATAATATGCTCCAGCTTCTTAAGAAATGAGTAAGCGCGCCAATAACGGCAACCACTACGGCAAAAAAAATCAGGATACTGGCAGCGGCAGGAACCTGGAAAATTTTATGATCTAAGAAAAAGCCGATAAATATCATAAAAATGAAGGCCATCATAATAGTGATTATGGCAGAAATATGATGCCTCATAAATATTGAATCCAAAAATTCCTGGCTATAGTGAGCAACCTTTCGCGCCTTCCTGAACCTAAACCTTGTATTGAGATAATAACCTACCGGAAGTCCAAAACCAATTTCAGTTTGTACATTTTGGTCATGTTCGGCTTTTTTGTGTTCATCAAAATCAAGCATGCCGGGCTTGAGCGTTCTTACAATTCTTTTATCTGCGGTGAAAAAATAGGCAAATGAAAAAGCTACTACTAAAAATAATCCACCAACGAATCCTGCTGCTATTATTATAAAATCAAAAACCGGGATCAATTCCATATTTCTGTCGTAATAATATGCCTCAAAAAAATAAAGAATCAGAAAACACACAGGTATGATGGCATTATTCAGGCAATACTTTAAAAAAGGTTTTGAAGTTGTTGCCAGGAATCGAAAGCGCATACTATGTAATATAAAGGTGGTAATATTCCAGCTCATGATAAATACACCGGTTGTTATGCCAGTAATAGCAGCTCCGCCTGCATTTACGTTCCCCAGGTATTCAGGCGCCAGAAATAATGCATTTGCACCAAAAATTTTCATGAAATTTCCTGTAATTACCAGGAATAATATGCACCAAAAAATGAGCAAGGATTGCGATTTTCTGAGATGAAGAAGTAATAATTGAATAGGAAATGAATAATAAAAGTTTTTTATAAATTCCTTCATAAAAACAGGTTATTTCGGCTTATCAATCTGCTATTCCCGAACAATGAATAACATAAAAACCATGCTATCCAGAAACAAAATAGCAACCAATTGATGGGCAACGCCATACCATAACAGGTTATTGCCATAAGGCGAGGTTACTACGGTAGTAATTCCTAATACTACCTGTAATATAATAATAACTAAAGGAATCAGTCTCGTTTCTTTTAATAATCCGGTACCATTAATTTTCCCGGCTTTCAGATACCAGGCAATGACCCCAGCAAAAAGGATATAGGCAATTCCCCGGTGAATAAATTGAATGCTAATTTTATTATAGATCAGATTTTTCCACCAGGGAGACAAATTATTTATCAAATCAGGAACCCACTGCCCATTAATTTGCGGCCAGGTGGGAGCAGTGCTGGCTGCATGTAATCCGGCCATAAAAGCCCCATAAATCAATTGAAAAAACAGAATGGCCAAAATAGTCTTGGTTAAATTTCTCAGCCCTTTATTGATTGTGATTTGACTGGTATTTACGGATAAACTCAGGGCAAACCACAAGGTGTAACATAACAGCATGAGCGCGGCCATGAAATGCGTTGCCAATTGAATGTGGCCCACAAATAATTTCTCCGGTACCAAACCACTTTTTACCATGATCCATCCGATAGCCCCCTGCAAAATTCCCAGCAGAAAAAGGATAATTAAAGGCATGATCATATCCCTTCTAAATTGTTTCTGAATTAAAAAATAGAAAAATCCTATTAAAAATACCAAGCCCATCAACCGGGCCCAAAGTCTGTGAAACCATTCCCAGAAATAAATAAATTTAAAATCGCTTAAGGAAAAATTGCTGTTTATGTATCGGAACTGGCCCGTTTGTTTATACTTATCAAATTCCTGTATCCATTGCGCTGAATTAAGTGGAGGAAGTATGCCGGTTATAGGATGCCATTCGGTAATACTCAATCCTGATTGCGTTAAGCGGGTGATTCCCCCCAACAGAATCTGTATCATAATCATCAGAACACCGGCAAATAGCCATTTACTCACATTTGATGAAGAATCCTTCCTTAATCCGCTTGTCATAAAGCCTGAATTTTGTTGCAAAGGTACCTTTGGAAAAGTATGGAGAATTAAAACAATATTATTAAATGAAATGTTGAAAAAATAATCCCTGTCTTATGCAATAGGTCTTCTATTTTTGATACAAAATTTGCTTCTTCCTTTTTACCATAATAAATTTACTGAAGCAGGCCTTGATGAAGCAGGCCGCGGTTGTTTTGCAGGACCTGTATATGCTGCAGCCGTTATATTACCCAAAGATTTCTATCACCCGTTGCTAAACGACTCAAAGCAATTGACCAAAGAAGAACGGGAATATCTTCGACCTATAATTGAGAAAGAAAGTATTTCTTATGCTGTAGCAAGTGTAGATAATGATGAAATTGACCAGATTAATATTTTGCAGGCATCTTTTAAAGCAATGCACCTGGCTTTAAACAGGTTATCCATTAAACCTGAAATGTTATTGGTTGATGGCAATCATTTTAAGCCATATAAAAAAATGCCATACCATTGTATTGTAAAAGGTGATGGTAAGTATGCTTCCATTGCGGCCGCCAGTATACTTGCCAAAACATACCGCGACTCTTTTATGTTATCCCTACATAAAAAATTCAAAATGTATTGCTGGAAAAATAACAAGGGATACGGCACACCGGAGCATCGGAATGCCATTAAGATTCATGGCTTCAGCAGGTACCACCGGAAAAGTTTCAAAATTTTCCTCGAAAATTCTGCAGCAACAGGGCTTGAATTTGAAAATGAAGTTTTGCCTCAATCAGCAATCTTATAAAGAATACTTTTCAGGCAACCCATTCTCCCAGCCCCTGCCTGATTACATTCCAATCATCGGTTGTACAATCTATTACCGTGGAAGGTACAATTCCGCCAGGCCCCCCATCAATAACATAATCAACCAATTTCCCGAATTTTTCATGAATGATTTCGGGATCGGTATATTCCTCAACCATTTCCCCGGGCAATGATGCGCTTAATATAGGATTGCCAAGAGTAGCCAGGATACCATTACAGATAGGGTTGTCGGGTACGCGCAATCCAACCGTATCTTTTTTACTTTTTAATATTTTTGGCACCTGTTTACTTGCGGGCAATATAAAAGTGTACGGACCGGGTAAATAATTCTTAAGAACACGATATAAAGGAGTGTCAATGCTTTTGGTATAATCGCTCAGGTGGCTCAAATCGCGGCAAATGAAAGAAAGTTTTGCTTTGCCTGGATCAATGTTTTTTATTTTACAAATGCGTTCAATAGCTTTTGGCTGGTAAATATCGCAACCGAGTCCGTAAATTGTATCTGTAGGATAAATAATAACTCCTCCTTCCTTAAGGCAATCAGCAACTTTTCTTAACAGCCTTTGTTGCGGGTTTTGGGGATGAATATGCAATAACATGAGTTGATTTTATCACAAAGGTACGTACATGAAAGATTTATCATAGTAATTAGCCAATGATATTAAGCAATCATCCAATATTAATCTTTTACATTTGCAGCGCTAAATAAAAATTTAAATAATAAAATCCTTATGGCGATAATTACACTGGGAACAATGGCGTTTGATGCAATTGAGACACCTTTTGGAAAAACAGATATGATCGTTGGGGGGTCGGCAACTTACGTGGCATATGCTGCAAGTCATCTGACCAAACCAATACAACAGATATCTATTGTAGGGTATGATTTTCCGAAAGAAGAAATGGATGAACTTGAAAAACGGGGTGTACAGCTTACCGGAGTTGAAATTGTTAAGGACAGAAAATCCTTTTTCTGGAGCGGCAAATACCACCTCGATATGAATTCGCGTGATACACTTGTTACTGACCTGAATGTTCTTGCAGACTTTGATCCAAAAGTACCTGAGGAATACCAGGGCTCAGAATTTCTAATGCTGGGAAATCTGATGCCGTCTCTGCAAATCAGCGTGATAAAGCAATTAAGAACACGTCCCAAATTGATTATTCTTGATACGATGAATTTTTGGATGGAAAGTGCACTTGAAGATTTGAAAAGGGTTTTGGGAATGATTGATGTTTTGATGATTAACGATAGTGAAGCAAGGCAATTAAGCGGAGAATTTTCATTGGTAAAAGCAGCAAAAATAATTACCCAAATGGGCCCAAAATTTCTGATAATAAAAAAGGGGGAACATGGGGCCTTACTTTTTCATGACAGCCATGTATTTTTTGCACCGGCTTTACCCCTTGAAGATGTATTTGATCCGACAGGAGCAGGTGATACATTTGCCGGCGGATTTATTGGTCACCTGGCCCATACGAGAGATATCAGTTTTGAAAATATGAAGACTGCCATTATTGTCGGGTCTGCTATGGCAAGTTTTTGCGTTGAAAAATTTGGCCCCGAGCGTTTAAAGGAAATTACCAGAAATGATATAAATATTCGTCTGAAGGAGTTTGTTCAATTGGTAAATTTTGATATAGACCTGGTTTAGCTATATTCTATTATAAAGAATTGCAGATCATATTAGCTCAGATTTTTATTGTTACTTTTTATGCTTGAAATAATTGCACTGGTATTCTTAACAAGAGAAATTGGAAGACTTGCTATAAAGAAGGGGCTGAAACCAATTTCCTGGAAGATATATACAATTGCCGGCTGGATCCTTTCTGAAATTCTTGGTTTGATGGTTGGAATTATGGTCTTTGGACAGGATAATCTTTTTTCCGTGATGATGATAGGAATTACTTTCGCAATAACAAGTTATTTCATTATTAAAGCACAGCTCAATAAAATGCCTGATTTTGATGATGACATAAACAGGATTGGGAATCATTAATCATTCCTTCAGAAACAATTTCCCAAAGCATTCATTTGATTATGATGTAATTTCTTTAGGTCTAATACCTCCTTGACAATACTATTACATTTTTAAACTGCTTCTTCTTTCCTTCCGCATTAAAAATTTTTGTATAAATGATGGAAATTCCTCGAGGAAGCTTCCCTTTCTTATCATCCAGGCCATCCCAGCGGTAAAAGCCTGTAGAGCCACTTACTGCATTTCGTTGCAGGTATCTTACCGGCCTGCCGGATGAATCAAATATGGTGATATTGGCAACATATCCGGGAGAAGGAAAATCATAATCAACGGTTGCAAAATCATCTGTCACGTCATTATCAGGTGAAAAAATATCCAGTGTTACTTTAATTTCTTCCCAAATTACCTAGTCTATTCTATTTTAAGAGTTTTTATCTCCTGGCGTCCCGCATTCTGCGCTGGTGGCCGCAGAATGGAAATTACTTTGCAGGGAAGGGCCATCATAATCAATTCTTTCCAATGAAATGCCTTCAGTATTTGATACCAAAGGAAATTGCCAGGAATCTGCATATTTAACTTCATCTACTATTGATCCCTGGTTATTCAGAATGATTACATTCCCATTATCATTCGGGAAGGATGGTATATCCTTGATAGTGATGAATGCATCAGGATTAGTCGTTATATAATCCCTTTTGACAGCAGAAGGGTCCGCAGATAATACCATGAAATCTCCTCCCGGGAATAATAATTAACTCTCTGTATTTACTTGTTTTGGTGTGGCCAGCCAAAACGAACTGTTTTCAGTTGTATTATTGCTCTGTAACTGAAGGTCGTTATTCACGATAAAATCTGAAGTGGCGCCATTCCATACAGGATTATATGTAAAGTCTCCGTCGTTAAAAGTTTCTGAAATTTGCGCTTCTGAATTTACCTGGGTGATCAGCGGAAAAAAAATATAAAAGAAAATAAATTTCAACATGAACACAAGTTTTGTTTTACCAATCGTTACATTATACATTTGCAGCCTTAGGAAATTATAAAAAAAAGAAAAAAATCAAATGAAAATTGCAGTGGTTGGGGCCACAGGCCTCGTGGGAAGTAAAATGCTACAAGTACTTGAAGAAAGAAAGTTTCCGGTTTCAGAAATTATTCCGGTAGCATCTGAAAAATCTATCGGGAAGGAAGTTACATTTAAGAATAAAAAATATAAAGTTGTTTCTGCTGAAGAGGCTATCAAAGCAAAGCCAGCAATTGCCATTTTTTCAGCAGGTGGAGGGACTTCTCTTGCGTTAGCTCCGAAATTCGCAGAAGCCGGAATTACCGTGATAGATAATTCATCTGCATGGAGAATGGATCCTTCAAAAAAGCTGGTAGTACCGGAAGTAAATGCAGATGTGCTTACAAAAGAAGATAAGATTATAGCAAATCCCAATTGCTCTACTATACAAATGGTACTGGTATTAAATCCACTTCACAGGAAATATAAAATAAAAAGGGTAGTGGTTTCCACCTATCAAAGTGTAACAGGCACCGGTGTAAAAGCAGTGCAGCAAATGGAGAATGAGCGAAATAATATAAAAGGTGAAATGGCCTATAAATACCCGATTGATAAAAATGCCATTCCTCAAATTGATGTTTTTACAGATAACGGCTATACCAAAGAGGAAATGAAAATGGTAAATGAAACGAGGAAGATATTGGGAGATAACAGTATTCAATTAACGTCAACCTGTGTACGCATACCCGTGATGGGAGGCCATAGCGAAAGTGTGAATATTGAATTTGAGAACGATTTTGACCTGGAGGAAGTTAAGCAACTTTTGTCCGGAGCACCGGGAGTAGTGGTGCAGGATGATATTGAAAATTTTGTGTATCCAATGCCGTTAACTGCGCATGAAAAAGATGAAACTTTCGTGGGAAGAATACGCAGGGATGAATCCAGGGCTAATACTTTAAATTGCTGGATCGTCAGTGATAACCTGCGAAAGGGAGCCGCCACAAACGCAATACAAATAGCAGAATGGCTATTGAAGAAACAATTGATAAGCTAATCACCAATTATCCTAAAGGATATCGCCTAATTTATTTTAAGGTTATATAAGGAAAATATCGTCTGCAAGAAATTTATATCACGACAATTTACTCAATGCTGATTTAAGCTTTGTAAGCATATCCGGAATTTCTTCTTTTTTGCAAGTACCCACACTAAGCCTGTACCAGTTGGAATCCTTTGAGGCGCCGAATGCATAAAACGGCACTACTGCCAGTTTTGCTTCATTCAGGATATAAGATGTGACCTCAGATTGAGAGGAAAGACGCAAATTATTCTCAGTTTTTTTTCCGACAAGATTTAGCTGTATAGTTAAGTATATGGCCGCCTGCGGTGCACAGGCATCCACTGAAAAACCTTCCTTTTTTAATAGCTGAAATCCTTCATAAATACATTCCAATCTCTCTTCCAGCTCCATTTTAAAATTAGAAAGATATCCATCAATTATATTTTTTTGAAGCAGGAATTTCGCAGTTGCATGCTGCTCCGCCATCGGGCTCCAGGCGCCTACGTGGCTATTGATGGCTTTCATTTTTGCGAGAACGCTTTCCGGACCTAATGCCCAGCCAACACGAACGCCGGTTGAAGCAAAAGTCTTGCTGATCCCATCTATAAAGATGGTATACTGCTTCATTTCAGGACGCAGGGAAACCGGGTTATAATGTTTGGTCTTACCAAATGTGAGAGTCCAGTACATTTGATCGTACATTACATACAATTTCTTTTCCTTATCGCCCCGGCGCATATTTTCCTCCAAAACCATGTCGCAAATTTTTTCCAGCTCCTCCTTTTTGAAAACTGTTCCTGTAGGGTTTAATGGTGAGCAAAGTGCAATGAACACTGCATCGTGAATATGGGGTTTGATATCTTCAGCAGCGGGCATAAAATTATTTTCTGCTGTAGTTTCCAGCACTACATGATGTCCTTCCACAAAATGAACATAATGATTATTGTTCCAGCTGGGAACAGAATAGATCACTTTATCATCTTTGTCAACTATTGCCCGATATAAGGCATAGATAAGCGGACGCCCTCCTGCAGCTATTAATATTTCCCTTGCATCATAGTTTAAACCTTCCCTTTCTTTAATAAATGAAGAAACCGATTCTCTTAGTGCAAGAATCCCATCTGCAGGGGGATAAGTCGTAAACTTCCGGCGATAAGATTCAATTATTTCATCTTCCAGCCATTTAGGAATGGGGAAAATAGATGAATCAAAATCTCCAATTGTAAAATTGTAAATATTATCTCCTTTCTTTATCTTTTCTTTTATTTCTGCGCCAAGGCGAACAATTTCAGAGCCTATTAATGTTTCAGCAAGATGGCTTAGTTTTCCCGGTGTTTTGTGGGTAGGTTTATCTTTTTTTTCGGGCAATTCTATTTTATCTTTTAGCATAATCAACTTATAAACTTTTTCTTAAAAAATCTTCAATCCCTGCCAATATCTTCTTTGCTACCAACTGACGGAATTTTGGATTAAGTATTTTCTTTTCATCGCCTTTATTACTTAAAAAAGCTACCTCCACCAGGCAATTAGGATAATCTGTTGGCCCGCTTAATGCAAAATTAAAGCTTCCAATATTTCCATATTCTTTTAATCCTGTTTGAAGCATAGTTCGTAAAATAGACTGGCTTAAAGGCCGGAAACCAATATAGCGGTAGTAAGTACTTACTCCATTGACAGAATCCTTGTCAGCAGAGTTCAGGTGAATACTGATCAGTAAATCAGGATTTTTTTCCCTCATATAAGTTATTCGTTCATACATACTGAGAGTAGTATCCTTTTCGCGGGTCATAATAACTTTTGCTTTTTTCTGGCTCAATATTTTTTCAAGCTCCTTTGCGATCATCAAGGTATAGTCTTTCTCTTTAATATTGGTTCTGATCCCTGTTGCTCCAATATTATCCCCGCCATGTCCTGCATCAATTGCAATTGTTAAATGAGCCAATGTCAACAAAGGAGGTTGTCGCCTGACTCTTATGGTAAGCTTATTATCTTCAGCATAATAAATACTATAGCCCCAATGTTGTTGATGCTTCAATTCAATAATAACTTTCATCGCGTCATCTTCCTGTTGCTCATACCAGGCATTTTTTATTTCCTTTGCGGTCGATAGCTGCGTGATCCAATTGGTATTACTCGTTGCACCAAAAATTTCCACTACTATTCTTGACGGATGAATTTCCATTACACTTTCGTAAGGAAGTTTTTCATCGAGCTTGATGGTTACATAATCAAAAAGGGAATCTCCAAATACCTTCCAGCTATTAGTCAGGTGTTCCTTTTCCAAAGGTATTTCTGCCTGAACTACCTTCTTTTTTTCAATAAATGCAGAGTGATATTGAGATAATTGTACTTTATATTTATCGGTGGCACTATCCACTACTTTCAGAATTACATTACTGTCGAGGAAAGTCATTTTAGCGCCGCCCAGCCGGTCATCTCCAAGTCCATAGTCTAAAAATGGAAGAGAATCTGTTGTTTTCACATAGAAAAGACCAGCCTGATTATTTTGAGAAAAAGTCAATAAAAATGAAAATGTGAAGAGAACGGCAAGGATAATTTTCATTAAATGAAGGTAGAAAAATATAGTGAACGACCATATTCTTAGAATGTGGCTTCGGAAGAATAAGGCAAAGCCTTTTATTAATAGGTGTAATTTAATTATCACAAACTATATCGCCCGTCTTCTATCAATTTATCAGCAATTAAGCGTCTCGCATCTTTGCTGTTGAAAGGTTGTGTTTTAGTAAACCTTTTTAAGCCCAGTAACATCATTCTTTGTTCATCTCCGTCAGCAAAGGCATTGATAGCTTCCTTACCACACTTTGCGACTATATCTACGGCATCATTCAGGCAGCATTGCATTAATGCGACATGCACTTTATTTTTTTCTTCACCGCCCCGGTCGGAATTTTTCATAACACGGAGCAAAAAGCTTTCGGCAATAAATGTTTGTAAGGCCATATCAGCAATGTTCATAATTATCTCCTGTTCATTGGTCAGGTTGGTCATTAATTTTTGTACAGCCGCCCCGGCAACCATCAATATGCATTTCTTCATGTTGTCAATAGTTTTTTGCTCTTCAGCAAACGAACCATCTGCATTTTCACCAAATTCAGCGATACTCATTAGTTCCTTTTGCACATTCATTGCCGGGCCCATAAGATCGAGCTTGCCTTTCATTGCCCGCTTTAACATCATGTCCACTGTCAATAACCGGTTAATTTCATTGGTACCTTCATATATTCTGTTTATGCGGCTGTCCCGATAGCCCCTGCTGATATTATATTCATCACTGTAACCATTGCCACCATGTATCTGCACTCCCTCATCTACTACAAAATCAAGCACTTCACTTCCGTGAACTTTCAGAATGGCACATTCAATGGCATATTCCTCTGCGGCCCCTAATAAGGCTTCGTTAAACGGCTTCCCTGAGGCGAGTAACTCAGCTTCCTTTTCGTCAATCCACTTGGCAGTTCTGTATAAGGCACTTTCATCAGCATAAATCCTGATAGCCATTTCTGCCAGTTTGTGCTTTATAGCGCCAAAATTTGCTATCGGAGTTTTGAACTGCTCTCTTGTTTTTGCATATTCTATAGAATCGCTCATGGCAAGCTTAGCCCCGCCAATGGCAGCTGCAGCGAGTTTCAGACGACCAATATTTAAAATATTAAACGCAATGATATGTCCCTTTCCGATCTCGCCCAATACATTTTCCACAGGGACTTTACAGTCCTGGAAATACAATTGAACGGTCGACGATCCTTTGATACCCATTTTATGCTCTTCGGGGCCCTGGGTAAATCCTTCGAAACCGCGTTCTACAATGAAAGCAGTAAATTTATCTCCGTCAACTTTTGCAAACACCGTGTACACATCAGCAAAACCTCCATTGGTTATCCAGCATTTCTGCCCGTTCAGCAAATAATTTTTGCCATCTGCCGAAAGCGTTGCAGTAGTTTTTGCACCCAGGGCATCACTGCCACTACCCGGTTCTGTTAGTCCATAAGAACCTTTCCATACACCAGTAGCTAATTTTGGAATATATTTCTTTTTTTGAACTTCGGTACCAAAATATAAGATGGGTAAGGTTCCAATACCTGCATGTGCACTCATGGCTACACTAAAAGAGTACCCCCCACCAAGTCCTTCACTTACCAGGGTTGACGTAACAAAATCTTTTCCCATCCCTTCAAATTCTTCGGGTACCGAGGCTCCTAATAGACCCTGTTCGCCGGCTTTCGTCATCAAAGCAGGCATAAGACCCGGCTCCATTTTGTCTATCCGGTCTACTATTGGTAATACTTCAGTCTTCAAAAACTGCAGGCACATATCACGTACCATCACTTGTTCTTCTGTATAATCCTCAGGAGTGAACGTTTCAAAGGCATTACTTTGCTTTATAAGCCATTCCCCACCTTTTAAAAGAGAATTGGATGTTACTGTTTGCATGGTGTTTAATTTTATTTGTTGAATATTTCAATAATACATTTCAATTACATAGTTGAAGAAAGGTTGTCATAAACTTTTTGCAATACTTCCTTGGCTATCTCTATCTGGCCGTTGGTCACACCAGCTAATGCTTCATTTAACGTCTGGTTAGCAAGTTCCATTGTCTTTTCCTGCAGGCTTAATGCTTCTTTAGTTAAAAAAATAAGATTGATTCTCCGGTCTTCCTTTGAAGGGACCCGTTTAACAAGTTTTAATTTCTCAAGGTTATCAACCAACCTGGTAATGCTGGGTTTATCGCGGAAGGTGGCATCACATAACTGCTGCTGGCTTTGGCCCTCCTGCTTCCATAAATGATACAACACACTCCATTGCTCAATCGTAATCTCAATGCCGGATTGTTTAAAGTTCTTCTGCAATCTCCTCGCGATGGCCGTCGATGCCTTTCCTGTAATAAAGCTATAGAGTTCGCCTTTTTTGAATTGGTTGTTTGGCATATAGTTGTTTATGCAACTATGCGAATGTACAAAGAAGTTTGGTTGCAAAAAAATTATTTTTGCCAATACTTCTCTAATAAATTGTGAAATGCTTATTTATATTTACTAATGGCCCTTTTGCTCATTTCCCTTATTCTCCTATTTATTTATACATGGCTAATTTTTTTTTACAGGAAAAGCTGGCTTGAGATTAAAGAATTTAAAATTGGACAGGGTTGGAAATCGAAAAATCCGGTTTTTATTTCTATAATAATCGCTGCAAGGAATGAAGAGGAAAACATTGGTCATTGCATAAAATCAATTATAGAACAAACTTATCCCAGCCAAATGTTTGAGGTGATAGTGGTGGATGATCATTCTACAGATTCAACAGCGGCCATTGTAAATTCATTTAGAATAGAAAATCTGCATGTGATAAAATTGGAAGACTACCTTGGCAATCAGGAGCTTAATTCTTATAAAAAGAAAGCCGTTGAAACGGCGATTGGACAGGCAAGAGGCAACTTGATTGTGACGACAGATGCAGATTGTATTGTTCCGCCTCGTTGGCTTGAAATAATCGCAAATTACCATGAAGCTACAGGTGACGTATTCATAGTAGCGCCTGTAACTTATATAAGACCATTGGTCACAGGTTCTTTCTTTAATCAGTTATTAAATGTTTTTCAAACCCTCGATTTTATGATGCTTCAGGGAATAACGGGAGCTTCCGTTCACAGAAAATTCCACAATATGTGCAATGGAGCAAATCTCGCCTATGAAAAGAAGGGTTTTATTGAGGCCGGAGGGTTTTCGGGAATTGATGCAATAGCCAGTGGTGATGATATGCTCTTAATGCACAAAATTCAGAATCTATACCCGGATAAGATTGGTTATCTGAAATCTGCCGGCGTAATTGTGCAAACACATCCTGCCAAAAACATCCGGGAATTCCTGAACCAGAGAATACGCTGGGCCAGTAAAGCAGATAAATACCCGGAAAAGAAGATAACAGGGGTTCTTGCTTTAGTGTATCTTTTCAATGCCTGGATTTTTTTTATTGCAATTTGTTCATTTTTCTACCTGAAGGCATTATATCTTTTGCTGATTTTGTTAGGAATTAAGACTCTTGCAGAACTGCTTCTTCTTGTTCCGGTTGCGATTTTTTTTAAGAATAGAAAAATGATTTGGTGGTTTATACTTTGCCAACCTTTTCATATAATTTATACTTTACTTGTCGGTTGGCTGGGTAAGTTCGGCACCTATCGCTGGAAGGGAAGAAATGTAAAGTGAACTACCTCGCAGCCAAGCTGACGAGGCATCAAAAGAACAATCATATGAC
>OBLU010000512.1_pt1 | contig 36596 bp, 24 predicted proteins | sample 1518681 | NCBI WGS metagenome assembly OBLU01 (sample SAMEA3539304, study PRJEB22396) | soil metagenome | biome: tundra; feature: field; material: soil | place: USA | collected 2010-05 | depth 0.15 m
GCCGCGCCGCGCGGCAGGGCTTGATAACGTGCTGAATTCCTTGGCGAGACACTTGATGAGGTGCTAGATTGTGGTGGCGCGTGACGGTTAACAGGGTGTTCCGATGCGGTGAGGAGTGTTGATGCTGCCAGATTATATTGCAAAGGCTGTGCCAAACCCTGTGGGGAAGCGAGCCCCGTGGTATGCCAATACCGCGCCGAGTTACGCCGGGATCTTTCTCTGGATCGCGTTTTACAAATCCATAGCCGCGAGCACGATCACACACGGCGGGTTGGGACTATGCTTGGTCTCACTCGTGATTGCGGGCTTCCTTTGCTATGCCCTTTATTACCTGGCACCGGCGATGCTGGGAATGAAGACCGGGTTGCCGCTCTATGTGATCGGCAGCTCGACGTTCGGGGTTAAGGGCGGCTACGTCATGCCCGGACTGTTGATGGGTCTACTGCAGGTCGGCTGGTTCGCGGTGGCGACCTTCGTCGCTGCCGATTTCATTTTGAAGGGGCTTGGCGTCGATTCCCGGCCCGACAGCCTGCCGTTCGTCATTGCTGGCGTCCTGTGGGGTGCCGTATTTTCCTGGGTGGGCGCAAAGGGTATCCAATACGTTGCCAAAATCTCGCTTTTGCTCAGCGTGATTCCGCTACTGATGTTGCTGGTGGTCTTCTTCCAGACCGCTGGCGGGATCAGCCAGTATCAGGTGCCCGCCGGACATGAGAATCCCTATGGTGCATTCACGGCGATGCTGGCGATTGTAATCGGCTTTTTTGCCACGGCGGGTGCCGCCGGCGCCGATTTCGGCATGAATTCGCGAAACGCCTCGGACGTCAGATGGGGCGGCCTGGTTGGGATAACGATCGCCAGCTTAATCGCTGGCGGCCTGGCTCTGCTCTCCGTGGCTGGGACGCATGGCGCGCGCCCCGGCACCACCGGGTTCGATTACGACAATGCGATCCAGGTTGTCGGTGGACCGATCGCAACTGTCATGTTCTTCCTGTTCGCACTAGCCTCGATCCCGGCGACCTGTTTTTGCATCTTCATCGCGGGGAATAGTTTCGCGACCATGATTCCGGGCGTTCCCCGAGTCGCCTCTTCAATGGCTGCCGGCGCGGTCGGAATTGTGCTTGCGGTCACCGGCTTGGCGGCGAACCTGGCTTCGTTTTTCACCATCGTGGGTGCTTCCTTCGGACCGATCTGCGGCGCTATGGCGGCGGATTATCTCCTCTCCGGTAAACGCTGGTCCGGCCCACGCGAGGGAATCAATTTCGCGGGTTATGGAGCGTGGGCGATTGGATTCCTGGTCGGGATTCTGCCGTTCTTGCCCTTGCCCGCCGACTTGCAGCGCTACGTCGAACCGGCGGTTCTTTACAGTTTCATCACCGGTTTCGTGGTCTACGTCGCGCTGGCCAAAGGCGGTCTGCAGCCCAAAGTAATTGAAACGCTATGGCCGGTGGTTGGCTCCGGTGACGCGCCCCAATCTGTTTCATAAATAGACCAGCGCCAGGAGGCGGCTTTGAAAATCGGTGCATTTACTCCGCTGTTGTCGACATTCTCCCTTGAAGATGTCCTGACAAAACTTAAAACGCTTCGCATAGAGACGGTAGAACTCGGAGCTGGCAACTATCCGGGTGACTCACACTGCAAGCTCTCGATGCTCGATCACTCGGATGAACTGATCCAGTTCAAAAAGACACTTTCCGATCACGGCTTTGCTATCAGCGCCCTGAGTTGCCACGGAAACCCCCTGCACCCGGACCGGGAACGGGCTGAACATGATCGGAACGTCAGCAGACAGACGATCTTGCTGGCCGAAAAGCTCGGCGTGGCCGTGGTAAACGATTTCTCCGGGTGCCCGGGCGACTCGCCCAACGCGAAGTGGCCGAACTGGGTGACCTGCCCGTGGCCGCCCGATTACCTTGAAGTCCTCAAGTGGCAATGGGATGAAGTTGCCGTACCGTATTGGACGGAGCACGGCCGCTTCGCCGCCGAACACGGCGTCAAGATTGCCATCGAGATGCATCCGGGATTTCTTGTCTATAGCCCCGAAACCATGCTTAAGCTGCGCTCGATCGCGGGCCCCAGCGTGGGGTGCAACTTCGATCCCAGCCACCTGTTCTGGCAGGGGATCGATCCGATCGCGGCGGTTCGCCTCCTCAGCGACTCCATCTTCCATGTGCATGCCAAGGACACACAATTTTATCCGCGCAACTTGCCGCTGACCGGTGTACTCGATACTAAGCTTTACACCGACGAGCGGAACCGCGGGTGGATTTTCCGCACCTGCGGATACGGACATGGAGAGGAATGGTGGCGGGAGTTCGTTTCCACACTCCGCATGTTTGGCTACGATTATGTGCTGTCGATCGAACACGAAGACAGCCTGTTGGCGCCCGACGAGGGCCTCACGAAAGCCGCCTCCTTCCTGCAGCAGATCGTCATTCGAGACCCGGCCGCAGCCGCATGGTGGGTGTGAGACTTATTTATGAAGAAGAAACTGAGAACCGTAGTCTTGGGCACAGGTTTTGTGGGCAAAGTCCACCTGGATGCCCTTCGCCGGTTGGGCTCTGTTGAGGTCTGCGCGTTAGGCACGGCAGAAGTGGATTTGGATGCGGCGACGAAGTTAGGCGCGGAGTACGGGATCGAGCAGGTCGTAACCGATTACCGCAAGGTTCTGGACGACCCTACCCTGGATGCCGTCCACATCTGTACTCCCAACGCCTGGCATTTTTCCATCGCCCGGGATGCAATTGAAGCCGGGAAGCACGTGCTCTGCGAAAAGCCTCTCGCGACTTCGGCCGCCGACGCGGAGAAGTTGGTGTCGCTCGCGCAGGGCAAGCATCTTCGCAACGGCCTCAGCCATAACCTGCGCTATTATCCTCTGGTCCAGCAAATGCGCGCCATGCGCCAGGATGGAGACCTGGGAGAGATCCTGGTGGTCCAAGGCACGTATTCGCAGGACTGGTTGCTGTATGACACCGACTGGAACTGGCGCCTCCAATCCTCGCAAAACGGGCCGTCGCGCGCAATGGCCGATATCGGATCGCACTGGTGCGACATGGCGGAGCATATTACCGGCCAGCGGATTACGGCCCTTTGCGCCGATCTCCAGACCTTTCACCGCTCGCGCAAGCAGCCCAAGGGACCGGTCGAAACCTTCGCAGGCAAGCTATTGAGACCCGAGGACTACCAGGTAGTTCCGATCGACACCGAAGACTTCGGAGCCGTGATCTTCAGGATGGCGGAGCGTACCCGGGGCAGCTTTACCGCCAGCCAGGTATCGGCCGGCCGCAAGAACCGGCTGAGCATCGAGATTTATGGAACGAAGGGTTCAGTAGCCTGGGATCAGGAACGTCCAGAGGAGTTATGGATCGGCAGCAGAAACGGCGCCAACCAGATCATGATTAAGGATCCTTCGCTCCTCAAGGAAAGCGTCCGGTCCTATACTGCGTTGCCGGGCGGTCACAGCGAAGGCTATTTTGATACCTTCAAGCAGCTTTTCCGCCGCTTCTATCGATCCATTGAAGACCCCGCCATCGAACCGGAGTATCCGCAATTCGCAGATGGATTGCGTCAGTTGACGATTGTGGAGGCAGAGTTGGCCAGCAATGTCCGCCACGCGTGGGTCGAGCTTCCCTCTTTGTAGTCGAGATTGAAGAGCGTGACGAAATGTGGCACCTTCGGAAGCCCGAGTGTGGCCCAGCACCGGCGCGGGGAAGTCAGGCTATTGGACGTGCATGAGCGCATCGAGGACTCACCCACGGCCGGGCAGGTTTTGCGCGGTTATCGCGAGCATTTCTCCTCTGCGAATCATCTGTGCTGTCTTAGATTCTATGAAACACGCCCATGCCGCCACCGCTCCCGCAGTCTTTGGGCATAGTGATATTCGTGGGTTCCGCGGCGTAGCGGCAGCCGCCGGTGTCCTGAGAGCACGACCGCCACGTCAGCCCCCACCAGTCAAAGCCTTGCCGGTTGGGAAGGAAGCGCCGCTCATTTGGCGGGCCGGCCAAATACTTCGACTTCGATGTAATGATTCAAGTCGTTGACATTGTTCCCGGCGCTATACAAACGAACGTAACGGGCACTTACTCCTTTTGTGTCCACCAGTTTACCCTCGTACGTTTCAATGTAGTTCATATTCTTGCCGGCGCCCTGCTTGGCCTTGTTGCCGGTGTCGTTGTTGAACCACGTCCGGACATTCTTGGTGAAGGCCTCGTCATCGGCCGTCTGGACAATGACACAGAAGTACACTCTGGGCTGGAAATAGTGCCAAAAGAGGACACCATAGATCTCGTGCGGAGAATCCAAGTCGATGGTGACAGACTGCACTCCCGGCCCCAGCTCGACATAATTGCCGTCCATCTGCGTCGTGTCGCCATCGGTGACCATAGTCAGATCTCCGACGACTGGATCCTCTTCCGTGCTCGTGACTTTCTTGCCCTTGGCAACATTCGTCACGCCAGCCGGAGCCAGAAAGGGCGCACGTTCCTTCGTGGATAACTTCTCCAGATTACCTATGCTGAGATTCGCCGGCGTGCCTTCATAGCCGGGCTTGGGCAGCTCAATGGGGACCGGCACCAGCTTGGGCGCCTGGGCGTACAGGCTTACCGCACTGAAGCAAAGTGAAACAAAAACCAGATATTTCGTCCTTACGTTCATAGTATTAGTGTCCTTATCTTCGCGCATCATACGCGTCTTACGTCACGGGAGGTGAATCACATCAAGTGTCCCACCCGGATCCTTTGCACCTTGTTCAATCAACCATGACTCTAATCCCGAATATCTGCGACAGCAGTCTTCAACCTCGCTGAGGCCTAGGATCATGAACGCCGTGGAGAACACTTCCGCAACCGCGGCCGGAGATTCACTCACGGGTGTGTCGCTTGCGCCGACCCTTCGAGTTTTGCGGCAGAACGGCGTAAGCGCGTTGACGTCGGCGGCAACCCAGGCCGCGGCACGAAGCCGGCAAGGCTGGCCGCCCTTGGGATTCAGAATGTGATCGCCCTTGCGCAGGCCCGACGCGCTCAAAACTCGTCGTCTCGCGTGGAGAAGGGCAAAGGTCTCACCTTGCCCTTCAGTAGGCACGCTCATCGTCAACGGCCAGCCGTCCCAACAGGAAGGTGCATCCATGGCGAGAACCGAACTGAAACCGCCGTGTATAAGGGCTTGGTGAATGTCCCACTCGATCAGGACTTCCGCCATACGATCCAGAGCATAGCCCTTGCCGATGCCACCGAAATCCAGGCGGATCGCATGGGCGCGGGCGCGGACCATGAAGTCGTGCGGTGAGAGCTCGATTCCATCCAGGCCAGTGCCTAGTGAAATATCAAAAGCCCCAAGGGTTTCCGTATGTGCGAGTTGCGACAGCAGCAAGCATTCCATGGTCCAGCGACTGACGCGAGCGCTTTCGCCGTCTGCCAGGCTATTGACGCGGGAAATATCGCTATTTTCGATGAACCGGCTCAGATCCTGCTCGAGCCGGTCGACGAGGTCAAAGGCTCTCCAAGCGGCCTGCCTCGCATATGCCGGATCCGGGTGGACGCAGAATATCTCGAAAACAGTCGCCATCGCCTGGTGAGAGAAGCGGCACACCGCGCTACCTGCGGGAAACTGATCGCTATCCGGTACCTGAAGCGACATTCCCCACGGGTTGAATCCAGGCCGCCCGTCTGGCCCTTTCGCGAGGCTCATGGAGTCTCCCACAGTGACCTCACGACATAGCCTCTCAATTCGACCTGGGGCCGCAACTCGATGTACCGGTCGAACATACTCACGTACATTTCACGCTGACCGGGAGGCGGCAGGTCGTAGAGCTTTCGAATGAGTGCAGGCTCCATGTCCGGCGTAATCAGAACCACTGGCGTAATTGGTGCCGTATCGGATACGCCGTTCCACCACTGCACGCTGGAGAACTGTCGCAAGTACCACGGTAGCGGCCATAAGTTCTCGCGGCTGATAATGCTCACGGGCAGCGACGAGCGGCCTCCTGGGTAGGATGATGCCAACAACTCGAGATCCCGAACGATCAGATAAACATCCTTTCTCGTATGGGCGTAGACCCAGGGATTGCGTGGATCAGAGCTAAAGGGGATACTACTCTCCCAAGCCTGCCAGCCGAGATGCGCAACACCCGCACACATTACGGCAGTGAGCGCCACCTTGAATGAGCGCTTCCGGGCGGTGTGAATGAGCCAAGCCGCTCCAAGCCCACCCAACAAAATCATTCCATGCAGGAAGCCAAGCAGGTTCCACGGAGCCTTATAGGGAATTAGAGAATAGGCCCCGATCATGAGCAGGGCGTAAATTCCAACGAAACGCATTACCAGGGGATTTGCGCCCGGCACTCCCGCTTTGCAGAACGTGGCCCATAAACCCAGCAGGGCGAGCACGGCGATCAGAGCCTCGGACCAGACCGGACCGCCTTTTACATGATAGAAGAGCAGAAGATTAAGGTAATAGGGCCAAGGGTGAACGTGGAATGTGTTGATGCCAGAACCTCGCTCGATATACGTCCGGTATGCCAGAACCGAGTCGATGACTCCGCGGGGATGGGTGAAAAATGTGGACATTAGGAGGACCGCTACCAGTATTGCGGCGCCTAGCGCGATCGCAAGATGACGCCCCGAAACCGGCTTGTGGCCAACGATCGGCGCACGGCCGCGCTTTCTTTCGCTAGCGAGCAGTGCAACCGCGGCCGCCCACATACAACCGAGTGGAATGATCATCGTCTCTTTGGTGGCATACATAAGCCCCACGCAAACGCCTGCGCTGCAGGCCCAGACGGCGTGCCTTCGCTCGTAGTACCTGATGACCGCCAACAGAGTACAAAAACTCAGAAACACCAGCAACATCTCGTGAATGTAGTAGCGGCTGTAATAAACCATGGCGGGTGAGACCGCCGTCAACAAGCCAGACATGGCAGCGGCATACAGACCGAAATAAGGGACCAGGAAGAAGTGCAACCCGACCAATAGCACCCCCAAAATGGCCGGTACGGATCGAAGAGTGATTTCGTTAAGGTCGACATAGCGCATGACGCCTTGAATCCGGCTAGGCAGGAGCGTCAGGTAATAGAGTGTGGGGCCATGGAAATCAACAGTTGAATACTCGTATCGTCCATGTTCCAAGAGCAATCCGAACTTGTCCGCGTTCACTGCCTCGTCGCAGTGCATTGGCCGCTGAGCGAGAAGCGGAAAACGAAGGGCGGAAGCGACGAGCATGAGGCCTACGAACACCATGGAGGTGCGAAAGGGACTCGTAATTGCCGGTTGAAACATGGCAAAAAACAGCTCAGTCTTGGGCCCGCGCCCTCCAACTCACCAGCGCGAAATACGCGAAGAGCAATCCGACGCCGGCCAGCGGCAGCGCGCAGCAGCGGTGGATAAGGAACAGATACTGCTGTTGAGCGGGTGTTGGTAATGGAAACATTGCCACCAGGATGGAAACCATGGTGGGCACGGACAGCGCGAGTGCGCTCCAGAAAAAGATCTTTCGCAGCAGAACGGCCCAGGCACCCCTGGTCTCGGGCGGCCCCGAACGCCGCCGCAAGCGGCTCCAATCTGTGGCGGTGAATTGGCTCCGGTGCGTCCAGAACAGCGCGATAAAGGTACAGGCAATGGCAAAAAGCGGCGCCACTACGAGATGCGTCATGAGCTGATATCCGCTTAGAGTTTTCTGCTCCGTGAGAACGGCCAGGAAGCCGGTCGCGGCGACGGCGGCGAAGCAGGCAAATGCCAGGATGTTGACCCAGACCCGCAACAGCCCGAGACCGCGGGTCGCGGTTCGCGGTTCGCGCCGGAACTGGTTCCGGCGGTACAGGATGATCCGGCAGACGGCGTCCGCTGAGATGATCGCCAGTACCGCTACAAACACGTCAATGACCGCGGTTCGATACATAAATGTCACTACACCCCAGCAGCCTTCTCAGACAGGCGCACCAATGCTCTCAGAACATAGCCCAAGATGAACAGCAACAGCACGACGGCTGCTCCGAACCCAATGAGTTTCAGCCAGGGCCGGTAGACCCAGGACCGCGCCAAGCTGGACTGATAAGCAATATCCAATTTCTTCTCAAAGCGATTCATCTTCCATGGACGTTCGCCGCCGAGCGGCGAGTCTACCGCGACGTTTCCGAAGAAGATGGCTGCGTCGGTGGAGTGGCAATCTACGCAACCCCGCGCGCCCAACGCCTGTGAGGCCGGGCGAACATCATGGCCGAGGGGCCACAAATACGGCTGGGCCTGTTCATGATCTTCAGTCTTTAGCCTACCCGCCGTGTCCAGCCGGTGGAGTTTGCCGCCGGCGATATACACAGCAGACCCCCGGCCAGCACTTTCCTGGTCGAGCAGGCGGAGCACCTGTGTCACCCACGTAGCGTCGATCTTAGGCCAACTCCCGTCGAGTGCCGGCTCCCGGTTCAGCTTTGCCCTGTCCAGAACGCGTTTTACTTCTTTCGGATGGAGCGGCTCGATCTGTCCCGATCGCACCCTGCCCCAGAACGTTGGCCAGATCGCGCGATAAGGTGCGAGTTTCCCGTCTTCCTGTTGCGCGAAAACGGGGTAGTAGATGTGAGGCAGGGCTTCGGTCGACTTGTTTACATTGTGCTCGCTCAGGCCATGCGTCAGGCCGTTCTTCATGCGATGCGTATCGGCGCCAGGCCAAGGCCCTGAATGGCAGGCTGTGCAAGTCAGCTTGTCAAAGTGGAGGGGAGGGATGCCTGCGTGTCTGGGGAAGGGCGCTCCCGTATCGCGGCCCATGGTGGAATACGGGTCGTCGCCCGATCCCATGTGACATCCGCGACACGAAAGAGAGGCCACAAACGCATCTTTTGCGGCTGCCGGTTCACCCTCGTATCCGCGGGTCATTGAGTGGTTCAGACCATTGCGGTGGCATTGAACGCAGGTCATGCCTCGCGCCATGTGAACATCCTCACTGGTTTCCCATCGGGCATTGCCGGTCTGCTCCACATCGATGTCCGTATGGCAATAGTAGCAGCGGTTCGCCTTCACTTCCCTTACGATATCGAAGGCGACCTTATCCCCCGGCAGAAAACGATCTCGCGCATAGTGAACGGTGGAAATGCTTGGCTGCAGCGCGTCCTCCACGGAACCGGGGAGAAGGTAATCGAAGAGGTCGGACATTTCCTTCGCTGAGCCAGTGACCATGGCAATGCCGCTGGCTGCCGTTGGCGCATAACGGAAATTCTCCAGCGCGACTTGCCGGGCGTACTCCGCCTGATCGTAGGCCGGCGACGCATCGTGACAAGCCAGGCAGTTCACTTCGAGGTTGCCGGACACTCTCCAACGAGCTTGATCGGCTTGGGTATCGGCGTCGCCGTTCAGCAACCCGCCTGGCATCCGTCCGCCGAAGTGCAGGGCGAACTCCCAGGCGTCGATCCCGAGTTGGGCCGGCCTGTAGGTTCCCTGCCAGGAACGATACGACAAAGGAATCTGAGTAGCGGTCGGTCCATCGATCAAGAGCCATGGCTGGCCTTTTCTACCCGCGGGAACTCCGGGAAGAGTCCCATTAAAATGCCACCCCCGGCTGATCAACCGCACATCGTGGCAATCCCCACCGCAGGTTTGGATGGTCGAAAAAGGCAGCGGCCTGCTGTCGTCCGGCTGGATGGTGTCGCCGTCAGGGTCTCTCAGCGCAATGATGTGGACTGGCTGCGCCCGGCTGCCGGCGGGGTTGTCGCCGAGCAATACTTTCGGCTGCGCGGTTGGCGGCTGCCCAGCGGCGGACGGCTTCTTCTGGCTGCTCGACGTGGCTGCTTGAAACGCCACCGAACTGATGGCCAGCAGAACCACGGCTGAAGGAATCCGTGCCATGTCAGATCTCGAAATCTTCCGGTTTGAACTCAAGCCGGGTGCGGGCCTCTACCGCCTCGTTGACCTTCAGCACGGTTACGGCAGTCTCGTAGCCAACCTCGCCGGGACAGTTGAGTTTGGTCTTGCCTCGAACCGCCCCAAAGAAATTTTCCAGGTGAGGCTGATGGTATTTCTTCCTCATCTGCACGGGTATGCGATAACTCGGTGGCGGCGCAGTTTCGCGCACATCCAATACGGCCGCCGGCTTGGCGGGCTTGAGATCCTCCGTGGGTGCGAGCAACAGACCGTCTTTGACGAAGGGCTTCCAGTCTGGCGCGTTGGCGGGGTCCCGGTAGAGGGAACCCCGGCCCGCGGACTCCGAGATTTCGAGAGCGGCCTGGTCGCCCATAAAGACCTCGTAGTATCCGCCAAAGCCGTTGGTGGTGAGAGTCTGATAGAACGCGCGAACAACGCCGTGCGGCGTCGCGTAATCATAGACCGCCATCACCTGGTCGTACCATTCGTGCGTCGCTTTGCTGAAGTAATCGGTGCCGCCGCTGGCCGTGATCCCTTTCGGCCGGGAATCCAGGAACCAATTGTAAACATCGATCTGGTGCGAACCCAAATCCACAATCGGTCCGCCGCCCAGTCCACGATACCAGCGCCAGTTGAGAAACTGCTGCATCGAACGGAATCCGTATTTCTCAAGGATCTCCGGCTTGATGGCGTACCGCTCGGGGATTGTCGCAAAATCGCGCTTGGAGCGATTCCACTGGCCGTTGATGGCCGTCATCCGCCCCAACAGTTTGGCTTCGTGGATCAACTTCTCATAGCAGAACAGGTACCGTGGATTGCTGCGGCGCTGGTGCCCGATCTGCAGCAGCCTGCCGGTCTGGCGGGAAGTCTCCACCATGCGGCGCGCGTCCGCCAGGCTGTTGGACATCTCCTTTTCGCAGTAAACCTCCAGCCCGGCATTCATGCACCCGATGGCGTGTTCCGCGTGCCAGAAGTCCGGCGTCGCGACTATCACCGCGTCCAGGTTGCTCTTCTCCTTATCGAGCATTTCGCGGTAGTCCACGTACGCGTTGTTGGCGTGGCCGCTGTCTTTCAACAATCGGGAAACGCGCCGCTGGTTGTACTCGGTCCAGATGTCGCACACCGCCCGAAAGCGCACGTTGGGAATCTGCAGGCACGCATCCAGCAGCACCTGCCCCTGCGCCCCGGCGCCCAGCAGCGCGACGCGAACTTCGTTCGAGGCACGATTCAACGCGGAGATGGAGGGGGGGCCGCCAGCCAGAGTCGCCCCCGCCGCCGCAGCCGCGATCAGGAACTCACGCCGATCCATCGATTTTGTGTCGTCCTGCAAACTCATGCATTTACTCCCCAGCCAGTCACACCCTGATTAGCAGCCTACATAGAGGCTACTGAGATTTCGATAACACCGAGGCTAGCGACCTTTACAGTGCGCAGGCAACCGCGATTACCCGATCAGACCAGACCTTCCGGCTTCCAACCCGGCCGGTATTCGCGGTCGAGGTATTTGTTGGCGTCCTCGATGTTGGTGATTTTGCCCGCCGCGGAATCCCAGAGCAGCTTCTGGCCGCCAAGTCGATAGGATATGGCCACCAGATTGAATGCTTCCGTAATCGGTCGGGCGAGCAGGAAATCACCGTATGTCGGCGGTCCGCCCTTCACAGCCTCCACCCATGACGTGGCGTCGTTAGACCGCGCGGGACCTGTACCGCGCAGTTCTGGACGCACCTTCGTGGCGGCGCCGAAACGAACGTCTTGCAGCGGAGGCGGCGCCGCGATGTTTCTCCCTTTGCGGAACTCGGCGAACTTGCTTTCCGGAATGATCCGGGGATTGTCGCATTCGAAACCCGCGAGAATATTTCCCTTGTCACCGATGAGGAGCATACCTTCGTTCGGCAACGATCTGTCATCGGCGAGCAGTTCATCCGGCGTGGGCGGTTTCATTCCGCCGTCGTACCAGAACAGATCCAGAGCTGGCCGGTCACCCTTCTCACGAAAGCGCATCCGCGCGGTGCTGGCAAGGGGGAAAGAGTAATCGTTCCGGATTCTGCTGACCGCATGGTGCTCGACTACCTGACAGGCGCTGCTGATCGTGCTTTCGACACAGAAGGGCGCATCGAGATTGAAAGTCTGGAAAACCGGCCAGTTACTGTAAATGCCCATGTCGTTAATCGCACCGCCACCGAAGTCGTACCACCCCCGGAAGGTTGTGTGAGTGAACCATGGGGAATATGGGCGATCCGGAACCGGCCCGAGCCATAACGTCCAATCGAAATCCTTGGGGATGGGCGGCCTGTCGGTGGGCAGCGTGAGATATTGCGGCCACACCGGCCTGGTCGACCAGTTATGAATCTGGCGAAGGGTACCAATGGCGCCCTCCATAATCCATTCGGCCGCCAATCGAAGTCCCAGCGAAATGCTGGCGGGCATATAGTGCGTCTTGACCTTCGTCCTGCGCGCGGTTTCGATGACCAACCGCCCCTCATTGAGCCTGTTCGCCATAGGCTTCGCCACGACGACGTGCTTGCCTTTGTTCATCGCGGCAATTGCCACAACCGCGTGCAGGTGATCCGGCGTCATCACCTTTACGCCGTCCAGGTCCTTTTCCTTTTCCAGCAGTTCCCTGAAATCAATGTAGGTGTTCACGCAGGAGAACTTGTCGGTGGCCCGCTTTTTGGCGTAGTAGGTCTCGATAATTTCTTTTCCGACATCTCTTCCGCCGGGCACCCAGTCCTTGCCTTCCCGCCAGTTCGGCTCGTCCAGCATACGCCGGATGTCGTCGCGTACGCCGTTGGGCGTCCATTCCAGGTAGTTGACACCGTCCTTCTCGACATCGCAGACCGCGGTAAGGTGAACCGATGGATTTTCAAGTAAACTGGCAACCTCTCTAATGGCTTCAGTCCCGAAGCCAACATGTGCCACGGTGATCTTGTCGCTGGGGGGAACATATCCCCGACCCAGTACGTGCCTCGGGACAATGGTGAACGCGGCAGCGGACAGCGCTGCAGATCCGAGGAATTTGCGTCGATTTATATCAGGTTCTATTTTTGGCCTCTTTCGATTGCCCCATTCGTATCACCCGCCGGCCGGGGTGGCGTCATTCGTCATCTCCGAGCGGTGCGAACCGCTTCCCGAGGTATTGAGCCCTTCGGGTTGCCGAAAGGCCGCCGGTTCCATTGAGTCACGGAGGCTACGCCCTAGTCCCCAAGCCACAAGTTTGCCGCCCAACAGGCTGATCTGCAAGCTGTTTACGGTAACGACTGGTATCCCCTTGGCGGTCATACATTAGTTGGCCCCCACTAGCCAAGTACGATATGCTCGTTACAGGTAAAGAACTGTAGCGCTAGCCTCTTAACCGGTGAAAACTCGGGACGTGCAGTCTTCGGATTGTGGTAGGGTCACGTCACGAAGTCCTGCTGGCCACCGCTGTTCCGGAAGCGCCGTTTCGACTCCGCCGGGAGTGTGACCGGCGTCCGGTGGTATCGGTGGTGTCTGTGATCGTCGCAAGTTTCGGTCTCTCTTGATATCGTGAAAGTTACTTGTCTTCGCAACGGCTGTGTGGTGCTCATGCTGCCGACGTTGCCGGCCCCGTGCCACCTGTCTTCCGGCCCGGTGCCGCCTCGGAACTGGAGATTTTGGGGCTTGCGTCGCCGAAGCTTAGGGTGTTTCTGGTTTCCGCCGTGAGATGTTCCGGCTTGCGTACGAGGAGGACCGATAACCGCAACCGGAACGGATTTTACCGAGGAGGACCGATAACCGCAACCGGAACGGATTTTACCTTCGCGTTTGGTGCGTCGTAGCAGCCGTCGGGGGATGGTCCGTGGCGGCAAACCCGGCAGCCGCCATGGCCCACGCGATCAGCACTCCTGCGGAAGCCCATAGCGGAAATACCTACCTGTTAATCCGATCTATCTCCGATATCGATCTATAATTGCAAGAGTGAAGAACACACTGGAAGATCATTCGAACTCGCCTGCGACGGACGGCGCGGATGCGCAGAGTGGCGACCCGTTGAGCCACTCGGAGTCGCGCGACGACATGTGGATCGATTGGAACGTGCCGATTCCGATGGACGACGGGGTCGTACTGCGCGCCGATGTCTTTCGTCCTCTTACTGGTGGCTGCCATCCCGTTCTCTTGACCTACGGCCCGTACGGCAAGGGGTTGGCGTTTCAGGATGGCTACGCGAGCGCCTGGGAGATCATGGTGGCCCGGCACCCGGATGTCGCGAGCGGGTCCAGCAACAAATATCAGAATTGGGAGGTAGTCGATCCCGAGAAGTGGGTACCGTATGACTACGCGGTGGTCCGCGTCGACAGCCGGGGTTGTGGGTGCTCGCCCGGCTACATCGACCATTTCTCGCCGCGTGAGACCGGGGACTTTTTCAGCTGCATCGAATGGGCTGGCGTACAGCCTTGGAGCAACGGTAAAGTCGGTTTGAATGGTATTTCTTACTACGCCATCAACCAGTGGCAGGTTGCTACACTCCAGCCGCCGCACTTGGCCGCGATGTGCGTCTGGGAGGGCGCGGCCGATAACTATCGGGACGCTACGCACCATGGGGGGATACTGAGCACTTTCTTCATGAACTGGTATGACATGCAGGTGAAGACGGTCCAGTACGGCCTGGGCGGCCGGGGGCGCCGCAGCCGCGCGACGGGAGAACCAGTGTGCGGCTCCGAAACTCTCCCCGACGAGGAACTGGCAACGAATCGGTGCAACCTGGGAGGCGATGGTCTCGCCCATGCCCTGGACGACGACTATCACAAGGCCCGTTCGGTGGACTGGTCGCAGGTGAAGACGCCCTTCCTGTCGGCGGCGAACTGGGGTGGGCAGGGATTGCACACGCGGGGCAACTTTGAAGGCTTTGTGCGCGCCGCGGCGGAACAGAAGTGGCTGGAGGCGCACGGGATCGAACACTGGACCCATTTCTATACCGATTACGGCCGGACCTTACAGAAGCGCTTTTTTGACCGGTTTCTGAAGGGGAACGACAGCGCTTGGCCTGATAAACCGCGCGTGCGGCTCCAGGTTCGTCACATCGATCGATTCGAGGAGCGCGACGAAGACGAGTGGCCCCTGGCGCGCACGCTGTGGACCCGGTTTCATTTGAACCTGGAAGCGTGCGTTTTGCAGACCAATCCTTCTGGCGTGAAATCGGACCAGGTGTTTGAAGCCACAGGCGATGGGATCACGTTTCTTGCACCGCCAGTGGAGATCGATACGGAAATCACGGGGCCGGCGGCGGTTAAGCTGTTCGTCTCTTCTTCGACTATCGACGCGGATTTGTTCGTGGTGCTGCGCGTGTTCTCGCCGGACCTGAAAGAAGTGGTGTTTCAGGGCGCAATCGATCCCCACACGCCCATCGGCCAGGGCTGGCTGCGGGCGTCGCATCGGAAGCTGGACGGGAATCTCAGTACCCCCCACCGTCCTTACCACACCCACGATGAGGTGCAGCCACTCTGCCCGCGCGAAATGGTGGAGCTGGATATCGAGATCTGGCCGACCAGCATTGTGGTTCCGTGTGGCTACCGCATCGGGCTCACGGTGCGCGGCAAGGACTACGAGTATGTCACGAGCGGCGGCCGGCTGGCTCATTTCAAGAATGAACCGAAGGGATGCGGCCCGTTTCTGCACGACCATCCAGTGGATCGCCTCGCGGAGGTCTTCAGCGGCTGGACCACTCTACATTCGGATGGAAAACACCAGCCGTACCTCCTGTTACCGGTCATACGGTAGAGTCAAGGCGGAATTGGTTACCTACCTCGGATTCAGGATTCGGGCGACGCCTTAGACTTCCTGCATCTTCACCGGGTCCCAATTGCAGATGCGCCGTTCGTGGTAGCTGGTGGTGCATAGTTGCGCGGGACCCGCCGCCCGGAACCCGGAGATGGGATCCTGCGATACAGGCTTCCGGTAGCGGATCGCCTCGAAGAACACATTGAAGTGCTGCTGTTCCGCGTAATAGGGGTTTTCGTAACCCCAAGGCGGCGTGAAGATCTCATCGGTCTCGGCGCGCATCGTCTCCGGGATAACCTGAGATTCCGGATGTTTGCTCCGGTATTCCTTGAGATACTGCTCCTGCATGGCCTTCGGGAACGAGGTCACGGTAGTGTAGCCGCCTCCCAGATCAGCCGGCCCCCTCTTCAGTTCCACATAGTTCAAGTTCGGGTAGGTGCTTCCGGCCTTGATGACCCCGTCGCTGCCAGCGAAGCGGAGAAATTGTTCGTCGCGCTGGATGCCGGACTTGAAGTTTGCGCGCAGCACCACGTTGAAGGCGGGATGCTGGGGCGTCTCAGGGTAGTCCAGCAGTCCGAGCAGCACATCCTTCGAGTCGCCGAGGTCCTTCCAAAAGCGAAGGCCACCGCTGGTGTACATGCGAGTCGGACCGAGCGACCCGGTAGCAACGTGCAGAGCGCCCAGCAAGTGGACGAACACGTCGCTCTCTGGAAACGCGCCGTAGTCCCTGTACTTCCGCCATTGGAAGAGGCGGGCTGGATCGAACGGGCGCTTCGGCGCCGGGCCGAGGAACCTATCCCAATCGATGTTGGACGGCGTCGCGTCTGGCGGGATGAAATAGTTGCGGACCGTATTGCGATCAAACCAACCCTCGACCAGGTTCAACTGGCCGATGGTGCCGCTCTGGATAAGTCCCCTGACCTTGTGGTAAATGACTGAGGTGGTGTACTGGCTGCCGACTTGCATGATACGGCCGCTCTTCTTCCAGGCCTCAATGACCGCCTTGCCCTCTCCGACCCTATGGACCATGGGCTGCTCGAGGTAGACGTGCTTGCCGGCGTTAAGAGCGTCGATGGCCATCGCCGCGTGCAAGTGGTCCGGGGTGGCGACGATCACGGCATCCACATCCTTGCGCGCGAGGATATCACGGTAGTCGCGGGTGGTGAAAATGCCGTTGCCGTACACCTCTCGGGAGCGGGTCAGCTTGCCCTCGTAGACGTCGCACACAGCGATCATCTCGGTACTGGGGGCGTCGAGGGCGTAGGCGGCGTCCATGAAGCCCCTCGCCCCGGCGCCGATCAGAGCGAAGCGGATCTTGTCGTTGGGCGAAGTGCTCTTGTCCCGACCGTTCAACACACTTTTAAAAACAGTGGACGGAAAGGAGCGTAGCATACAATGGTGATACGGTATAGCGGGCAGATCGGAGAGCAACTACTGTGTTGTTCAATGAGTTGCAGCCTTCTTCCTGTCCGCAAGCGGGGATGTAATGATACATGCGTATCTGGCGTAGCAGCTCCTCGAGTAGGGGCAGGGGCAGGCGACAACGGGGCAGCCGGCAACGGAGTTTACGACTGCAATCGCACGAGTGAAAGACGCTAGGCCCGTCGGCGTCAGGGTCAGCAACCGGCCGCACGGCGAGGGGCCGCCGCGCCCCGGCATCCGGACGGTTTTTCTCGGCTGCCGACGGCACCCCTCGAAGGTCAAGGCCGCTAGCCTAACCGAGTCTTAACAACCTTAGTTACACAAGGGGAATTCCAATTATAGATTTGCGTTTGATGAGTTAGCGTACTTATGAAGATGCTTGATTGCTATAATAAGATCGAAGTACGAGTGACGCGGGCCACGCAGCAACAACCACCGATTACAGTTACGTTCCCAAGTTCGTCTGCAAGCTCGGGCACTTTGCGGGAATAGGGATATGTTGAAGGTCGATTTCACGCTGAACGGAAAACCAACTCAGGCCTCGTACGAACTCGGCATGCACTTCCTCGACGTCTTGCGTGAGGAATGCGGGATCGTTTCTGCCAAGAACGGCTGCGCTCCAGAGGGCACCTGCGGCTGCTGCATGATCCTCTTGGACGGGCGTCCGTCGTTGTCCTGCCTGCTCAAGCCGGAACACATGGAAGGCCGCGAAGTGATCACGCTCGAGGGCATCCCGGAGGAACTGCGCCGCGTCTTAGGTGAAGCGTTTGTACTCGAAGGCGGCGTGCAGTGCGGCTTCTGTACCCCGGGGATCCTGGTGCGTTCTTCCTTGCTCGTGAAGCGCGGCAGCACCCATGACAGGCAGCACATTGCGCAAGCCCTTTCCGGCCATTTGTGCCGTTGCACTGGTTATGCCCAGATCATCGATGCCATTCAAACGGCAGGTGAGGCATGGAAGAACGGCGGAAAATTCCCCCGACTAGAACCCCGGCGAAACTGGTACTTCGGCGAGCAATACGGAATGAGCCGTAATCCGGAGTTTGCCAAAGGCGATCATGCGAGTGGCGTTGGCGGCTCGCCCCATCGCTATCGTGGACTGGAGCAAGCTCTGGGAGAAGAGCTGTTCATCGACGACATGCATGTATTCGGCATGCTCCATGCGGCGCCGGTCCTTAGCCACCACCCCAGGGCAAAGCTCGTCGGCATTCATATCTCAAAAGCCCAGGCGATGCCCGGCGTCGAGCGGATCTTCACTGCGGCCGATGTTCCCGGACCGCGCGGCACAGGCCTCGTGATTCCGGATTTGCCTGTGTTCGTCGCCGTGGGGGAGACTACCTGCTGCGTCGCGGATATGCTTGCCATGGTTGTCGCCGACAGCCCGTTTCATGCGCGCCAAGCGGCGGAAGAAGTGGAGGTGGCTTACGAAGTGCTCCAGCCGGTGATCGATCCGTTCGCCGCGGTCGAGCCAGGCGCGCCGCAGGTGCATGCGCCCGGAAACGTGCACGAATCGCCGAACCTGCTCGAGACCACCGCGTTTTCGCGCGGCGATGTAGATCGGGCGTTGGCTGGTTCTACGCACGTCATCGAGCAGACATTCCGAACGCAGGCAGTGGAACCCGCCTTCCTTGAACCGGAGGCTTGCCTGGCATTGCCTCAGGAAGGTGGCGTGAAGGTGTTTTCACAGAGCCAGGGCTCGACATTCGACCAGCGGGAGATCGCTCGGGTTCTCGACTTGCCGTTGGAAAAAGTGGAGGTGGAACTAGTCGCAACCGGTGGCGCCTTTGGCGCCAAGGAAGAAGTCACCATCCAGGCACAGACCGCGATGGCGGCGTATCTGCTACATCGTCCGGTAAAGATGGTTCTCACGCGCGCGCAGTCCACTCAGATCCATCCCAAGCGCCACCCGATGACGCTTAAGTACACGGTCGGCGCCGACGCCAAGGGTCATTTGCTAGCGGTGCGCGCCCGGATCGTCGGGGACACTGGCGGGTACGCCGGCACTGGCGGCAAATGCCTGCTCCGCGCCGCCTGCCACGCGTGCGGGCCTTACCGTGTGTCCAACGTGGATATTGAGTCCAAGGCCGTGTTCACCAACAATCCGCCCAGTGGAGCGATGCGCGGCTTCGGCACCAACCAGGCCCACTTCGCGATCGAGGGCATCATGGATCTGCTCGCCGAGAGAGTGGGTATCGACGGCTACGATATCCGCGAACGAAACATCCTTGAGCCCGGCGATGCCTTTGGCACGGGCCAGATTATGAGGGAGAGCTGCGGTATTCGACGGACCCTCGAAGCCGTAAAGGATATCTACAAGAGCGCCAGATATGCGGGCATTGGCTGCGGCATAAAGAGTACCGGCATTGGGAACGGCACCATCGACAGCGGCCACGTGTTGATCCGGGTGCGTGAGGGCGGGAGCCTGGATGTCTTTACGGGTCACACCGAAATGGGCCAGGGGCTGTTTACAACCGTCCGGCAGGCCGTTTGTGAGGAAACTGGTTTGCCGCCCGAGCTGATAACCGTGCGATGGGACAGAGAACTCGGCTTGAAGTCCGGCGAGACCTGGGCGTCACGAGGCACCACGCTCAGTTGCGCCGCAGCACAGCGGGCAGGCGCCGAACTGGCTGTTGAAATGAAGCGCCTGCCGCTCGAGCAACTCGCCGGCCGCGAGTTCCGCGGCGATTACGTCTGCGACTTCACCACCAGACCAGGCACTCCGGAGGCGCTTGCAAATCCGACGACGCACCTGACTTTCAGCTACGCGACCCAGGTTGCGATACTCGGCGAGGATGGCCGCATTCAGCGCGTAATCGCGGCTCACGACGTCGGTCATGCAATCAACCCGAAAGCATGCGTGGGCCAGATCGAGGGCGCTGTGCATATGGGACTCGGATATGCGCTTTCCGAAAAATTCCTCACGACCGGCGGCAGACCCGACTCGCTGCTCCTTCGAGACCTGGGAATTATAAGGGCCAAGGACACCCCACCTGTCGACGTAATCTTGATTGAGCTTCCCGATGAAGTCGGGGGCTACGGGGCAAAAGGAGCGGGCGAAATCGGGCTGGTTCCGACCGCCGCCGCGGTCGCCGGCGCGCTGCATTCCTACGACGGAATCCGCCGCTTTCGTTTACCGATGGCGGATTCGCCGGCCGCAGCGCCGTCGGTGCCGAAGTCCCGCAGCCGGCGCGGCTGAACGATTCGCGCGAGAAGAAGCTGTTTCTCCGCCGATCTCCGGCAAGGTTGCGGCACTCCGCAGTTCTGGTGAGGCTCGGTGCAGAAGTGAAAGACTTCTACACTAAGGTGGTCGCCACGTTCGCGACCGGTAAAGGGCTGCGCCTTGTGGTCACCGGCGAAGTAACCGGGGTGTCGAAGCACTGGATCTCAGGCTTGGACCGCACCTCGGAGCGCTATGCTCCTGATCACTGCCCTCACTCGCTTGGGCGTCATCGGCAACTGGAACAATCTCGCACCCGGTAAGTCAAAGATGGAGCTGGCAACTACCGCCCTGGACGTAATGATCACTGGTTCGCCATTTCCACGCGCCGAAAAGACCGAATTCTCAATCACAACCGCCTCGATTTTGGGTACCAAAGAGAATCGCGGAATCCCCTGTCACGCTCACGGGCTTCCCGTTGAGCGAAAATAAAATCAGCCGTTGCATGAGATTTTACACTCTTTCCGCAGCGGCCTGCCTGCCGGAGATCAGGCCCTGGACGATGCATCGGGCGAGACCATGTTGGCTGAATCCCCCCGCAGACTCGCCCCCACAATAGAGACCCGGTATCACCTGGCCATTGAGGTCCTGCACCTGGCAGCGCGCGTTGATCCGGAGGCCGGCACGGGTATCATGCGGTGTCGGAGTGGCCCACGCGGCGTAGAACGGCGCGCTCTGAATCCTGTATTTAGGAGTGGGCTTGCCAAAATCCTCGTCCTTGCCCGCATCCACGAAAGAATTGTACCTGGCCACTGTTTCCAGCAGCGCCTTGGGCGGCATCGGATTCCTCTGATATTTGTTGACAATTCTGTCCGCCAATTCCGCGATTGTGTTTGCGCTAAAAAACAAGCCCGCTTCGGTATCCACGTCGGGTGGCGCTGGGTGCCACTTCTCGCGTTTCACGGCGTCGGCATCGAAGATGGCCCAGATCGGCCCACCTCCGTTGCCCGTCCCTCCGTTTAGACCCATTGCGGCGGACAGGTAGCTTGTTGGGGAGTACTTCACATTGGCAGCATTGCGGTAACTGTTCGGGATGTAATTGGGGATGGAGTTCCACTGGTTGCCTGTGAATCCTCCTTGGGTCTCATCGTGAAATCTCAAACCCACCTGGTTCACGCAGATGACGTCCTGGTGATCCGCGACCAGCAAGCCGGTCGCGCGGGCGAGCGGAAACCACTCACTCGTAGGCTCCCACCCTATTTGATACTGACACCCGACTCTGCCCGGCTTGGTAATATGCGCGCCGAACTCTCCTGTTTGGTTTGCTGTCCCCCAGAGAGATGCTCCCACGGCCATGGCTGCGATCTCGCCGCTGGCATCCGCATAGGAATAAGGTTCACCCACGACACCACAGTACTCTTCGGTCAGACGCGGGTCGAAGATTCTGCGGAAGTTCAGGTTGCTGGCATGACCGCCCGTACCGATGATGATGCCCCTCTCCGCGCGGATGTTCAGTTTTCTGCCTTTGTTCACCACCGTGATTCCGATCATCCTGCGCGACGCCGGGTTCTCCCGGATTAGACTTGTCATCGTGTGTTCAAGCAGAATCTGCACGCCCAGTTTCTGCGCCACTGCTTCCAGCGGCCTGATGAGGCCCACACCACTGGAGGTGACCGCTTGAAGGCTTGGCTGGACCGGCTTGCCCGTTTCGATTAGCGGCCATGCCATAGCAGCGGCGTGCATCTCTCTGGGGACAGAGTTTCCGACTGAGAGCCCGCCTTCCGTGTCCGGAGTCTGCGCGGTAAATCTGACCCCATGAGCCACGAGCCATTCGAAAGCCGGAGCGCTGTTATTGGCAAAGGCACGAACAATGTCCCGGTCATTGAACCGGTAATCCGCAGCCCCGTTTGGTTCGACGACCGACCAGTCCGTCAGGTCCGAGAAAACCAGATCCGGCGAATCTACGATGCCCGCTTTCTTCTGTGCGCTGGTCCCGCCGCCGAGAGCGATATGTGCGTGGCTGAGTATGGCGTGCCCACCGATGTCACGGTTTGCTTCGACCACGATCACCGACGCTCCCTGTTCGGCCGCCGCAATGGCTGCGGGCAGGCCGACGGCCCCCGATCCAATCACCACCACGTCCGCTTCCTTGTCCCACATGGTTTGAGGAGCGGAAGACTGAGCCGCCAGGTCCCCCGCAGCGACCATCGTACCGGCGATCGTTGCGCCTCCCAGGAATTCCCGCCTTCCAAGATTCTTTTTCGCCACGTTCGTTCTCCTTCGGCCCACATCTGCTTTCTGGTTGCGCAATAGACGCTACACTTCGAGTTTCCAGGGCGCGCGATACTTGTAAGCCATCAAAGCTCGCGCCTCTTTCTGCGGCGAAGTCCACGTCTTGGGATCCCAATCGACGCGGATCTTGGCGAGAAGGGCCACGTTGCCCAGCAGCCCGGTGACCGAGGAACGGGCCACGTATTCGATATCGCCGACGGGCTTCTGGCGAGTGCGAATGCACTGTATGAAGTCGGCCCAGTGCGACTGAGTAGGTTCGAGTGACACGACGACGGATGGCGCTGGCGTTTCGGCTGGTCCGGTCTTCAGGAAACTGAACTCAGCCAGCGTTTCCTTCGGTACTCGCATCCCCCCCAGACTCTCAAGCATGGCCTTGTGGTCCGGCGTCAACGGAGGCATAGTTCCGACCGTGTTGATCGGAGCCAACACCGGTATCTGTTCCGGATAAATCTGGTACGCCGGCGGGCGGCCGAAACACAGTGTCCCCTTGCTGCCGAAGATCATAATACCGGACCCCCGGCCGATCATGGACTGCGCGTTCCCGTAACGGAGCTCGTACGCCATGAGGAACTCCGGATACTGGTACGTGCAGATCTGCGTGTCCGGGCTGTCCCGGCTGTCCTTGAGATATGTCTTGGCGCCCAGCGAGGTGACCGCCGTCGGCGCCGCCTCTTGGAACGCCATCTGCACCAGGTCAATGAGGTGAACACCCGTATCGGTCACGCGTCCGCCCGCGTAGTCCCAGTAATAGCGGAAAGAGGACCACACCCCGCGTTGGGTCTGGAACCGGTTCTGGTTGAAAGGGCGTTTCGGCGCGGGTCCCAGCCACATGTCCCAATCCAGCCCCTTCGGTGGAGCACTGTCCGGCGGGTTGCCGATGCCCTCCCGCGGCTCGAGCGAATAATCCCACACGCGCACGAAAGTAATCGCGCCCAGTTGGCCGCTGGCTAGAATCTCGCGAATAGCCGGCATGTGCCCTGCGGAACGACTCTGCGTTCCGCCTTGCACCACGCGGTTGTATTTTCGCGCCGCTTCAACCATTCTCGGCGCCTCGTCTACAAAGGTGCAGGCCGGCTTCTCGACATAGACGTCCTTACCTGCCTTGCACGCCTCAACGGTCATCAACGCATGCCAGTGATCGGGCGCCGAGATACAGACCGCATCAATCGATTTGTCGGCGAGCAGGTCGCGAAAGTCTTTGTATGATCTCGGCTGGTGGCCCTCCTTCGCGGCCGCCGCCACCGCGGACTCCAGGTTCGGACGATAGACGTCGCAGATGGCGGCAATCTGAACGCCGGGCTGCTTCATCGCCAAATCCAGGTTAATCTGACCCATGACGCCGACGCCGATGAAACCCATCGCAATGCGGTCATTGGCGCCCTTCAGATTCGCAGTAAAAATCGACGTGGCCAAGGCGGACCCCGCTGCTACTACAAATTCCCTACGATTGGTGTCCATTATTTAATACCTTTCTCCTGGCGTGGCGCCTATCCCTTCACGAGGCCCCTAAGCCAAAGTCGCTTTCGCGTAATCGTAGCAACGCTTCACTTCTCCGACGGGCCCGCGTTCGCCTTCGTATTCGTACTCGATCATCGCCGGGATCGGATACTTCTCTCTTTTCAGGAGCTGTAGAACTTCTTTGATTGGCGTGCTGCCCCAGCCCCATTGGACCGTGGACCCGCTCCGCGCCGAGTACCGCGCTACCGAGCCCCGTTCCACCGGCTTGTCCTTCAGACGGATAAGTGCGATCCGGTCGTGGTGCTCTCGGATGTACGCAACCGGATCATGGCCCGCGGACGTGAAGTAACCGATGTCGAATGCCAGCCAGATGTAGTTCGACAGCTTCAACGCGGCGGCCAGGCTCTCCGGCCCGCAGAATTCATCTGGGGAATCGGCTATGGAGTAGTTGTGCACCGCGACCCTAAGCTTGCGCTTCTCGGCGAAGGGCACCACGCGTTTGGCCACCGCGAGTGTCGCGGACGCAGTAATCAGCTTGACTCCCAGCGCCTCGGCCATGTCAAAGGCCCGTTCGATCTCCCCGTCGGTGAAACTTTGGTTGAAAGTGCAGTTGTATGCGTAGATGTCGATGCCGGCGTCGGTGAACTTCTTATAAGCCTCCTTGAAGACGTTCATCGAAACAGTCATCCTCCACTTGCGGAGTTCTTCCCGCGCCTGCTCGAGCGCCGGGGTCGGTGTGGGCTGGCCGGGATTCCCGTAGAACGGCGGCAGGATCAAGGGCTCCAAGATGGGTGACCAAAGCTCGCAACTGTTCAGGCCCACGTCCGTCATTCCCTTGATGATCACATCGAGGTTCTGGACGAGGTACCGGAAGCTGAAAAGCTGGTTCCCGATTTGCGGGCCGCCGGCTCCGGGGCCTTTCTCGGCAAGCGCGGCCGTCGCCAAAGGCAAACCGGCCAAAGCGGTTCTGACTCGATCTTTTCTAGAATGCATCATGACAATTCCTTTCGAAATACTCGCTGACATCGCAGCGCTCTTCTCGATTACGCCAATGCCGCTTTGCAATACTCGTAACACCGCCTTGTTTCCTCGACTGGTCCCCCTTTCGCGTCGTACTCGTACTCGATCATGGCCGGAATGGGGTATTGCTCCTTCTTGAGGAGTTGAAGAGTCTCCTTGATCGGTGTGTTGCCCCAACCCCATTTCAGATCGTTGGACGAGTCCCAGGGAACGGGGTTGTCCTTGATCCGATCCTTCAGGTGGATGTTGGAAATCCGGGCGTGGCTCTCGCGGATGTACTGCACGGGATCGTAGCCGGCGGCGGAGAAGTGGCCAATGTCCAGATTGACCCAGATGTACTTCGACAGCGCCATCGCTCGGGAAAAACTCTCTGGCGAGCCGAATTCGTTGGGGTCGCCGACGGCAACATGGCCGTGTACGGCAACCCGGAAGCGATGCTTTTCCGCGTAGGGCACGACCCGTTCGACTGAGTGAAAAGTCGTGGACGCAGTAATGAACTTGGCGCCCAGTGTATCGGCCATTTCGAAACCCCGGTTGATCTCGCTATCGCTGAAGCTCTCGTTAAAGCTGTAGTTATAGGCGTAAACGTCAATCCCGGCGTCGTTGAACTTCTTGCGCATCTCTTTGAAGACGTCCATGGGAACCGTCTCGCGCCACTGGCGCACCGCCTCGCGGTCTTTTTGCAGGGCCGGCACGAGAGCCGGAGTGCCGGGATTGCCGTAGAACGGAGGCAACGCTATGGGATGGATGATGGTCGACCACAGTTCGCAGCTAGTGAGGCCGATATCCGTCATTGCCTTGATGATCAGGCTGAGGTCGTGGGGTAAGTCCCGGAAACTGTAAAGCTGAACCCCGATTGTTACGACTTGGTCTGCCGCGTCGCGTTTGCCGCAAGCGGCGTTCAGCAGGGGCAGGCTGGCCAAAGCGGCCTTGGCGAAGTCTCTTCTGGTGTACATGAGTCAATTCTCCTCTTGATGAGATCGGTTCTTGTTGGTCGCGCTATCCGATGGCGCGTCGCCATCGAAAACAGCCACGACCTCAATCCTTCCATGCCGAATAGAACGGTTTGCCCACCAGCTTTGCCGGGTCAGCGCCTTTCAGCGGCCGGAACTTCTGTATTCGCCCGGCAGCTACCTCGGCAACGTACAGATTCCCCTCCTGATCGACGCTGAACTGGTGCACACTCCAGAATGCCCCGGGAGCGTCGCCCTGGTATCCGAAAGAATAAAGATATCTTCCGTTCAGGTCCCACTTGATGAGCTTATTGGTGCCTGCGTCTGAACCCCACAGCAAGCCATCCGATGAAATGTAGATGCTGTAGATATGCGAGGGTGGATCGCCCGTCCGCCACTGGTCGAGAAACTTACCGTTCTCGTCGAAAACCTGAATCCGGCGGTTCTCGCGGTCATTCACAAAAACTCGCCGCGTCACCGGGTCGACGGCGAGGCCGTGCACACCGTTGAAATAGCCGGGACGCGTTTCCTTCCCCATCTCGCCCTCCTTCCCCCAGGCCATGAGGAACTTACCGTTCTTGTCGAACTTGGCGACGCGGGCACCGTTGTACCCATCCGCCACGAACATGGTGCCATCGGGAAGCCAGCCGAGGAATGTTGGCCGGTTGAAGTGCCTGTCATCGGCTCCTGGTTTATTTCTGGTGCCGAGTTCGAGCACCATCTTCTTTCCGTCGTGCGTAAATTCGTACACCTGGCAGCGGGCGTCCTCGACCACCCACACGTGCTTTTCCGGATCGTAGGGGTTGATGTAAACCGCATGCGGCCGCCTGAAAAGCGAGTCCCATTGCGACCAGTTCTCGACGATGTTGCCCTGTCCGTCCAAAACGTAGAAGGTATGTTCCCAGCGGTAATCGATTCCCTCCTTTCCGAGAAACCCCTGGCCAAGTGTTGTCCCAGTTGGCCCCCCACCCGGCCCTGAAGCTACAGGGCCTTGCGAAGCGTTTCGGAAGGGTGCTTGCTCGACCGGGAAGGAAAGACTCGGCCCGAACTGGGGGACTGGGGTATTCTTGGGCCTCGCCAGCGCCGGCAGTTCGCCGCGTTGGACGACGTAGATCCGGTTTGGGTTCTCGGCGAAAACACCTTGCACCGCTCCCCACGTCCACTTCTCATGACCCGGCAACGAAGTCAGAGGTTTTGGCCAGCCGGGAACAACCTCATAGTGCCCGGTCTGCTCCTGGCCGCCTTTCTGCGGAACCTCACCCTGGGAGAACAGCACTTTCGTACCTCCTAATGCGAAAAAGAAGACCGTACCCATGACAGTCATCGGACTGTATTTGTGCACCACTTCCTCCTAAGACAGTCGTTTTACTAAGTGCTCTGATTACACTATTTGCGCAGCCCTAAATTTTGAACACCGGCCCTGCGGACAAACCCAGGCGTGATTTTGTCGAGCGAGGTCGTGCCCGCCTGCATCATGATGCCCGTCAGCTCGTCGTGCAGAATCTCGATGGCCCGCTCAACGCCCTGCTGACCGAACGCCCCCAAGCCCCACAAATACGGGCGGCCAATGCAGATCGCCGTAGCGCCGATGGCCAGCGCTTTGAACACATCGGTGCCCCGGCGGAACCCTCCGTCTATCAGCACCGGGATTTTGCCTTTCACCGCGTCCACGACCTCAGGCAAAGCCTCGATGGTGCTCAGCAGTGTCTCTTCCCTTCCACCGTGGTTGGACACAATGATCCCGTCCATCCCGCGTTTCACGCACAGTTCTGCATCTTCGGCGGTCATGATGCCCTTGACGACAAGTTTCATATGGGTGACACCGCGGATTCGATCGACCAGATCCCAGGTAACCGGGCCGTTGAACGTCTGAATCCGGGAAGGATCAAGACCCTCGTACATCGGGTGGTGTTTGATGTAGCCCGCCACGCCCGGCTCGTGACACGCGGGGCATACTCCAGTTTCTCTATTTCCACCGCCCGCCCGCACCAGGCTTTCGCGCTTTGGCGAGCCGGGTTGATCGACAAGCAGCACTAGCACCGGACACCCCGCGTCCTCGGCTCTATGGATAACTTGCCGCCCGACCGACCAGTCGTTGGTCTGATAGAGCTGGAACCACAGCGGGCGCTGGTATTCTCTGGCGACGTCCCTCACGTTGTAGGACGAGACACCAGATAGAATCATTTGGTTGCCCCGGGCGCGAGCCCCCCGGGCAACGGCCAGTTCGCCTTCCGGGTGGAAAGCGCGCTGAGAGCCCGCCGGAGCCAGCAGGATTGGGGATGGGTAACGTTGTCCGAGAATCTCAACCGAGGTCTCAATGTGCGCCGTGTCGACGAAGCGGCGAGGGCGGATCTGAAACAACCGGAAGCCGTCGCGGTTAGCCTGCCGCGTGAGATCGTCTTCCACGCCCGTCATCAGGTACGCCCAGTGCGCCGCCGACATGTTCTTCTCGGCCACCGCCATGAGATCGAAGACATTGAGCACTGCTGGGGACTTGACTCCAGTCCCAATCGTCTGTGCGGCGATTGAACCACCAGCAATGGAACCCGCGGCGAGAATCAAAGGCGATTGCAGCAGGAATTCTACGAAATGTCGCCGGTTCACACTGCGCGGCACTTCATAATTCATACACATCCTTTCACTCATCTGGCGTGGTTTTACCGGCAGTCGCCGACCGCGCGTAACAAGCGATTCAGGCTCGCCACATTAGGCCAGTGCGGCTTTCATGTAGTCGTAACACCTCTTCACTTCCTCGGCCGGCGTCCCCTTGCCGGCGTATTCGTACTCGATCAGGGCGGGGAATGGATACTTTCCTTTCTTCATCAACTGCAATACCGCGTTGATGGGGACGTCGCCTTTCCCCCACTCCACCGTGTTGTGATCGTTGTGCGGGGTGGGGTCATTCTTATATCGGTCTTTCACGTGAATGGCCACAATCCGGTCGTGGTACTTCTGAATGAACTTCACAGGATCTAGATTCCCGGCCACAGCGTGCCCTATGTCCAAGGTGATCCACATGTACGGTGACAGGTTCATCGCCGCGGTCAAGCTTGCCAACGTGGCTATTTCATTGGGATTGGTGAATAAATTGTGGTTATGAACCCCAATTCGCATTTTGTGCCGATCGGCAAAGGGCGCTATTCGCTTCGTGACCGCAACCGTTGGATTGGCCGTAATACAATCAGTCCCCAACGCCTTCGCCATCGGAAAAGCCGCATCAATTTCTTCATCCGTGCAGCTATCGGAGAAGTTGTAAATGCACGAATAGATATCGATGCCGGCATCGTTGAACTTCTTGCGGGCGTATTGGAAAACCTCCAGCGGACGCGACACACGCCATTGGCGCAACTCCTCCCGCGTTTTTGCCAGAGCTGGGTCTGTTGCCATCCCGGCGTTTCCGTAGTCATAGGGAACAAAGAAAGGCTCTATCTGAGCGATCCAGAATTCGACGCAGTTGATCCCGTCTTGCACCGTGGCCTCAACCAAACGATCGATAAGCTGTTCCTGGCCCGATGGTGAGAGCGGCGCCCGAGGATTCTCGCGCATCGCCCGATAGCTATAGGTCTCGACGCCAACCTGCACACCGTTGATCTTCGAGTTCAACGCTCCTGCCGCTCCTAGCATCGAGGATCCGGCGAATGCCAGCGGAAGCGAGGTCAGCGCGAACTTGCCTAGATCTCGTCTTGTGTACATATGGTTTCTCATTTGATTTCTCCCTGTTCAGACTTCGTCGCTTCGTCTTACCGGCAGGTAGATGGAGGCCCCTGCCGGTAAGGCGCCGGGAGTGCTTGTACCGACGACGCTCGTTGAAGGTTAGAACACAAGCTTCAATGCGAACTGAACATCCCTCGGGGTATACCACTGACTTGTCGCGATGATACGGCCGAAGTTCCCGGCCTGAGTGGGAACCGCAGTAGCAGCATTGGCACTGGTCCATCCGCTGATACTGGTGAGTCCACTGGACCCGGGCTGCGCGAAACTTGGCGTGTTGGTCAGATTGAACACTTCCACACGGAACTGCAACGTCACCGACTCCTTCAGCGAGAAGTCCTTGAACAACGAGAAGTCCACCTTCCGCTGCGGCGGACCGTAGAACACGTTCCGGCCTTCGTTGCCCGGCGTTCCATACGGCTGGAGAGCAAATGCCGTGGTATCGATCCACTGGCTGATGCTCGGCTGGAACGAAGACGGAGTCGCGAGCACGTTCGGGCGGTCGCCGGTGATATTCACTGCCGTGCCCCCAACCCCAGTGCCGATGTTGCTTTGGGGATTACTCGAATTGATCACATTGAAAGGCAATCCGCTTCCAAAAAGGTAGATTGCGTTCATCTGCCAGCCCTTCACGACTTGGCCTGACACACCTTTGAGCGACTTGCCGAAGGGAAGCTCGTAGTTCCCGGTTATGGCAATACGATTCTTCATATCGGTGTCGCTATTGCCGTAATCATAGGCCGGGTCGTTCAATAACAGCCCGCAAGTCCCGCAAGCACCTCTGCCTGCGTTTTCGGCCGCATTCGACAAATCGTGGGAAAAAGTGTAGTTGGCGCCCAGCAGCAGGCCATGTTTGAGGCGCCGGGTGAAACTCAGTTGAAGGGCGTTATAGTTATTTACGCCGGTGGACGTCATCAGTTGGATGTAACTCACCAGCGGTATGGAGCTGTAGTACGGCTGGCAGGGGCCGGGGAGCGTGATGGCTGTCGTTTGGCCACATCCCCCTGGCATAGCCGGAGGCAGGGGCAGATCGGCATTCGGTAGCTCCCTGCCAAGATGGCGTCCCCACTCGCCCACATATGCGGCCGTGAGAACGTTGCCGGCGAACTCCTTCTGGACCGTGAGATTCGCCTCATATACGAGGCCGTTCTGCAGGCCGAGCACCTCACTGGTAAGACTCGTGATGCCTGTCGCTCCACACGCGGTCGACAGACAGGTGCTCGTTCCAGTAGCCGCAGGGAGGGCTGTGCCAAGTGTAGGCAGGCTCGCCCCCGGGTTACCCAGGCTCGCATTTTGAATGAAAATGTTGACAAATGGCTCATTTTTCAGGGAGCCTTGAGATCCTCCATTATTGGGGGAGTAGGTGGTGGAAAAACCGCCGCGAACCACCATGCTGTGAGGCAGCGTTATGGCAAACCCGAGGCGAGGTTGGAAATCATGCCATTCCGTGTGAATACCGGCGGTCGCGCTCACCCCATTTTGGCCCGCAATCTGCACTGTGGAGCTTGCCAGCGTGGCGGGATTTGTGGGGTCAAAATTGGAGAGGTCGTTGTGGGCGTCCGTGAACGGAGTGAAAAGGTCCCAGCGAACCCCGAGGTTGAGCGTAAGCCAAGGCTTGACGCGCCAATCGTCCTGCGCGTAACTGCCTACTTCCCACATTCGATAATTTTGTGTGACCAGAGACAAGCTTCGCTGTATCGAAACCGGATACCCGAGAAGCGCGGAGGCAAGACTATTACCTCCGGAGCCACCGCTGGCGCCCTCCGTCGAGTTCGTCAGTGAACTGCTGACTGAGAAATTACCCTTTCCATACTGACTCTGATAGTTGTCGGCCTGCCGCCGAATCAAGCTCGCGCCAAACTTCAGCGTGTGAGCCCCCTTCGTCCAGGTGACGCTGCCCATGTAGTCAAAGGTGTTGTCCCAGTCGTATAAAGGAAGCCAGGCAGCATCTCCCATAGTTACGTAACCACCGTCGTTGAACGTGAGAGGCGCCAAGCCAGCGGTCTGCGGTGAGACATTGACTCCGGGCTGCCCGAATGCGCTGGACACATTGACGCCGGTATTCAAAGGCAGTGAGGCACTCAGGCCTCGCATAAATCCGCCGTTTAGTTGAAGCACAACGCTCGAAGAAAAGATCTTGGTGTAGCCGATGGCCGCGTTATGAAACCGCTGGTGAGAGGGCCCCGGGAAACTAACGTTCGTTGGAACGCCGCCAGGCTGAACTGCCACGCCGGCGACACTCACTTCCGGAAGGAGCCCGGGTGTATACGTGTTCGTGTTGTTGAAGGAGTACCGAACGAATAAGAAGTCCGTGGTCTTCAAAGGCATGTCGCCTCTCAGGTCGAACTGGTCGGCACTCTGCGTGCGAACAGGGCTGTTCACGAATAAGCAGCTGGTCGTGCAGGACGCGGCGGGCGCCGTCGGGAACAAGGCGGCATAGTTCTGTGCGACCGCGTTGATGCGGCTGACCGGGATGAGATTGTTGGGAAATGGCGTCGGCTTGGCCGACATGGGATCGTAGATCACGGTGCTCAAGTCGGAGAAGTTTCCAAGCTGCGTCACGCCGTTGCAGTTTGCCCGGCCCAACTCGCACGGGGTCGGAATGGTGGCCGAGCCAGTCTGGCCCTGCACGATCCGGAGTCCTTCGTAGTCTCCGAAGAAGAATAACTTGTTCTTCTTGATAGGGCCACCGAGGCTGGCACCGAACTGGTTCTGGTGGTAGGGGGGCCTTACTCCGGCGAGAGGGTTACCGGCCTGAGGAACGTTAAAAAAGTCCTTGGCGTCGGTGATGGCGTTGCGGAGGAACTCGAACGCCGTTCCGTGAAAAGTATTGGTCCCAGACTTGGTGATCATGTTAACCACCGCGCCGGCCACACGGCCGACGTCGGCCGTGAAGAGGCTGGTTTGCACTTTGACCTCTTGTACAGCGTCAATGGACGGCTTGACGCCGATTGTCCCGATAATCCGTTCGTTGTTGTCGATGCCATCGATCATGTAGTTGTTGGACATGTCGCCTTGGCCGTTCGCGGAAATGGAGGACGTCATGCGGCGATCATCCGGCTTGACGCCACTTGAAATTGCACCGGCGACTCCCTCGTTCGCTCCTGGCACCAGCACTACCAACTTCATGATGTCGCGACCGTTCACCGGCAAATCCTGCACGGCTTGAGTCGTCACCAAACCTCCAACCGTAGAACTATCCGTCTGAATGGCCCCTGCCGATTCGGCCGCTACCTCCACAGTTTCTTTCACATCTCCGACTGTCATGTTAGCGTCCACGCGGCCGGTATCGCCCGCTGACAGGACTACCTTAGGCGCTGAAAACCTCTTAAACCCTGCGGCTTCAACGGTCACCGAGTAATTCCCCACAGGCAATAAGGTGAACGCGTAATCGCCCGATTCGTTTGCCGCCATGCTTCGAGTCGCGTTGGTACCCAAATTCACGATGGTGACCTGCGCACCCACCAAGACCCCACCAGTGTTATCTCTGATGCTACCCACAATCGCAACAGTCGTGGTCTGCGCCGCCGATTGGCCAGCACAGAACGTCAGAAATAGACAGACCGCAAGCAAGAAAGTAACGCAACTGCCCTTATGCTTCATGAGTCTAGACCTCTTTTTGGAACCGCCAAATGTTTACAGATATACAATTGTTAAAGCGAGACGTAGGTAAAATACAATAGTGATCAGGTAAAATACAACAGTGATACAGTACTCAGGGCGAGTGATGTGGATTTTGGCATTGTTTGCAATGAGATACGATGGTGCCGAGGGCGGTAGCGCCGAGGTAATTACACAATTTGATACCTCAATAGCTGGTTTGGAACGCTTGGCAGCGGCGACTACGGCCGGGCGGGAAATTGGGGTTGGGATCGACTTCCCAATCCATCATGAGCGGCTTCCTGTGCGTCTCCGGGGGGCAAGGAAGGTGAAACAGATGCCGATAACGAAACTGCACATGCTCGGGAAAACGGCAAGCGGTGATTTCTATATTAGTTGGGCCAGGATGTCATGTGCGCGGCTTGGGAGACGGGTACGGAACCGAGCACAAGTTGCCGGTAGTTGGCCGAGCGCCGCCAGAGTGCCGCGAAGCATGGCGGCGAGCTCCAGGCTGGTAGGAGGTTAATTCAATCCAACGCCCGGAGAGCTTCCACATGATCGGCATCCAGTACAAACAACTGGCGAATAAGGTGTTGGGAGATTTCAGCGAGCGACAAGTCCATCCGATCCAGAGCACGGAACAGCGCCAGGAGATCCGGGCAGGGATCTTTCCAGGCGCGCTCGAAGCTCGACAGGGAATTCCGCCGTGGAGAGGCAATCGACACGTATGCTGCTAAGATCGATGAGATTCGCGGCAAGCACGGCAACGAGGGCATTTTGTTCTCCCCGGGGCGAGGCACCACCGGGCTTGCCCGCATGGCCCCGCGGGTAAGATTCCCGAACATCCGGGGCGGGGTGGTGACGACATGGGGTTCGCTGTGCATCGGCAACAAGACCTCGGGTCCTCTGGCGATGTACGGAACCGCCAACACTGAGAGCGATTTCGATACCATCCAAGGACTCCCGCTGGGCAATCAGTTGGGGATACGGATTTGCCGACAGCAAATCGCCACGGCGACTTCGCCCGAGAAGGAATGCTTATCCTGATGAACGCCCGGGGGAAAGGGACAAGGATCCGATAAGTCCGCGAGATCGTCCCAGCCGCCGGTCTTCATCGCCTTTCCCAGGGCGTCGAGTACATCCAAACCACTGGCATCCCTCCGTATTCCCGGTAGAGATGCAGAACGTGCCCGCTGGAAGGTCCCCGTACCCCTCGAGAAACGGGTAACGGAGTTATTCCTTCCACGCCGCGCGGACCGGCCGGCTAACCAGGAATGCCGGATTGGCTCCTTTTCTGGGCCGGAACTTCTGGAATCTTCCGTTGGAGACTTCGGCCAAGTACAGATTGTCCTCCTGGTCTACGCTCATACCATGCGCGCCCCACATCGCCCCTGGCCAGTCGCCCTGGCTGCCCCAGGAATACAAGAAATGTCCTTCTTGGTCGAAATTAAGGAGCTTCCAGGTCTTGCTGTCCGTCGCCCATATTTTCCCGTCGGCCCCTATGTACAAGGTATAGCCGATCGACACGGGCCCAAAGCTCCATTGGTCAACGAACTTTCCGTTCTCGTCGAAAACTTGAATTCGGCGATTGGCCCTGTCGAGCACGAAGATCCGTCGCGTAGCTGGATCGACGGCGAGGCCATGCACCGTGTTGAAATAGCCAGGGCGCGTGTCATTGGGTGGATTGCCCTTCTGACCCCACGCCATCAAAAACTTGCCGTATTTATCGAATTTCGCGACGCGCGTGTTGGCGTAGCCATCTGCGACGAACAGGGTGCTGTCAGGAAGCCAGTCAATGAAAGTCGGCCTGTTGAAATGGGATGCATCAGAGCCAGACTGGTTTGGGGTGCCGAGCGTCTGCACTAGCTTTTTTCCGTCGTTTGTAAACTCGAAGATCGCGTGCCGTGCATCGTCCACCACCCAGACGTGCTTCTCCGGATCGTACGGGTTAATGGCAATATAGTGCGGCCGCCGGAAGAGGCTGTTCCATTGAGACCAGTCCTCGATGATCTTTCCGTTCGCATCCACCACAATCAGGCAATGCTCCCAGCGGGCGTCGACTCCTATCTTGCCTTTCCAGCCCTCGACGGGCCCTTCCGTATATCTTGCTTCGTCCGAACCCTCTCCAGGCAAGGCCGCCACAGGGCCTTGGGAGGCATTGCGGAACGGGACTTCGTTGACAGGGAAGGAAAGGCTCGGGCCAAACTGCGGGATCGGAGTCATCTCCGGGCGTTTCAATGCCGGCAACTCGCCACGCTGAAGGAGGAACACCCGGTTCGGATTCTGCGCGAAAATGCTCTCCGCCGCTCCCCAAGTCCACTTCTCATGCCCCGGTAGAGAAGTCAGGGGTTGCGGCCAATCGGCCACAACGTCGTATGGTCCGGTGTAGTCTTGCCCACCCTTTTCTCCCGGGACCGCCGCGAACCCAGCTCCGGGTATGTCTGCCTGTACCGGCGACATCCTGCCGCCCAAAAGAAAAGCAATCACGAAGCCGGCGGCAATCGCCATGGCCACCACTACGCGCTTAAGCATCGATCTCCTTCCGCCCTGGCTGACCCTGCCAGAACTTCCCGTTGCGTCATATTCGTGAATTCCAAACGGCGGTTTGCGCCGCCTCAAATCACACTGCGAAGGTACCACCAGATTTTGTTCCCAACCCGTATAAGGGTACAAGCTCGATACGGTAAACATGGCACGGCACAGCGTCTGCACAAATCTTTTGAGTGAGTTGTCGCATCCCCGTCACTCGCCGAACCCAGGTAAATATACATGTACTTGTCTTCCAGCAAACAATAATTCGCGGGACCGCGGCCTATAGCTACTTCTTGGCGCAAAAATGCCAGCCTAAGTTCCGTCGTTTGAGCAGCAGCCGCGGACGGAAACTGTAGCGCCGTACAATCGTCCCCCCCGCAAAGTGGCCGACCGCCATGCTTAAAACATTTTTCAAAGAAATGTATTGACTTCCTCTGGAGATGATATATCAAGATGACACATACGCAGGCCATCCAATCTCGTGAGCGGCTCCGCAAACGCCTTCCCGCAACAGGCGAAGTTCTGCGTGGCTCCCTCATCGAGCGCACCACCCCTCACGCCAGCGGCTGCCCCAAGCCGTGGCGAAGGACATCCTCAAACAATTCTGACCATAAGCTATCCGGGCGGCCGCACCCATGCAGTTCAGCATCCATGGCGATCGTGCCCAACGGGCGGTCGATCAGGTCACCTTGTTGTAGTCGGAGAGATTCACGCCCACAGCTTCGGACCGTCGAAGTCCTGCGCCGTGAAGAATGGCGATCAGGGCAACGTTACGATTTCCGGCAATTGAAGCACTGCGCACGCAAGCGCCCATCAGGCGGCAATCTCGCCGGAGACGCCAACCCGCTCTACAGCCCCAGTTTCCCCGCGCTGTTCTCTCGG
>OBLU010000513.1_pt1 | contig 36549 bp, 36 predicted proteins | sample 1518681 | NCBI WGS metagenome assembly OBLU01 (sample SAMEA3539304, study PRJEB22396) | soil metagenome | biome: tundra; feature: field; material: soil | place: USA | collected 2010-05 | depth 0.15 m
TTGAGCTGGAGCAGGGCATCGAAGGCCTGGTTCACCTCTCTGAGATGACCTGGTCGAAGCGGCTGAAGCACCCCTCCAAGCTGGTGAAGCCGGGCGACGAAGTTGAAACCGTTGTCCTCAGCGTCAACCCTGCTGACCGCCGCATCTCGCTGGGGATGAAGCAACTCCTCGACAATCCATGGGAGAACCTCACTGAGCGCTATCCCGCCGGCACCATCGTCGAGGGTCGCGTCCGCAACCTGACTGACTTTGGCGCCTTCATTGAGATTGAAGACGGCATCGACGGTCTGGTTCACGTCTCCAACCTCAGCTGGACCAAGCGCGTCAAGCATCCTTCAGAGATTGTGAAGAAGGGCGAAAAAGTTAAAGCAGTGGTCCTCGGCGTTGAGCCGCAAAACCGCCGCCTGAGCCTGGGCATCAAGCAGTTGCAGCCCGACGTATGGGAGAGCTTCTTTGCCGCGCATCGCGTGGGCGACGTCGTCCATGGCAAGGTTCTGCGCACAGCGCAGTTCGGAGCCTTTGTCGAGATCGCGGAGGGCGTGGAAGGACTTTGCCACATCTCCGAGGCCGGCGACGAGGCTGGTGGACCGTCGAAGCTCGAAACGGGCCTGGAGCACGAGTTCAAGATCATCAAGATCAACGTGGAAGAGAAGAAGGTAGGCTTGAGCCTGCGCGCAGTGGGCCACGAAGCCAGCCGCGCCCAGGTCGAGCACTACAAGGCTGACGCTCACAAGGCGCCGGTTTCCAGCTCAACCACCACGCTTGGCGACCTCATCAACTGGAAGAGCGAGCGGTAATCCCGGCTCACTCCCCGCATCAACATCAGCGGCCACCCCTCGGGGTGGCCGCTGCGCATTTGGGGATCATGGATCGCGCTCGCTAGAAATGCCGGGTGCCCCATCCATCGAGCGCCTTTTGCTCGATGGGTCGGATGCCAAGTACCATCTTCTCCTCCACATCTCGCCGAAACATCCGCCCTCAGGCGGACAAGCCACTGACGAACTCCTGCAGAGGCTCAAAGCGCACGGAGAGAGAGCCGTATGGCCGAATAAATGCGCGATTCACGTTCTCTGCCGGTGCCCCAAGTCTCGTTTTCGAGACCTGGGAAGCCAAAATCTTCTTTTCCCTGGCGAGTGCCCCCTCGCCCCCTTTCTGACGGCAGGCTTGGATGCCAAACGAAGAGTCTCCTCCGCCTTTTGCAGAAGATGTGCCTTCATCGCGCACAATTGAAATAGAAAGAAGATTCAGCATCTCACAGCAATTCTGCGGCTCAGCTGAGTTTGAGAATCGGGTTGGGATGGGGACCCCCTCCCCCTATCCAGCAAACACCGCTTTTTTGCAAGTGAATCTGTGAAGCCCCGCTTAACCCAAACAAAATAAAGCGACTCCTCAGACAACCTGACAGCCACATACGATTCTGTGACAATGTGAGTGCGCAGCATATGCGAAGAGGGTATTGCATGAAGATCTTCACCAGCAAAGAGCGTCCCAGCCGTGAAGGCCCGGCGGACTGGTTCACCGGAAATGTCTGGATCGATGAAATCGTGGTCGGAACTGCACCGTCGCGCTTGCGAGCCTTCCGCGTGAGCTTTGAGCCGGGGGCGCGCACCGCCTGGCACACGCATCCTGTCGGCCAGACGTTGCACGTCTTCTCCGGACACGGACTGATCCAGCTAGAGGGTCAACCCATTCAGGAGATTCATCCGGGAGACACAGTCACAATCGCTCCAAATGCCCGCCACTGGCACGGCGCCGGCCCATCCACGACCATGGTGCACCTCGCCATCCAGGTCGCCGAACTCTTGAGGGAGCAGGGGCAGGGTTTCGCTGATCTCGGAGCTCTGGTCCCCGGACCCTAGGTTCTGGGCCCCAGACGCGGCTTCTTCTTCCGCCTTCAAATCGAGGGCATCGGTGGCAAAGAGGGCGGCGAGTTGGGCCAGTGTGACCGGCTCCTCCGCGGCGTAGATGACTGCTTCCAGCTTGGCTTTCAGGCTCATTCGGCTATAGGTACCTCAAGTATGGTACCGGAACTGGCGCGAAGATGCCTGTCCATTGAGGCGCGGAGGCGGTTGAACCCAGGAAAAAGGGGCGCCCGGGAGTGCCGGACGCCCTGAATGGCAGGTTGAAAGCAGCTTAGTGGGTGAGTTGGCTGAAAGCCCAGAAGAGGCTTCCGGAGAGCAACGCCGCGGCGGGAAGGGTAAAGACCCAGGCAGCCGCAATGTTGCGGATGGTAGAGAGCTGGAGGCCGCTGCGATTTGCGGCCATGGTGCCGGCCACGCCCGAACTGAGCACGTGGGTGGTACTGACCGGAAGGCCAAAATTATCCGCTGCAAAGATGGTGACCATGGCGACCAGTTCGGCGCAGGCTCCCTGTGCGTAGGTCAGGTGCTCCTTCCCGATCTTCTCCCCGACGGTGACCACGATGCGCTTCCATCCGACCATGGTGCCCAGACCCAGCGCCAGGGCCACGGCAACTTTCACCCAAGTGGGTATGAACTTGATAGCCTTGTCGACCTTGCTCTTGTAATTCGTGAGGCCAGCGTTCTCTTCTTTGGTGAACACCGGCTTGCCGGATTTCTGAATGAGGCGAATGGCCTCGCTCGCAACGTACATGTCATTGCGGACGTTGGTCTGGTCCTTGGGCGGCACCGCCTTCAATTCCTTGTAGAGGGCGACTTCGTGGTTGGTGTCCTCAACGAGTTCGCGCAGCGCCAGAACGGTGTCAGGCTGCAACTGCTTGGTGCGGATGAGCCGGTGACCTCGGCGCGGGCATCGGCGCCAAGCAACCCGGTCTTGTCGACGTGCTGGTCGAGAATCTTTCCAGCTGTCTCGGAAGCGGCGATGAACTGCTGCACATCGTTTCCCGTGACGGCGTGGTTGAGCGCGTAGGCTGTGGGGACTGTGCCAATGAGGATGAGCATGATCAGGCCCATGCCTTTTTGCCCGTCGTTGGATCCGTGGAAGTAGCTGACGCCCGTGCAGGTGAGGATCAGCAGCCCGCGGATGGGCCCTGGCGGAGGCGAGCTGTCCTTTGGCGCTTCGTAGAGCGCTGGATACTTGATGAGCCACTTGGAAAGCAGGAACAGAATGGCCGCCAGGCCAAAACCGACAATCGGCGAGATGAGCAGGACCTTGAAGACCTTGGTTGCCTGTTCCCAATCGACGCCAGAAGTACCGTTATGTTCATTCATCAGTTGGTTGGCCACGCCCACGCCGATGATGGAGCCCACCATCGTGTGCGCGCTGGAGGCAGGCAGGCCGAACCACCACGTGCTCAGGTTCCACAGGATGGCAGCAATGAGCAGGGCGAAGACCATGGCAAAGCCGGCCCCGGAACTGACCTGGAGAATGAGTTCCACAGGCAGCAGGGTGATGACGGTTAAGGCCACAGTGCCGCTGGAGAGCAGTACGCCCAGCAGATTCCACATGCCAGACCAGACCACGGCGATGTTCGGCTCCAGCGAATGGGTGTAAATGACGGTGGCCACAGCATTGACTGTGTCGTGGAAGCCGTTGACAAACTCGAATTCGAGAGCGATCAACAGTGCGATAGCCAGCGAGCTGTAGGCCCAGACGCTGCCAGTGGCAACACCGCTCAGGTCGCTTATCAGGTGGAAGCCGATGAATCCAAGGCCAACGACCAAAGCAACCAGAACCACGCCGCTGCTGATCATGGCGTGGGTCTTGTTCATCTTCTTATCAAGGAGCGCCGAAGCGGGGGGCCGGGCGGGGATAGTTGTCGCCAAATCGGACATGGAGGGACTCCAAACTTTGGGATGGAATGGTGTCCAGTGGTGCTCGGGGAAGCAAGTTCCGGACTCAGCAATGGATATACGAGTCAGATGAAATGGAAATGAATTGTTGCGGGAAAGGCGCGGAACAGCCGCTTTTTGCTCGGCTTGGGAGTTTCGCGCACGCAGCGAATGCTTGGCGCAGTCAGCAAAAACTCTCGTCAGGCGGCCGAGTCGAGGGTAGTCCGCGCCCACACGACAGCGTCCGCGTAGCAGAGGATCAACTGTTTCCGGTTCAGTTGCTGCCTGGTGGGATCAACGGCTTGAACGATCGCGTCGCAGGCGTCCCAGTCGCCGCGTTCGTGGGACTCCAGCCATGACAGCAGGCTACGTTCTAGGTTAGCAGTTCCCTGGAGAGCCTCGCAAATCTGGCCGCGCAACGGCAAGGATGGAATCAATTCCTCCATGGGCAAACAGAGCATCGCGGGCACCAGGCTGAGCATGCCAAGGAGGTACTGTTCGCCCGGTTCTAGCCCGAACAGGCCTGAGGCAAGTTCGCAGAATCGAGCCCGCACCAGAGCCATTTGCAAAATCTCCGGCGGCTGATCGGCGTTCATCTCGCTTAATACTGCGAGCGAAACCATGCGGCGAAGGGCGTCTTCGCCAACGATCAGGATAGCCGTCTCGATTGAGCGCATCTCTTTCTGGACAGCGTATATAGGTGAGTTCACCAGCCGAAGCAGACGGAAAGTAAGTGCGGCGTCGCGCATCACCAGCTTGCTCACCTGGTGCACGTCGATCGGATCGTGATGCATCAGCCGGACGATCTCGAAGTGAAAAAGACGGTTGGCTGGAATCTTGTGTTTCCTAAGGAGGACAGGGTGACAGAAGTAGTCCCCCTGAAACAGCGTAAAGCCCAGTTCGCAGGCAACACGGTAGTCTTCCTGCGTGTCTACCCGTTTAGCAACCAGCGCATTCGAAGGAAAGTTCATCTGCTGCAGATGTTCGCGCTCTTCGGCATTGAACCGGGTGAAGTCTACCCGGATGTAGTCGGCCAGCTTAACCACGGAGTGCAGCTTTGTCTTCTTGTTGAAATCATCGATAGCTAGCCGGAACCCCTGCTTTTTCAGTTCCAGGCAAGCCTCTTCCAGTCCGGGTGTAGGCTCCAGGCTCGAGGGTATCGCCAGAACCGTCATTGCGGGCGCAAGAACATTCACCAGCTTCTCGGTGAGCGCCTCGGCCGTGCAAATCACGAAGGCTGGGAGGCCGTTCGTGAATCGATCGAGTCCGAATATGACGGCGTTATCGAGCATGGTCTGGGTGGCCATCGCGCCATTGCGAGGAGCAACCGCGTCGGGAGAGTTCCGGAACAGCAATTCGTACCCGTGGAGCCGCCCTTGCAGGTTGAGGATCGGCTGCCGCGCAACATAGCGCACATCGTCTGCCCATGATTGTGAGGTGGTTTCGGTGCCGGTGTCCGGTACGATTTGAAGTGGCATGCAGTCTTGTCCCAAACTGTTTATCGGCAGATTGCCGGTCTGAGTTAAGAGGGTTTCAGCGGTTTCTGAGATTTCTGAGGCAGTTGCTGCTCAAAAGTAACGCTCGCGGCTGGCTTTCGTCGCACATAGTGGTTCCACAATTGCTGCGCCAAAAATCGCCACCTAACTAGGCGTCGGAGAGGACACGTGGACTGCGAAACGGTCTGGCAGGTCCAACGTAACCGGGCTTAACCCGGAAGTCAACATACCCAAGGTACTCTTCTCTCCAGTCTTCTAGGTCCAGTCGTCGAGTGCATTCGTGAGGCCCTGGTTCAAGACTTGGTCAAAGCCTGCATGTTTCTTGATGAAGATGTCGGAGAAGGCACGGGCCTGCCGGAGAAGCATGGCCTGAAGTCGGACAAGCTCAAGCGGGGCAAGGAACATGGCCACCAAGGCGTGCTCCGAGCGGGCGTGGCTCAATAGCCGGCGCAGTTTGCGCTTCCATTCGTTCTCTTCCCCCTCATTGTTCATCGGTCGGACTTGAGCTGACATGAGGGACTCCTGGCACGGTTGGGCAAGTGAGGCCGGAAGAAAAGACGTCCGGGAGGGTCGATCCACCTTGAGACGGGACGGGAACTGCTTAAGAGATGGAGCGGAAGAGCCAGTACAGCAGGCCGGAAAGCATAGCCGCCGCAGGGAGGGTCAGGAACCAGCCAGCCAGGATGTTGCGGACCGTAGAGAAGTGAAGGCCGCTGCCGTTGGCGACCATCGTGCCTGCGACTCCTGAGCTCAGCACGTGCGTGGTTGAGACGGGCAGGCCGAAGGTGTCTGCGGCAAAGATGGTGCCCATGGCTACAAGTCCGGCGGCCGCCCCCTGGGCATAGGTCAGGTGATCCTTGCCGATTCTTTCTCCGACGGTAACCACAATGCGCTTCCAGCCGACCATTGTGCCCAGGCCGAGGGCCAGTGCGACGGCGACTTTAACCCAGTCCGGGATGAACTTGGTGGCCTTGTCGACCTTGCTCTTGTAGTTGCTAAGGGCAGCGTTTTCGTCTGCGGTGAAAGCAGGGTTATTGCTCTTTTGCATCAGGCGAATGGCTTCGCTGGCCACGTACATGTCGTTGCGAACGTTTGCCTGGTCTTGTGCTGGGACTGACTTGAACACCTTGTATAAAGCCACTTCATGGTTGAGGTCTTCCACCAGTTCGCGCAGGGCAAGGATGGTGTCAGGCTGAAGCTGCTTGGTGCGGATGTAATCAGTGACTTCATCACGCGCATCGGGGCCGAGCAGGGCGCTCTGATCCACGTGCCGGTCGAGGATGTGGCCGGCGCGTTCAGAAGCGGCGATGAAGTCCTGGACTTCCATCGGGCTGACGGCGTGATTCAATGCGTAGGCGGTGGGAACTGTGCCGATGAGGATGAGCATGATGAGGCCCATTCCCTTTTGTCCATCGTTGGAGCCGTGGAAGAAGCTGACTCCAGTGCAGGTGAGCACCATGAGGGCGCGAATGGGGAAAGGCGGTGGCTGCTTGTCCTTGGGAGCTTCATAGAGAGACGGGTATTTGATGAGGCGCTTGGACAAAAGCATGAGCAGCGCGGCGGCGGCGAATCCAAGAATGGGTGAGACGAGCAGGACCTTGAGGACCTTGATCGCCTGATCCCAGTCAACGCCGGAGGTTCCGGTGTGGGTGTTGAGGAACTGGTTGGCAACGCCAACGCCGATGATGGAGCCGACCATGGTGTGGGAGCTGGAAGCCGGGAGTCCGAACCACCAGGTGCTCAGGTTCCAGAGGATGGCGGCAATCAACAACGCAAATACCATGGCGAAGCCGGCGCCGGAACTGACCTGGAGAATGAGATCGACAGGGAGAAGCGTGATTACCGCGAAGGCCACTGTGCCAGTGGAGGCGAGCACGCCCGCTAGGTTGCAGATGCCTGACCAGACTACGGCAACGTTTGGTTCGAGCGAGTGCGTGTAGATGACCGTGGCCACGGCGTTTGCTGTGTCGTGGAATCCGTTGACAAACTCGAAGCCGAGCGCAATGAGCAACGCCAGGCCAAGCAGGAGATAGGGCCAGACACTTGGAATGGCGACGGTATTCAGGTCTTTGGCGACATGAAAGACGATGTAGCCGAGACCGCCTGTCAGCGCGAGCACGAACAGCAGAAGGCCCGCTCTGCTTGAGGATTTCTTTTGCCTGCGATTCAGATCGGAAACGCCTGCGACCGACGGGGTCGAGGGCATGATTTCAACTAAAGTTGCCAAATCGGCCATCAGAAGTTTCCAAGGCGGCCGGAGAAATTCCGGTGGCGCCTGGACCTCCCGAGACGAAATTCAACAACAAGAGTACTGAGTGAATAGACGAGGGATGAATTGCGGCAGGAGACACAACGGCGGGATAAGTGGGCGTCCATAAAACCCCAACAACTACATTCGTGCGCAGTTGTTTGCTCGGTGAACTAGTGAGGGCCAGTTCTGCTGCTTTGATTCTACACCGGATAGGGGGAATTCGAAAAAAAGAGGTGGGGGACGGTGGAAATTGGGGGCGTTACCTTCTAGCGCGAGGAAGTGTTGCTCTCGAACCACGCGGCGAGCTGGTCCTCGGTAATCTCACCGGCGGCGAGGCTCCAGAACGTCAGCACTCGGTCCTCCTTTGTCGCGGTTAGCCGCAGGCCGTTTAACAGCAAGAACGTGACTGAAACGGTGAAAGGGGTGCGCTTGTTGCCGTCTACAAAGGGATGATTTGCAACAATTCCTTTGGCATAAGCAGCCGCAAGCATAGCGAGAGAAGGAGTTTGCTCGGAATAGGCAAGCAGGTTTTTCGGACGCGCCAAAGCAGACTCCAGCAGTCCTATGTCGCGCACTCCCTCAGGTCCACCATGCAGCATCAAGGCCTCTTCGTGCATGGAAAGGACTACGTCTTGCCTGATCCAAACCGGCTCACTCACTCTGCAAGCCTCTGGAGCACATCCCTGTTCTCACGCATGACTTCGCGTGCCGCCTCCATCTGCGCAGCGAAATCCTGATCAAACGGCACAAGCCGAATGCCCAGGGAACCTTCGGTTATATAAAGCGTATCGCCCTTCTCGACCTTCAGGCGGGCCAGAGTCTCTTTGGGCAGAATGATGCCGGCCGAGTTACCGATTGCGATGATTTTGGCAGTTAAAGCCATGGGAGGGCCTCCTGCGAACATCATAGCAGACGTAATAACAGATGTAATAACTATTCTAGCGCCAGTCGTCGAGCGAGTTGGCTAGCCCCTGATTTATGACGGTGTCGAAGCCTGTGTGTTTCTTGATGAAGATGTCGGAGAAGGCGCGGTCCTGGCGAAGGAGGACGGCCTGAAGACGGACTAACTCCAACAACGCCAGGAACATGGCAACCAGCGCCCGCTCGGACCGAGTGTGGCTGAGCAGGCGGCGCAGGGCGATGGGCTTGTCTTCCATGGTGAGGCGTCGGGCCAAGAACTGGATCATCTGGCTGACGGTCACTGCATCCTCTTCAACGTCGAGGACGGGGCGGTTGCGGGCGCGTTCGAGGATGTCGCGGAAGATGCGAACCAGGTCAACGGTGTCGGCGGCGATCTCGGGCTCGGTTCCGGCATCGTCCTGGAATTCGCGGAAGCCGGGGTTGGTCCAGGTAGCGGCCTCGAGCATCTGCTTCTGCTGCAGCATCTGGGCGGCGTTCTTGAAGCGCTCATGTTCCAGCAGCCGATCGACCAGCTCGCGGCGCGGATCTTCCGCCGCATCGTCGGGGCCGAGCGGGGAGCGAGGGAGCAGCATCTTGCTCTTGATGTGGATAAGTAGAGAGGCGGTATAGATGAACTCTCCAGCCACGTCTACATCTGTGGCTTTGAGCTGGTTGACATAGGCCAGGAACTGGGCCGTGATCTTGGCGATGGGGATGTCGTAGATGTCGATGTCCTGCTTGCGAATCAGGTCCAGCAACAGGTCGAGAGGGCCGTCATAGACATGGTCGACAAGCACTGAGAATGGTGAGTCCTCCGAGGCCTCATCCAGCTTTTTTTGCCGGGCCAGAACTTTGGCGGCGGCCTTCTCGTCGGAGACCGGGTCAGGGGATTCCTGGGCCGGGTTTGGTTCTTGGGACGTGGCGGGTTGTGGCTTGACGCTTGGTGCAGGAAGTGGCTCGGGCACTAGGACAATGGCTTGCGCCGCTTCGGCGACAGGCGAGTCGGCTTGCGGAGGGAGCGGTGCAACCTCGGGCTCAGGTTCGGACTCGGTGAACTGATCGGGAATGAAAGAAAGCTGCACAATGACCTCGGCAGGCTGTTCGAACGGCTCGCTGACCAGATCGGCAACGGGAGTCGACTCGGTGGGGATTGTGGATTTAGCAGCGGGTGGGGGCTCGATGGCGATTTCCGGCTCAGCGATTTGTTCAGGCATCTCGTCAGATTGAACAACATACTCGGGCTGCGGGTCTGGTTCAGCGATGGGCTCAATTACCTCCGCGATTTCGGCAGCCGGTTCCGGCTCGATCAGGTCTCCAGGCTCGTCGACGGATTGGCCTTCAACGAGAGTAGTCGGGTCGGGTTCGATTGCCGGTAAAGCACCGACGATAGGTTCGGCAGTTGGTTCTTGCCGAGGTGCGGAATCGGGAGCGGATCGGGGCGATAGCACGGACTCACCGACTGTCGCTGGAGGCGAGTTGGCCTCAGCAACTTGCTCGGTCGGGGTTGCAGTCACGCTCTCAATCACAGTCTCTGCGACGGCGGGGATAGCTTCCGGATTGGAGTGGCGATCCGTCAATGCTTTCTCAACTTCCAAAATTGGTTCGGAGCTGTCCAAGAATCTTTCCTCTTGCGCCGGCGATGGATCTACCGAAGCGGGCTTCGCAGTCCTGGGGAAAAGCCCAAACCCTGAGCGAATCTCCCCGAGGGCGTAATTCCGGGCCTTTCGCCACCACGGGACTGGCCTTTCGTTCATTTTCTTTCCCTCGGTGATTCAGGCCATATTTAGTCTGCCCGGCTTACGGCAGGGTAAAACTCAACCCGCTTCCATCCGTGCGCCCGCTAGGTTTTTCCCGACGCCGATCACCGGCTGGCTCCGATTGCGGATGTCAACTGCATGGCTGCGCGCACCTGTTCCATGGTCTGCTCAGCGCGGGTGCCAGCGCGGCTGGAACCGTCTTCGAGAATTTCTTCGACCTGCTTCTCCGAAAAGCCGGCGCGGCGGGTCTGGATGGGCTCCAGAATTTGCACCAGAGCATTCGCTGCCCACCCTTTGCACTCGATGCAGCCGATCCCGGCCGAGCGGCAGCCATCATAAACCTTGGCGAGGGTTTCCGGTGTCGAAAAGACCTTGTGGAGATCGCCAACCGGGCACTTATCCGGGTCCCCCGGGTCCGTGCGGCGGATGCGGGCAGGGTCAGTGACCATGGTCTTGAGCTTCTGGCGAACCGCCGGTTCAGGGTCGGTCATCAAAATGGCGTTGCCATAGCTCTTTGACATCTTGCGTCCGTCCGTGCCGGGTAACTTGGGCGAAGGAGTCAGCAGCACCTTTGGCTCGTGCAGCACTTCATTGCCGCCGAGCTTGTAGAACTGGTTGAAGCGCCGCGCAACCTCGCGTGTCAATTCGACGTGTGCCGTCTGATCGTTGCCGACGGGAACAAACTGCGGCTGATAGATGAGAATATCTGAGGCCATCAGAAGCGGGTAGCCGAGAAATCCGATGTTCGAGAGGTCTTTGCCGGTGAGGTTCTCCTGCTGCTCCTTGTACGTGGGGACGCGCTCCAGCCAGCCAAGAGGCGTGATCATGCCCAGCAGCAGATAGAGCTCGGCGTGCTGCAGGACCTTGCTCTGCTGGAAAAGCACACACCGGTCCGGATCGAGGCCGGCGGCAAGGTAGTCCAGCAGGACATCTTTGCTATTGGGGACAATCTGCGCAGTGTCCGCGAAGTCGGTGGTCAGCGCGTGCCAATCGGCGATGAAGAAGTAGCACTCGTACTCGTCTTGCAGCTTGACCCAGTTGGCGAGGGCGCCCATGTAATTGCCCAGGTGGAGCTTGCCTGTGGGGCGCATGCCGCTGAGGACGCGGGGTCGGGGCGATGAGATGGCGGGTTCGGGCATTGTTTCAGTCGATTCCGGGGAGATGCCAAGAGTGTGCGGCCGCTTTCTGAGGAAAGGCTCAAAAAGGGCACATTCCATTGTAGCGGGAGGCGCGGGGCTGCGGATTCCCTGGCCTATCGGTGGATGAGGACGAGAAGGAAATAAATAACGCCGAGCGCCGGAGTGAGCAGCATCCTGAGAATGAATCCCCCCACGAAGATCATCAGCAGGTAACTGATCCAGCCGCCGATCCGGTCGTAGACCTGTACTGCGTTGTAGGGAAGCATGTTGCGCACAATGTGGCTGCCGTCGAGCGGAGGAATCGGCAAAAGGTTGAAGATACAGAGCGAAAGATTGATCAAAATGGCCAGTGTGCAGAGCATGACCAGCGGCTGCGGGGCAACGTCGCCGGCAGCCGGAGCCAGGGAACCAATGAAGGATGACACAACAACTGTGTTTCCGTCAGGAATAGCAAAGATCATGACGACCAGTGTGCAAAAGGCGGCCAGAACAATGAGCAGATTTGAGGCCGGACCGGCCAGCGTGGTCAGGTTGTCGTCGCGGACGATCTTGCGGAAGTTGCGTGTCATGACCGGTGTGGGCTTGGCCCAACCCACCAGCATGCCGCCAAAAAAACTTAGCCCGAGGAACGGTCCGAAGATCATCAGCCCGGGAAAAAGCAGCGTGCCGATCGGGTCCACGTGATACATGGGGTTGAGGGTAACCCGGCCTTGCATGCGGGCGGTCTGGTCGCCCAGCAGGGAAGCGGTCCACGCGTGCGAGCATTCATGGACGCAGAGCGAAAAAATGAGGATGACAAATTCAAAGGCTGCTTTTATGAGATCTGGCTGTTGCAAACTCATTCTCCATCGGTCAGAAAACTCAGGGTAGCATGGAGGGCGAGCATAGAAACGTTCAGGCGATGGGAACAAAGGCGGGGTTGGTGATGTCTAAAGGAACATGCTTCCCCATGTTTCGTTCAAGGAATGAGGAACGGTGTGCGGCGATGGATTGCATGGATTTTGCTTTGTCTGGCGGTTGCCGGCCCGACGTTTGCGAGCATGGGCGGAGTGGCCGCTTCAGCACAGCAGGATGAGGCGGCAAGAGCGAATGCGCTGTGGGGAGAAGGAAAGCACCTGGACACAGTGCCGTTGTATGAGGATTTGGTCAAGGCCTATCCCAAGGAGTGGCTGTATCAGGAGCGGCTGGCGATTGGCCTGGGTGTCAAGGCAGAGCTAGCCACAAACCCGGCGGAGGTGAAGGCGCTTCAGACGCGAGAGCGCGACGCGGCCAAGCGCGCGGTGGAGTTGGGCGATCCCAATTACTTTGTGCAAATGATGACACAAATCGATCCTGACGCGCCCATCAATGTAGCCCCAGGCAGCCCTGCGGAATCGCTGCAGCAGGAAGGGGAGAAGGCCTTCGGTACAGGAGATTTCGCGACTGCCTTGGCGAAATACTCGGCTGCTGCGGAGGCCGATCCGAAACTCTATGAGGCACCTTTATACGCAGGTGATACGGCTTATACGCAGAAAGATCTGAAGACCGCGTCCAAGTGGTTTGCGCGGGCGATTGCCGTGGATCCGAACCGCGAGACCGCTTATCGTTATTGGGGCGATGCGTTGTTTCGAATCGGAAACGAATCGGTGGCGGCAAAGGCGAAGTTTATCGACGCAATCGTGGCCGAACCCTATAACAAGCTGGCTTGGCAGGGAATCCGACAGTGGACGGAAGTGGAGAAAGCGGTTGTGCTGTCGCCGAGAATCGACCGGCCGACTGGCCCGGTAGTAGACCCAAAGAACCCGAAGAATATCACGATCAATATCGATCCCGGCTCGACCGATGACAAGAAGCATCCGGGATCATCGTCGTGGTTGATGTATTCACTGATTCGCGCCGGATATCAGGGAGACAACTTCAAGAAGAATTTTCCAGATGAGACGGTGTACCGGCACACGTTGAAGGAAGAAGATGCGGCCCTGAGCGCGGTGGCCGGCGTGCTGAAGGACAAAAAGCTCAAGCTAGAAAACCTGGACGAGAGCCTGCGCAATCTCTTAGAGGTGAGCAACGCAGGGATGCTTGATTGTTGGATTCTGATCGACGGAGCTGACCAGGGGATTGGTCAGGATTATGCTGCGTACCGCAATGATCATCGTCAACTCTTGCACGATTATCTTGCGCGGTTTGTTGTGCATGGCGGGGTGAAGTAAGGAACGATTCATCGCGCATCAACTGCCGTCGGAAGGGAAGCTGCCTACGGCTTCTCCAGCAGCAACAGTGTGTCCGGCCAGAACGATGGCGTGGCTGGCGATGCGGGCGCCGGGGCCGATGACCGTGGGCACGAGCGTAACTTTATCGAAATTGTCAGGGCTGTGCGTGTGGGAGTAGATGCGGGCGAATGAGCCGATCACGGCGCCCTTGCCGATGGTGATGCCGCCGCGGTCGCTCAGCAATACTCCCTGGCGGATGGTGACTCCGTCTCCTATTGATAGCTTGTAGCCGTAGGTGAGGTCGACTCCGTGGTAAATCTTGACCCCTGTCCCCATGTGGTCAAAGATGTGGCGACCCAACATGCATCGGAAGCGAAGGCCCAGCCAATGGTTAAGGCCGACCGGAGAGCGGTCGAACATTTGCCAGAACCAAAGCAGAGGTTTGCGCCTGTTAAAGCGCTCGCGGTCCACGTCGAGAAAGTGGCCGGCCTCAAGAGTTACATTTTCGGGGTCGAGCGAGAGGCTCACAACATTGCCGGGCAATTCGGAGGTGAGGGTGAGGTTCAGCTTGCCACCGTGCGGACGGCCCAGGTAGAGCTGATAAAGCTGGTCGCGCACAATCTCGGCGCGCCGCTCCGGAGAGCTGTGCCGGACGAACTCGTCATCGAGAAACTGGAGCCAGCGGCGATAGACCTCTTCCGCCTCAGGCGCTGGATGCGGGACGTTGTTCGGAGTGGTTGCCATACGAATTGGACGATACACCAAAGGGGCGGGATGCATCGAGCTGGGACAGACAAATCGCCAGAGAAATTGCACGCCGATCCGGTTGCTTGAATACCGGTTTGAATTCTGACGTCAACCCTGCCCTCAATCCAATGGAGGATGCGCGATCCTGAGCCGTCTGAGTAGGATATCCGGACTATGCGGACCGAACGGCAGGCCGGGCGGCAGATGGGCGTGTGGGTGGCGACGGCAGTTGTCACAGGCGAAGCCATCTCACTGGGCATCTTTCTTACCCCTGCCGGAATGGCAAAGTCGCTAGGGTCACCGGCGCTGCTTGGCGCAGTTTGGTGCGGCATGGCGGTGATCACGCTGGCCGGGGCCCTTTGCTTTACTGAGCTAGCGGTGCGGTTTCCTCAGGCAGGCGGCGAATACGTATATCTGCGCCAGGGGTTCGGTCGGCGAGTCGCGTTTATCTACGGTTGGATGGCCGCGGTGGTGATGTATCCCGGGGTGGCTGCGGCACTCAGCGTCGGCGCGGTGCCGTATGTGCAAGCGCTGCTTTCATTGCCCGCGTGGCTCGTGAAGGCGCTGCCCGCGCTGATACTACTGGCGCTCGGGGCAATGAATTATTTTGGTACGCGAGTGAGCAGCAGCGTGATGACCGCGCTGAACTGGCTGAAGGTTCCGGTGCTGTGCGGCCTGGTGGTGTGGGCTCTGGTTTCAGGCCACGCGGCGGTAGTCAACCTGGCGCCGCTCATGGAACGCCGCGCTGGGTCCGATCCGTTGATTGGGGCCGTTGCCGGTGCGGCAATCAGCGCATTTTTCTGCTTCGGTGGATGGTGGGAGGCGGGCAAGATTGCCGGCGAAGTGCGCGATCCGCGGCGCACACTGCCCATCGCGTTTACTGGTGGGGTGCTCGTGGTCACGGCAATCTATCTACTGGTGAGCTTCGCGTTTGTCGCCGTGGTGCCCATGGAGCAGATTCAAAGCAACACGGCGTTTGTGGCGCAGTTTGGCCAGGCCCTTTTTGGATTGGCCGGTGGTTGGGTGCTGTCAGCCTGCGTTGTGCTCTGCGTGCTCGGCGGCTTAATGGTGCTCAGCATGGCTGTGCCGCGGGTGACCTATGCTCTGGCGCGCGAGGAGAGCCTAGATGGGCAGGCAAGTCCTCTGTCGGCTTTTGGACGGCTTCATCCGCGCTTCGATACACCGGCGAATGCGGTCATGCTGCAGACCGGGATGGCGCTCGCAGTGCTCAGTCTGGGTGCGTTTGATCGCATCCTGGCCTTCATCATCTTCTCAGCGGTTGTGTTTCTTGCGCTGACGGTGGCCACCCTCTTTCGGATTACTGAACCACTGCAGCGATGGTGGTATCCACTGGCGCCGGTTGTGTTCCTGATTGGCAGCGGAGTGCTTGCTGCGATGTTACTGTTGCATAGCCTGTGGCCTTCCCTGCTGGGCGCTGCGGTGGTTTTGGTTGGACTGCCAGTGCGCTGGCTGCTGGTGCGCGGAAACAGAACGGCGTCAGTTCCTTCCGCTGAGACTTCACTTTCCTGAATTCAGTTGTTCTGGAGGATCTTCCCTATGCCCCACATCACACTTCCGCCTGATCTGCCCGGCATTCGCGGCGCAATGGCCTTTCGGCCGGAGACCGCGCGGCCTCTAAACGAACTGGTTGAGGTGCTGCTGACCGGGCCCAGCACCTTGAGTCGCGGTGAACGCGAACTCATTGCGATGTATGTTTCCAGCCGCAATTGCACCCATTATTGCCACAGCATTCATGGCGCCATTGCCGCCGCTCACCTGGGCGGCGATGAATCGCTGGTGAAGCAGGTCAAGACTGACTTCATGCAGGCTGCCGTAAGCCCCAAACTGAAAGCGCTGCTCACCATTGCCGGCAAGGTCCAGCAGGATGGCAAGCTTGTCACCTCGGCGGAGGTAGAGGCTGCGCGCAAGCTGGGCGCCACCGACCTTGAGATTCATGACACCGTGCTGATTGCGGCGGCGTTCTGCATGTACAACCGATACGTGGATGGGTTGGGCACCGAACAGCCGGACGATGAGGCTCTCTATCGTGAGCGCGGCAAGCGAGTGGCCCGTGATGGCTACGTGATGGTGAGCGCAGAGTATCTGACCACCCACGCGGCCGCAGCACACAACGGAGGGAAAGATGCCGCACATTGACCTACCGGAAGGCTATCCGGGCATCAGCGCCGGGTTCACGTATCGTCCGGAAACCGCGAAGCCCATGCGCGAACTGGCGCACGTCTTGCTGTTTGAGTCCAACTCTCTGACGCCGGGAGAGCGAGAGCTGATTGCCACCTATGTTTCTTCAGAAAACAACTGCCACTTCTGCCAATCGAGCCACGGTGCCGCAGCTGCATGTCATCTTGGCAATGGCGCAGTGGTGGAGGGGGTGAAGAAGGACTTTAACACCGCGCCCGTGAGCGACAAACTGAAGGCGCTGCTGGTGATTGCAAGCAAGGTGCGGCGGGATGGCAAGCTGGTGACAAAAGCCGATGTAGACGCAGCGCGCAGCGTGGGTGCGACGGATGTCGAAATCCACGACACGGTGCTGATTGCCGCGGCGTTTAGCATGTTCAACCGCTATGTGGATGGGCTGGGCACCTGGCAGCCACGCGACGAGGCGATGTATGCGCGGATGGGGCGGCACCTGGCGGACGAGGGATACAAGGAGCCTTCGATTCGCCAGCCGGTGGGAGCTGATTGAAGCATGGCCCTCGACGCACAAAAGGGGACGGCTGCGGCCCGTCCCCTTTTGTTTGCGGAGCACTCAATGCCGCGCTACTTGCGCCCCTGGATGGTTGGGGGTTTGCCGCCGGCCTTCTTGAGGGCCTTCTTGGCGGCGATGGCGTGCATCTCCTTGCCGATGCTGGATTGATTGATGCCCAGCTGCATGACCAGGTTGATGATGTTGCCGGTTCCCCAGTAAAGTGCCAGTCCCGATGCGTAGTGCCACAGCATGAACCCGAACATGACAGGCATCATGAAGGCCAACATGCGGCGCTGCGCCGGGTCCTGGCCGGGTGCAGGGGTGATGTATTGCGTAAAGAACATGCTGATGATGATCAGGATGGGCAGGATGTGCAGCGGGTCCGGCGTTGACAGATCGGTCAGCCAGAACCAGTGAGCCTGGCGCAACTCAACCGTATTCTGCAGCACGCGGAAGTAGGCGAAGAACAGCGGCATCTGGATGAGCATGGGCAGGCAACTGCCGTACATGTTCACGCCTTCGGTCTTGTAGAGATCCATCATCTCGGCGTTCATCTCGGCCTTTTTGGGGTCGGTTGCCTTGAGATGGGCGTAGCGCTTCTTGAGCGCTTCCACCTTCGGCTGAATGCGCATCATCTTCAACGAAGACTTCATCATCATGAAGCGCGTAGGGAGCATCAGGAGGTTGAAGATGACGGTGACGATGATGATGGCCCATCCCCAGTTGCCCACGCCGTGTTCATACAGAAAGCGCAGGGCCAGGTAGAGGGGCTTCGCAATAATGGTGAGCCAGCCAAACTGGATAAGGGGTTGAAGCGATTGGCCGTCGGGCTTGCCGTCGGCGCCGGTCACGTGGATGGAAGAGAGCACATCCATTGACTTGGGGCCGGCATAGAGGCGCAGGCGCGTGGAGCCGCTGGTGTCGCCCATTGCCAGTCCGAGCACGTGCGCGGGCTTCTTCTCGCTATTGGGATTGGTCAGGTCACCGGGCAGGTCGACCGTGTTGTGCAGCGTGACGAGGGTGGCGCGTTCGGGAGCGTCCGGCATGAAGGCCGATACAAAGTAGAGATCGGTGATGGCCGCGTATTGGTATGGCTGGTCGAAGGTCGCATCGTTGCCGACCTTGGTGACAGCGAGTGTGTCCTGCTTGCCATCAAGGGACCAGGCGAACTGCGACAATGCCGAGGTGCGAATGGATTGACGCGTCAACGAAGACAGAAGGAACTCTTCCATATCACCCAGGCCGGCAGGCCAAGAGACCAGCGCGCGCACCGGTCCACCGTTGCGCTTCACTTCAGCTTCAACCGTGACAACGTAGCTCGCGTCGAAGCGGACGGTCTTGACCACGTCCAGGCCGCCGCCGGCATAGTGAAAGGTGAGCGCACTGGTTTCTGGGGCTATTGCGTGGCCGGTTGTGGAGAGCTGAGCGCCCGAAGCCGTGACCTGATACAAAGCCTGATTCAACTGAGTGGTCAATGCAGGCTCATAGGTAAAGAATGAGAGCGGGAACCCGAAGCTTTTCGCCACTTGGGGCTGGACCATGTCCAGTGGCTTGCCGGCCGAGTCGTAGTACTTCTTCAGGATCCAGTGCGTCACCTGCGCGCCGCGATTAGTGAAAACGATCTTGTACTGTTCGTTTTCGATCGTGGTCTCTGTTTCGAGAGCAGCGGCTGCGGTGGGCGTGGCCGACGGAGCTTGGGCGGATGCCGGGGACGACTGCACCGGGCCCGGCTGCGCAGATGTGGCCTGGGATGGGGTCTGGGTCTGCTGGGTTTGTGGTTGGGAGGGCTGCGGATTTGTGGGCGGCGTTGGCTTGAAAAAGTACTGGTAGCCGAGCAGAACGACGAGCATCAGCATGGCGAAGATCATGGTGCCGCGCATGTCGCCACCACTGCCGCCGCTACCGCCGCCGGAACCCGGCGCTTGAAGATTGGGATTGCGAATTTCGGGCAAAGGATACGTCCTATTCGTTAGAGCCTGCTAACACTACTCAGGCGGATGGCGTGCCGTCAGGCTCCCGCTTCTCTTATGGTAACGGTTCGTGGGGGGAAATGGGTTGCCGTTGGGTTGATCTGCCGGGCTTGGACGGCGCCTTGGATGGGACATTATCAAGGCCGCCGCGCCCGAAGGGGTTGCAGCGAAGAAGTCTCCAAATGGCCAGGGCCCCCCCACGCATAGAGCCGTGGGTGGCGATGGCGATCGACGCATACTCCGAACAAGTGGGCAGGTAGCGGCAGCCTCCGCCGGGGCTGAGCGAATGCAGAGCCGGCGAGAGCCAGCGTCGATAGAAGACGAGAGTCGCAAGCAACAGGCGGTTCATAGATCGTGCTTCACCGGAGCGATCTTCTGGACGGCCGACGGAGAAGGTTGCGCCGCCATTCTGGCCGCTTCGACATTTGCCTGATGAAGGATACGCACAACCTCCGCTTCAAGTTTCGCGAATTCGAGGTTGAGGATGGAACGGCGGGGATGGAAGATGAGGTCGCAACCCCAGGGCAGTAGGTCGACGTGGCGGCGCAGGGCCTCGCGCATGCGGCGCTTGATGCGATTGCGTTCATGGGCTTCGCCCAGGACCTTGCCTGCAGTGAGGCCAACGCGCGGCGTTGTTGGTTGGGCAGAGTCGACAGGTTTCGCAGGGGCGAGGAACCAGCTCATTGAAGTGGATTGCCGTTTCCGGCTCGCGGTGTAGGCACGCTGGTAGTCAGCGTGCTTTTGCAGACGCAGGCCAGACAGAGATTTACGCGGCGAGGTGCGACTGGACTCATTGGAGGATGAAGGCTGGGCTTGGCGAGAGTCAGGACTGGAGGGGATGATCATGGCGGTGCCGGAAGGCGTCTTAGCCGGAAGGACGAAGAACGGAATCCATTCCGGCCTGAACAGATCGGCAGGCGAAGCCTAGTCGCGGAAGCCCGCGCTGACAGCGACGCGAACGCGACCGATGCGGCGGCGGCGGCTGAGCACGGCTGCGCCGGCCTTGGTCTTCATGCGGGCGCGGAACCCGTGGGTTTTCACGCGCTTGCGGCGGTTGGGTTGAAATGTGCGCTTGGGCATGAAAATGCGCTCCTATATCCTCTGAAAGATTTACGCCTTGACGGCAAGCCCTAAGTATATCGCAGGTTGGGTCAGGAATCCAGTGCAGGCTGCCCGAAGGCCTCCCTTGCGGTCGGTGGGAGCGCTCCATGCCTATCCATTTCTTTATTGATTCCTTCTCGTGACTGGGTCGACGAAAGATCAAGAAAACGTGTGCATCGCCGCACTCGGCATTCACTCGGGTGCCCTCCGAGGAGAGTTTCACCAGCCTTGGTGCAACTCTTGGAGGCCTGCAGAAAGTTATGTGAAAGAGTGATTGCAATGATCGCCAGATGTGCTACTATCGGGACCGTTCAAGAAAGTATCCAAGCGTCCCACGGAACGGTTTTATCCAAGCCCCGGGTCCATTTCTAAGGGCCAGACAAGCGGCAACCACGTGTTCGATGGTCAGCGGTTGGACGGTAGGCGTATGCCTTCCGCCACGAGAAAACCGTTGCCAAAACTGGCGGATTATCCGGCTCGGCAATAAGCAGGCGACGCAGGCAAGGACAGGCACGATGGCATTTGCAATTTCGCCGGCGACGGCACTCAACCCCTGGCTCCAGATTCTCGCTGCGCTGGAAAAAAAGGTCATTCGCCAGTCTTTCGAGACATGGCTTAAACCCACTCGGTTTAGTCATGCCGCCGGCCGCACTCTTTATGTGCGCGTCCCCTCGCCGGAGTTCCAGCATATCGGTGACAAGTATGGCGACCTGATTCAAGAAGCCATCGACTTGCAGTCGCTTGAGTTTGACGACGTGAGTTTTGTGACCGCTGAAGAGGACCCATCAGTTCCGCCGCAGCGACGCGATGGGGGCTTTGGCCCTGTAGCCGCGCACGCACCCACGGCGCCACACGCGGCACCGGCTCCGCGCACTCCGGAGCAGGCGCGCTTCGACTGGTCCACCGCAGCGCAGCTCAACCCGCGCTACACATTCGATGCATTCGTGATCGGCAACGGGAATCAGTTTGCGCGCGCCGCCTCCCTGGCTGTGGCCGAGCGGCCTTCAAAGGCCTACAATCCGCTTTTCCTGTATGGCGGCGTGGGGATGGGCAAGACCCATTTGATGCACGCAATTGGCCACGAGGTGAAGCGTCGTCAACCGATGGCCAGCATCTGCTACGCCTCGGCAGAGAAGTTTACCAACGAGATGATCACCTCGCTGCGCAACGATCGCATGACTAGCTTCCGCGATCGCTTCCGCACGGTGGACGTGCTACTGATCGACGACATCCAGTTCATCGCCCAGAAGGAACGCACGCAGGAGGAGTTCTTCCACACGTTCAATGCGCTGCACGAGAGCATGAAGCAGATTGTGATTGCCTCGGACCGGCCGCCGAAGGAGTTGGCGGAGATTGAAGACCGCTTGCGGTCACGCTTCGAGTGGGGGCTCACCGCCGACATTCAGCCGCCGGACCTTGAGACGAAGGTCGCCATCCTGCAAAAAAAGGCGGAATCCGAACAGGTGCAGCTGCCCACTGATGTAGCGCTCTTTGTGGCCTCGAATGTGCGCACCAACGTGCGAGAGCTGGAAGGTGCCCTCGTAAGGCTGATCGCCTGGTGCCAGTTGAACCGCACGGAAATTACGCTGGCGTCAACCCAGCACTGCCTCAAGCAGTTCATCGACATGCAAGTGCGCAAAATTACGATCGAAGCGATTCAGCGCGCCGTAGCCGAACAGTTCGGCATGAGGGTCAGCGACCTCAAGCAGAAAAACAACTCGCGCAATGTGGTAGTGCCGCGGCAGATCGCCATGTACCTGGCCAAGCAGATGACCGAGGCCAGCCTACCTGAGATCGGAAGGCAGTTCGGCAACAAGCACCACACTACAGTGATGCACTCCATCAGCAAAATCGATGAGCTGCGCCGGGCAGACAAGGATCTGCACCGCACGCTCAACAAGCTGCAGGAGCAGTTGAACGGATAGAGAACAACCTAGTCAGCGGAAAACAGGAAGCCCACGTCGCAGTTTGCTGACGTGGGTTTCTGACTTTTCGATCAGAATTGCGTTAGGCTCAGCACGTTTCCGTCTGTGTCGTGGAACCACGCGATGCGGGCGCCGCTCGGAGCGGTCCAGATGGCGAGCGGGTGGCTGTCGTTCAGTCCGGGATAGCGTTGGAAGACGACGCCTGCCGCGGTGAGCTTCTTGACGGTCGACTCGATGGACGCCACCTCCCACCCGAGGACTGTAAACGGCTGTGGATGGTGCTTGGGTACCGTTGTGACGCGGAGCATGGTTCCGTTGGCGTCGAAGACCAGGGCGAACGGCGCTTCGTCGGCAACGAGGCGAAGGCCGAGCATACCTTCATAAAAGCCGCGGGCTTTCACTGGGTCCGTTGTGGGGGCAAAAGCGACCAGCGTGCTCTTGCCGAGAATGGACTTTCCGGGCATGACTCACCTCGGCGGGAACAGTTCTTCCGGTCTCGTCATTGTGCGCTTGGGGTGGTCATCAGGGCCACAAACATTTTCTGGAAGCGCGGAAGGTCCAGGTCCAGTTGCGCATGCACCAGGCGAACCCCCGTTGCGGGCTTGAACTGTTCGGTCCATGTGAGTGTTTCGCCGTAGCTGGGGCCATGGCTCAGGTCGATGTCCATGTAGACCAGCTTCTCCTTGGTGATGAGCGTGGGGTCGAGCCACGCACAGGCTTCGAGTTCGTCCCACAGGTAGTAGCGATTCTGGCTCCAAGCGGCGATGTAGCGAGCAGTGGGGTTTTGGGATTTGGCGATTTCGTCGAACATCTTTTGCGTGAACGGCGCTTTGAGGGAGATATCGACTGTGGTGACATCCACGCGCGGCCAGTTGGCGCGCAGCACGATATGTGTGGCTTCGGGATCGAACCAGAAGTTGAATTCGTGTCGCGGACTTGTGGCAAACTCGGGATCGTCGGTCTGCGGATTCAGGCTGCTGCCCATCAGCACAATGCCTTTGGTGAGCGAGGCGAAGTCGGGGTCGATAGAGACGGCCAGCGCGATGTTGGTCAAGGGACCGGCTGCATAGATGGTTACCTGATGCGGATGCGCCCGCACCTGGCGCACAAGGAAGTGAGCGGCGTCTTCGTCGATCGGCTTGAGGCTTGGCGTTCCCTCGGGCATGGGCGGAATTTCATAGGGTCCGTGGAAGGGCCGCTTCTCTTCAATCACAGGCGTTACGCCGGTGGGAGATTCGACGAGCGTTGAGATTCCCCGGCTCCAGGCGCCGAGCCAGGCAACTTTGCCGTCGATGGCCGTGGTCAGACTGGTCTCGTGTTGCGTGCGGACAAGCGGAAAGACGGCGCCTCTGGCCACGGGCACATTGGAGTGGCCTGTAAGCTCCAGCATACGCAGCGTGTGCAGAGTCTCTTCGTCGCGCCAAGCGTCGCCGGTGACGATGGTGATGCCCAGTACCTCAACCTGGGGAGCTTGAAGCAGAGCGAGCATGGCCATCTGGTCGGAGCCGCCAGGGCCAGAGCCATCCTGGTCTATCAGCACCAGCCGCTTTTGCGCGGGGCACAGGGCGGCGATGAGGGTGAGCAGAAAGAAAAGGTGTGCGGGTCTCATTGTTGGAAATTGTTGCATACCCGCGGGCGCACCAATGAACTAATCGCCGCTCAGCTGCGATTGAAGCCTCTGGGCTTGATGGGCGGTGTTACGGGAAGGTCGGTCTTGCCCTGGGGAAAGACCGCGAGAAAGCGGTCCGGGCCTTCGCCGGAGCTGGCCGTCTCCACGCCTTCGATTCCGCGAAAGGCCATATGCATCTGGCGGCGTTCGCGGCTGTTCATCGGCGGAAAAGCATAGGGAATGCCTGACCTGCGCACCTTTTCGGCCGCGGTTTCTGCGGTCAAACGCAACTGCTGGGCTTGCAGTGCTTTGAAGTTGTCCGCATCGAAGCTGATCACGTCCTGTTCTCGCTGGTCGAGGCGCAGTATCTGCGCCGCAACTGTCTCAAGCGCGCGCAGTAGCTCGCCGTTGTGCTGGATGACCAGCGGGACATCGGGGCCGGCAAGCTCGACGCAGAGCTGCGGGGATGCGGAGCCATCCTCGTGCACTGTGCCGTCGCCGGCGCTGATGCGGTACTTGAGGCGCATTCCACCAAGCTTGTTGAGGGTGGAAAGGAATCCGGCGATTTTCTGGGCTGATTGTTGCAGGTCGTCAATTGGCATAACTGAGTAGTATCGCAGAGCCGGGCGGGGGATGGTAGTCCGAAGGCTTCTGTCACGCTTCGACGGGCAATTCAGCCGACAGAATGTTCATGGGCGTAAGCCCGCGCTGCCGCATGGCGCGCAGGCTCAGGGAATCGTGGCGCTTGGCCAGCCGGCGACCGTTGTGATCCACGACCAGCCGGCAGTGATACCAGAGGGGGTTGTCGAGCCCAAGGGCGCGGTTAAGCAGAATCTGGCGCGCGGTGGACTTCAGCAGGTCGGCGCCACGAACCACCTCAGTAATTCCCATGGCTGCATCGTCGGCCACGCAGGCAAGTTGATAGCTTGGAACGCCGTCACGCCGCCAGACCACAAAATCTCCAAAGTCCTCACCGGCCACAAATCGCTGCTTTCCCAGGTTCCGATCCTCGAACTCGACCGCTTCGCCGTCGGGAACGCGGAAACGCCAGTTGCTGCCATCTGGCGTTTCAATGTCGCTAACGGTGGGACCGGGCAGTTGCGGCGCTTTGCCTTGCAAGTTCCGGCAGGTGCCGGGGTAGATCGGCTCGTCATCGAGCGGTTCCAATTTGCCCGACTGCTGCGGGTCGTAGGCTCCGCCTGTGACCCGTTCATGCGGGGCGCCGAGCGCTGTATCGAGGTCTTTGCGCGAGCATTTGCAGGGATAGAGGTAGCCGCGGCGCAGCAGCTTGCGCCAGGCGGCAAGATAAATTGCCCGCCGGCGGCTCTGGACGTAAGGTGCGAAGGGTCCTCCTTTGTCGGGACCCTCTTGCCAGCGGATCCCCAGCCAGCGCAAATCTTCGAGTGCGGCCTCGGCGTACGAAGACTTGCTGCGCTCTGGGTCCAGGTCCTCCATGCGCATCACCAGCGTGCCGCCCGCTTCGCGCGCGCGCTGGCTGGCTGTCCAAAATGTGCGCGCGTGCCCGACGTGCAGATAGCCCGTCGGCGAGGGCGCAAGCCGGCCACGATAACGCGACGTTGGCGTGGGTGCGAGGCTGGCCATGCCAACAAGTCTAGGCAGCCGAAGGCCCGCCGCATATACAGAGTTTGGTTCCGGGTGGCCTAACCCCTAGTCGGACTCGCCTTCCTCAGCGTCGTCCTCGCGATGATGATGCTTCAGGTTGCCGATGTTCTCGTTCAGGTGGTTGGGATCGACCGAAACCTGCACAACGTCCATTTCGTGGCCGTCGAGATCCACAACGAACAGGCCCATCCGGTCGCCCTCGGGATGGATGAAGATCAGGGTCTGCTCGCTGCCTTTCCGTTTGGTCTCGCGGATGATCCGCTCCCATCCGGCGCCGAGCTTCTCCTCGACCATCCGATTCAATTCATCGCCATCCACGGGCCCTGAGAACGACTCGAATTCCGCGAGATGCAACCCGCTCACGCCGCCATGCGTATCCTTGCCTGAGACCAGGCTGATGAGGCCAAGAAAGGGAATGCGCGTGGCCCGAACGTGATAGCGGCTCTCAATCGAGTGCACGACACCGTCGAATCCCCCTTCGCCGCTGCCGGCCAGCACTGCAACTGGAATCAAGAGGGCAACAAAGACAATCGGAATCAACCATAGCCGCCTCATTGCATCCCTCCCGTCTTCTCCTTATCCTTCACCTTTTCCTTGTCATCACCCTTGCCGTGAGGGGTGTGATGAACGCCTCCGATCGAGCCAAGCGCGCCGAGCCCCGCAACGCCATTCAACTCGCCGAGCTCTTCCATGCGAATCGGGCCGAGGATCAGCACGATGGTCAGCTCCTTTGGCTCCACATCCAGGATGAACATGCCGTGCGACTCGCCGTTGACCAGCTTAACCATCACGTCGGTTGACTCGTTGTTCTTGCGATCCCGTTCATGCACCATGGGAGACCACTCGCTGGTTTCGAAGTACTTGCGCAGTTGGTCCACTTCATCGGGCGTGAACTGGCCCTCCTTGTCGAACTCGTAGTCGCGAACGTAGATGCCATCGAGTCCTTCGATCAGATGCTTGGTTGCTGTTTCGTCCCTATCCTTGCCGTTCATCACCTTGGAGGCAAATCCCAGCATGTTCTTGCCCAGCGTGACCTCGGTGACGTTGGAGGCGCGAGCGGCCAGTTCCTTCTCAATTGGTGGCGGCGAGGGCAACTGCGAGGTCTGTGCGACTACCGGTGCGCCGAGTGCAGCTACTCCCAAAACAAAAGCCATGATCCGGTTCTTCATAAAAGCTTCTCCTTACTCCTGAGGTGCGCGGCTGTGGGCCGCGAGTTGCGCATTCATCTGGTTGAGTGCATGAGCAGTAATGCGGAGCGCGGTCAGCACCTGTTGCCGGGCCGCTTCGTCCTTGCGCCGTTCTTCCTGGTTGCGCCATGCGAACCCTCCTGCCAGCGCGGCGGCCAGCACAATGGTGGCTGCCAGCCGCTGCCATATGACGGACAGATGGTTCGGGCCCCGCGCGCGCGGGCGCTGCATCAACTTGGTCTTCAAGCCGGGCGGCGCGGGCCGGCGCTGGAACGCCTGGCGCAGTTCCCGTTCAAAGTCTTCGTTGGTTTCAAACTCCACGCATCTGCTCCTTCACCCTGACGTACTCCTTCAAATGGCTTTGGGCCTTGGCACGAAGCAGCTTAAGGCCGCGTTGCAAGTGGCTCTTTACCGTGGCCAGTGGCGCTTCAAGCGTGGCCGCAATCTCCTCCGGCGTCAGGTCTTCCTGATAGCGGAGGATCAATGCCGCGCGCTGCGGTTCCGGCAGCGTCGCGAGCAGTTGTTCCAGGCGGGCGCCTAGCGGAGAAGAGAGATTCTCCGCCTTGACGCTGTGCCGATCTTCCATCTCTACCCACAAATCCATTCCGAGCACCTTGCGCCGGCGCAGCGCATCCGTTGAACGGCTCATGGTCACGCGGCGGAGCCAGTGGCATGCGTGATCTTGAGATTCAATCCTGCCCAGGTGCCTGTCCAACTCTAGAAAAACATCCTGCGCGATCTCTTCGGCCAGCCCGCGGTCGCCGGTCATCCGCCAGGCGAGCGAAAACACCATCGACTGATGCTTGTCCACGAGTTGTTCAAAATCCGGCTGCCAATCGTGGGCCATGAGGTTCGCTTCTACTCTCTTATCCGCAGGAATGCGTGCGCGGGGATGCAGAGAATACGCGCAGGAGCAGAAAAAGTTCGGACTGACGGGGCTTTGACAGGTTATTGAGGGTTTGGACGAGTCAGAACAGATCGGGAATGCTATGGAATGCGATGCGCGTGGGCGCAGCCTTGAACGCGGTCAGCATGGTGGCCGGAGCCAGGGTGCTGAGCCCGTATTTGTTGTTCAGCTGGTCCATTGCCGCCAGCAGCCGTGTCCGACTCTGCTCGTCTTCAGTGCCGTCGAAAAGGTTCAGGGAGTGAAGCCGATTGGGCACAAGCCCGTTCAAATGAACGCCGATAAAGTGAGGATGGTCGAACTGCGGTCCGGCGGGCTTGCTCGCCCACAAGCGGGAGAGAGCAGCGATAAGCGTCTGATTATCCTGGCACTCGCTCAGCTTCAACTCGCTCTTCCATCCACGAGTCGGGACACCAAAGTTGCTGATCGGCTTGCCCTGGCCGCCCGGAAGAGCGTATCCAATGGCCAGCCCGATGTTGCTCGCCCACAGGCCTGCCGCGCGCAAGCGCATGGCCGCCTTGTGGAGCAGCTTGTGCGCTACGGCCCATGCCTTCTCCGGCGTGCGCATCTCCGGAGCCAGCACATGTTGATGGCTCAGCGACTTCAGGTGTTCGGTCTCCGACATATCAAAGTCTTGGCCTCTGAGCCAGTGCCACAGCCGTTCGCCCCACACTGAGCCCCACAGCTCGCCGGCCTGTTCGCAGTCAAGCGCGAGCAACTCTTCCATGGTGCGGATGCCTTTGTCATTGAGCCGCTTCTCAGTCCGCGCGCCGATGCCGGGCAGGTCGCGGAGGGTCAGCTGGCGCAGGGCTTCGGGCAGAATGTCCAGCGGCAGCGCCACCAGGCCGTCGGGCTTCTCCATGTCGCTGGCCACCTTGGCCAGGTAGCGGTTGGTCGCCAGCCCCACAGAACTGCGCATCATGGGGCCGACACGTTCCCGTATGCGCGCCTTTACCTGGCGGCCCAACTCCATCGCCGCCAACAGTGGACGTTCGCGGCCCATCAGTCGGCAGGCCATCTCGTCGATCGAGAGCACGGCCGTTACCGGTAAACAACTTTCCACCGCTTCGACGATGCGGTGGTGGTAGTCGACGTAGAGTTCGTGACGCCCCTCCACCAATACAAGGTCAGGGCACATGCGCTTCGCGTCGCCCACAATGGTTCCGGTCTTTACGCCGTGTGCCTTGGCCTCGTAGCTGGCGGCAATGCAGACAGTGGTGTCGGCCAGCATCGGCACCACGCCCACTGGGCGTCCGCGCAGCTCGGGCCGCGCGTCCTGCTCCACGGAGGCAAAGTAGGAGTTGAGATCGACGAACAGCCAGTTCAGGGCGAGCCCCGGAACCGCATCGTGCTTCGATTCCTCGACCGGTACGGGCTTCGGCTCCGGCAAGACGGGGCGGGTGGACATCTCCTGGCGATCGAGCGCTTCTTGCCAGTCATGGATCGGGGTCTCGTCTTCCAAGACTCGCTCGGCCAGGTGGCCGTCGCCGGAATTGGGGCTAGTGACCATCGTTACATCATTTTCGCTTTTTCTTCTATGCATTACAAGTGGTGACTTTGAAAAATCTGCGATGATACACTTGCAGCGCCGGGGTACCGGTGCTTCGGAACTCGAGCCAGCAGCCGCGGTGCTCATCGCGGGATAGTTTTGGAGTCGAATGCGGGTGCCTTAAACGTATGCAAAGCCTGGTTCATTGGATGGCGGTAAACGGAACCGTTCTTGCTGTCGCCGTAACGGTCGGCGTAGCCGTTCTCCTGGTTTGTTGCCTGGGGTGCTCGAATTGCCCTTGCCGCGATAAAGACGACCTGTTCCGCCGCCGCGAGCTTTAGGGCATCAGGCCCACACCCTGGACAGGCTTTTTCAGGCCGAGCCCCGAGCCCTGAGCTCTTACTGTCCACCTGCAGGGGAAACCGGCGGCTTCAGATACATCTCAAACTGGCTCAGAATGCGGTTGTACAGGTGCGTCCGCACATCGGGGCCAGAGATGGAGTGAGTCTTGCGCGGGAAGATCTGGAGGTCGTAGGGGACCTGGGCTTCGATGAGCTTCTGCACATACTGCACGGAGTTTTCCATGTGCACGTTGTCGTCGCCGGTTCCGGCCACCAGCAGGATGTGCCCCTTGAGATTGGCAGCTGTGTCGACCACAGAGAAGTCGCGATAGCCGCTCGTAAACTCCGCGGGCTGGCCCAAATAGCGCTCGGTGTAGATGGAGTCGTAGTCGCGCCAGTCGGTAACGGGCGCCACAGCAATACCGGCGCGGAAGCGGTCAGAGTGGGAGAGCGCATAGAGCGTGAAGGTTCCACCCCAGCTCCAGCCCCACCAACCCAAACGCTTGCTATCAAGTTGAGGGTGTTGTGCCAGAACTGCATCCATCACCGTCAACTGATCTTCCAGCTGGATAGGGCCGAAGTTGTGCCAGGCTGCCTGGGCAAAGGCGCGTCCGCGATTGCCGGTACCGCGATTATCCGCATGCAACACCGCAAAGCCATGCTGGGTAAGCAACTCATCGAACAGCAGGCTGTCGTTCCCCCAGCGGTTGGATACAGGTTGCGGGCCCGGGCCGCCATAGGGATTGACAATGAGCGGAACACTCGCGGCGGTGGTTACGTCCTCGGGCAACAGCAGCGTGGCGTAGAGCGTGCTGCCGTCGCGGGCCTTGATTTCAAGCTGCTTCGGCGCTCGCAGGTGGTAGGAGTCCATCGCGCGCGTCTGCCAAAAGATATTGCATTTGTCGTGGGCCTGGCAGAGACGGTCGGTGGGTGGCTCGAGGCGTGAGGATTGCTCATCGACAAAGGCCGTGCCACTAGGAGCAAAGTTTCCTTCGTGGTACCCGGCGGCGGTGGTCAACTGCTTGCGTTCGCCGTCAAAGCCCACTTGCCAAAGTTGGCGTTCGATCGGGTTGCCCTCGTTGCTGGCGTAGTCAATAAGCTTGGCAGCGTGATCGACACGGAAGATCTCCTCAACTTCGAAGTCTCCCTTGGTCAATTGGCGCTCGAGGCTGGCCGTTTCTCCCATGGGATCAGCCTGGTCATACTTGTAGAGATAGAGATGGTTGTGGCCGTCGGTCCAATTGGACAGCACGATGTTGCCGTAGCCTACGGAAACGTCGTAGTTATCGTCGAGGAACGTATCGTCGATAATCTGGACGGCTGAACGCGCCACGCCTGTCGCCGCGTCGGCAAAGTAGAGATCCCTGTGCTTGTGATCGCGTGTGACGGTCTCAACCCATAGTGTCTTGCGATCGACCCAACCAAAGCGAGGGATGTAGTCCTGGCCATCATGAATGGGAAGTTTGATCCACATCGTCCTGCCGCCCAGGGCACTAACCACGCCTACACGGACGCTGGGGTTGGGATCGCCCGGTTGCGGATAGCGCTGGAAATCCACGTTGGCATGGGTGGGAATCCAGTCGGTGATTGGATACCGCGGCACATCAGTTTCGTTCATCTGGAGATAGGCGAGGTTCTTCGAGTCTGGCGACCAGAAGTAGTTGCTGCGTGTCTCCAACTCCTCTTCGTAGACCCAGTCCACCTCGCCGTTGAGGGTGTTCGGATTGGGCGCGGGAGCCACCGCAACTGGGGGAGTGCCGGGGTCCTTGAGATGCAATACGGATAGTCCGTGGTCGCGAATAAACGAAACGAATTCGCCGTTGGGCGAAAACTTGGGATCGTCGCCGGAAGCAGCACCCGAAAAGCCAGCTTCAACTCCTGTGCCGTTGTGCAGATCGTAGAGCCAGAGGCGTCCACTGGAGTCGAAGAGCAGGTGCGAGGAGTCCGGCGCCCAGAGGTAGCTGGCCATCTTGTAGCGGTCGCGATGGTCGCGGTCAGTCTCCGAAGCGCCCCCTCCTGAGATCGACGAGAGCTTGGCACGGCTGACCATCACGTGAGGTTTTCCAGTGCCTGGATCGAGATCGATCAGCTCGCCCCCATCCAGATAAGTCAGTTGCTTTCCATCGGGCGACCAGGTGAGGCCCTCGGGGGGACGGCCGGCGATCGGCCCATGGGCGAATATGGCCTCGACGGTCAGAGGCTTTGCTGGAGCTAGCGCATCAGGCATCTGGGCGGAAACAGACGGGCTTGCAAGGGAAAAGGCAACCAGGGCTGATAGAAAGAGGGCGGCAGTGCGCGTCAACGGGGATTCCTCCGGAAGTTGATCCCACCACATGTTTTCTGGATTCGATCAGAGGTGAGGAGCTTCCAGGGAAAAGTGTAACTCACGGGGTGTCGGCGGGGGCCTCGTTTGCACGCCAGGGGCAGAGGGTTGTATGGTCCGGGCTATGCATTGGGCAACTCCAGAAGAACGCAGCCATCTTGGCCAGGCGCGGCGCAAGCAGGTGGGCCGCCAGGCACACAACGCACTTAACCCCAAGGCGCGGAAGACCTCTCCTCTGACCCTTCTCGACCGGTCAATGCAGGGCCGTGTTCCGGCGCTGATCAAGCTCAAATACGAACTGATGGCGCAGTCGCCCTTTGGCTATTTTCGCGGCGCTGTGCCAGTGATGGCGGCGGATTTGGCTGTCCAGCCGAATACGGGCATCGTCAGCCAGCTCTGCGGCGATGCACATGTGCGCAACCTCGGCGCCTATGCCGCGCCCGACGGAAGACTCGTCTTCGACATCAACGACTTTGACGAGACCATTCGTGGGCCCTTCGAGTGGGATCTGAAGCGCATGGGCGCCTCAATCACGCTGGCTGGACGCGCAGCGGGCCACAAGGACGCCTCGATCCTGCGAGCGGTCGAACAGTGCATCGAGAGGTACACCGCGCAGATGCGGGCTTTTGCCAAGATGCCGCACCTTGAGGTGGGCCGCTTTCAGGTGCACCGGCTGGGAACGGTTGAACCGATCCACGAAGCGCTGGTGAAGGCTGAGCGAGCTACGCCGCAACACACGCTGGCACAGCTCACCGAGCCAACCTCCAGCAAGCCCGGCGCTCTTCGCCGCTTCAAGGAATCCAAGCCCATCCTGACTCGCGTCACCGGCTCCCAGGCTGCGGCTGTGCTGGCTTCCCTGGGGCCGTACCGCGAGATGCTGGAGCCGCAGCGCCAACATCTTCTGTCGTTCTATCGCCCCATGGACGTGGCTTTCAAAGTGGTAGGCACAGGCTCAGTGGGCCTTCGCGACTACTGCGTCTACTTTGAGGGCAACGGTCCGGCTGACGCTCTTTTCTTGCAGATCAAGGAAGAGCCAACCTCCGGCTATACGGCCTATCTGCCTGATGCGCACCCGCCTCATCACAATGGCCAGCGCGTGGCAGAGGGACAGAAAGCCATGCAGTTGCAGTCCGATCCGTTTCTCGGCTGGACACACATCGGCGGACGCCAATACCTGGTGCGCCAGCTCAACGATCACAAGGGCTCCATCGCCATTGACGACATGTCCGGCAGCGGCCTTGCGGCCTACGCCGAAGTCTGCGGCGAACTGCTGGCGCGCGGGCACGCCCGCTCCGGTGACCCGCTGGTCATCGCCGGATACCTGGGCAGCGGCGACAGTTTTGCGACGGCGCTCGGCCAGTTCGGCGCACTCTACGCTGACCAGACCGAAAAGGACTGGAAGGAACTTTGCCGCTCCCGCAAAGCGGGATCAAAGCCGAAATCCAAGGCAAAATCTTAGGAGAGCCGCATGAACCGACGGACGTTTACGCAAGCCCTGGCGACAGCGGCCTTGACCGCAGTTGCCTCTCCACTGCAGGCAACGCCAGTCACAGCCGAATCCTCATCGAAAGCCTCGCCGTTTCCGATCTCCGTCATGCTGTGGACCGTCTTCACCGATCTGCCATTCGAGGAACGCCTCGCCAAGGTGGCCGAGGCCGGTTACACCAATGTCGAACTGGTCGGCGAATACCACAAATGGTCGGCCAACGATTTTGCCCACGCCAACGCAACGCGCAAGAGGCTTGGCATCCGCTTTGACGCCACGGCGGGAATGGCTCACGGTGTGGCAAACCCCGACACGCGCGACGCCTTTCTGGCTGAGCTGACCCAGGCACTCGTACCCATGGAGACCCTCTCTTGCCCTGCGATGATCGTGCTCTCAGGGAACGTGTTTCTCGACCTGACGCGCGAGGCGCAGCATCAAATCTCCATTGAAACCCTCAAGCGCGCAGCGGCACTGGTCGAGGGCCGCCAGATTGATGGACAGCCTGTCCGTCTCCTGCTCGAGTGCATCGACCCGGAGGAGAATCCCAAATACTTCCTCACCTCAGCCGCCGAGGCTATCGAGATCGTCCGCGCGGTCAACCATCCCCAGGTCCAGTTTCTCTACGACATTTTTCATGAGCAGATTGCTGAGGGCAACCTGATTGAGAAGCTGGAGAAACACATCGACGTGATCGGCCTCATCCATATCGCCGACGTTCCCGGCCGCCACGAGCCCGGAACCGGAGAAATTAACTACACCAACATCTACCGCAAGCTGGCGCAACTCAACTACCGCCGCATGGTGGCCATGGAATTCAAGCCCAGCGGAGACCCGGTAGCCGCATTGCGCGCTGCAAAGGCCCTCGCGTCGAGTCAGGGATGATAAGGCCAGCTACACGGCGAGTGGCGGCCGGAGAGCTCCATCTCGTATCGGCGAAAGAATGCTGCATCCTGAACGGGCGGGTTGGGTATCGCCGTTGCGCGGAGGAACTCTTCCATCTCTCCCGCCGGAGTGAATGCGATGAGCAGGCGTCCCGGCTTTTCGCCAATGGACGAGAAGGTGTGAGGAATGTTTCGCGGCCCCAGAACGGACTCTCCACTGCCGAGGCGATACCGGTCATCGCCGATCTGAAAGAGCACTTCGCCCTCCATCACATAAAACCACTCTTCCTGATGCAGATGAAGATGGAGGGGAGGGCCGCCTTTGATCAGATTGACGTGTTCGATGATGAACAAACCAGCATTCGTTTTGCGCGGCAGGACCTTGAACAAGATGGAGCTGTATCCGCGTGAATGCGACTCTCCAAAGCGGTCCTGCCCTGCCCCGACCACATGAATCTGATCTGCGGACGAAGCGGCTGCGGCTTGTGCCAGTGCGAAGTTCTTGAGTCCTGCTGCGGGAAGCAGTGCAGCTGTGGCCTTGAGGAAGGAGCGACGCTTCATGGGGCCCTCCGATCTTGAATTGGAGCGAGCGAACCAGAGACTTTCAACCTCGGCGGGCACGCTGTCTGCCGGTTCAAAGGGAACAGAGGAAGGATCGACACAAATCTATCGAACATGCAGTGCTTCTGCAAACCAAAAAGTGGATGCCGGAAGGAACCTCGCGTGAAACGCCTTCAGGGCGTGAGGAGATCAGAGCCAGGCCGCATCGAGAGCTATTTGTGTCAGTATGCGCAATCAGACCTCAACCCAATGGCACCAGAGCTGGGGGCGTGGGCACGGGCCTCGGCTGATTGGTCAGGCGCGTCGGGATGGGCGGAGCCGTCAGTCTAAAGTGGTCCCGATCGGCACCAAGCCGCATCAGCAGGTCTTTCTGGTCAAACGTGATGGCAAAGCTCTGCATCGGCGGCGATCCGAAGTTGACCAGAGGAAATGCTGGGTGGACTTCGACGACCGGATGGGTGAAGGTGTACTTCCCCACTTTCACGTCACCGTCAAGCTTGGCAGCCTTGATGTCGAAGCGTGATGTGAGGGTATGGCCGGTGGCAAATACGACCGGAGGGACCTCCCATCTCTGATGAGCTGCCAGCCCCTCGGGTAGGGTGAGGCCGCCCCCGCCGGAATCGAACTGCGCCTCCGCGATTTGCCCATTGACGCGCAGCGAGGCGATCGGCACCCCATACGGCAAGCGGAATGGCAGGACCGTTTTCTCCCCATCCGGCTTGAGGGCGCCCTCGGACAAGAGGACCTGGCGGTTCGGGAAATCGAGGGTTAGCAGATAGTCATGGAAGAGGGTGAATCCCAGGATGCCCTGGCACGAACCGGCTTCCCCAGTCACTGTGTGCTTGATGGCCTTCACCCAGCTGAATTCCACCCCCGCGAGCTGAATGGATTGCACCAAAACTATCGGCACCCGTTCCCCGCCTTGTCTGCTCGGGTCGCTCAAAATCGCTTCCATCGCAGTGGGCAACTGCAGCTCATTGGCCAACTCGGGGCTCACAAAAGCATCTGCGCCGGTCCCGGTGTCGATGATAAACCGGTACGGCCCTCTTCCATTGATGGTAACCATGACGTAGGGCTTACCGTAGCGCTCGATCATGGGCGCGGAGTGGGTGATGGTCTGGGCCGGAAGAGACAGAACCGAGGCACTCAAAAGGATCGCGAATGAGGCACCAAGTCTGCAGAGGAAAGACATATTCCCCCTATCGACCGCTCTTCGAGTGCCAGCCGGCTCACATCTGCATCCCTTGCTTGCCAATGGATGATCGACTGAGCAATCCTCGCATTTGCCAGGGGAGGGAAACGGCTCGAGGACTGCCCGGCGGCAAGGCTCCTCTCCGCTTAGACTCCAATACTGCGGCGCAGTTAGGGGTTCTGTTCCAAGAAAAGAAGTTGTGGATGCGGCCCGGCCAGCACAAGGACCGAGGCGGCTCCGCACTACAATGAACCGGTATGCCCACCGCTGTCCGCTCGCACGCCAAGATCAACCTCGGCCTTTATATTGGTGCACCCCGCCCAGACGGCTTTCATGGGCTGGCTACGGTCTACCAAACCCTTGAAATCTACGATGTGGTCAAGGTAACTGCCCGGCCGGCGCCTGAGACATCATTGCAGCTGACCTCGAATGACATCCGGGTTCCTACAGACAGCAGCAATACGGCCTGGAAGATGGCAGAGCTATCGCTTGAAGCGCTTGGAATCACGGCCGAGGTGGAAATAGACATTGAGAAGCGGCTGCCGGTGCAGGGTGGTCTTGGTGCCGGCTCAGCGAACGCTGTCGCCGCCCTGTTCGGCCTTGAGAACGAGTTGGGTACCCTCGGTCTCCTCCGGCGCGGCGGAGAGGCCTGGGAGTTTACACGGCTGGAAATCGCAGCCCAGGTGGGTTCCGATGTGCCGTTGTTCCTGATCGGTGGGACTGTATTGGGGCAGGACAGGGGACAGCAGGTCTCTGCCTTGCCGGATATCGAGCCGGTCTGGTGCGTAGTGGCTACGCCCGATATTGGAGTCTCCACGCCGCAGGCCTTTCACGACTGGGACGCGCTCTGTGCCGCCGAGGGTTTGACCGCTGAGGCAAGTGCAGTTAAACTAAAGGAGTTGAACCGCGCCTATGCCAGCGCCTTTGGCGGATCTATCCACGAAGCGATTCGAGGAGAATTCTCCGAAGGACAGCAGGGAGTTGGTTCCTCCGGTGTCCTCTCAAATGAAGAGGACCTG
>OBLU010000515.1_pt1 | contig 36486 bp, 37 predicted proteins | sample 1518681 | NCBI WGS metagenome assembly OBLU01 (sample SAMEA3539304, study PRJEB22396) | soil metagenome | biome: tundra; feature: field; material: soil | place: USA | collected 2010-05 | depth 0.15 m
GCACTGAATCTGAACTGGTGCTCAAGAGTCGCCAGGTTGTTCCCGGTCGTCTTGTAGACGCCGGATTCGAGTTCTCCTATCCGACGTGGCCGGAAGCCGCGAACGAGCTAGTCGCTCGTTGGAGGAGAGCGCGATACTGAGAGCGATGGAAATCGGGCTGACGCCCACAAGGTCAGCCCGGTGGCCCGCTGCTAAAAAGTTTGTCGCATTCTTGTCGCAAATATCGCCGATTGGGCCGGTTTTGCCGACTCAGCCGACTAATAAGTCCTTTGCCGTCAATAATTTGATATCTGGCTCATTCCATGGCATGGAAGAGGTCACCGGTTCGATCCCGGTCAGGTCCAACAACAACCCCTTACAAATCAAATAGCTGCAGAAGTCTGACTGTCCCCAGAAGATATGTGCGAGGGTGGCCGAGGCTGCCCCCTTCGTGTTGCCTGAAATTTTTGCAGGGAGAACCCCTTCGGTTTCTCCCTGCAGCCTCATTCCGCTGGACTGCCGGCCTCCGCTCGCCGGCCCGCGCGGCAGGAGTCAAGTTCCTCCTCCTGCACCTTTCCGTAGTACAAGGAATGCTTCCACCAAGGGGACCGTGGGATGATGTCCGAATGACTTTGATCCAGCAAGCTGCGTACATCGTTTCCCAAGCCGCTCAAGGGTTGTTCCAGCAACACAAGTATTCGAATGGCTACATCTCGGTCGGTGACTCGGAGATTGCCGAGGCGAACATCGTCATCCATGCCGCATCGAACTTTCTCCATGCAGGGATGGACGTTTGGGCAGAATCGCCGTTCAACACGCAGGAGAGCAACAAATGCAAACACCTCGACCTTCTCGTAGATCTCGTGCCGACCGACCCTGACGCGTCAACGATCCTCACGATTGAGGCAAAGCGCATCGCCTCTGGAGAAGAAGACAAGAAGGTCGAAGAAATCCTGAACGACTATGAGCGCATTCGCACCTCGCGTTCCCTGAACCCGGATCAAATGCCGCTCTTTTATGGAGCCGTTCATCCTGTTGCGTGGTTTTACGGTTGTCTGCTGGTGGTCCTTCCCGAAACCTGTGAGGTGCGGGGCGCTCCGATTGGTGTTCCATTCTCGGTGTGGTGGAAAGCCCGTACCGCCCGACCGACGGGGTACAACCACGACGGCATTGCTCGTCTGGAAGCGGTACTCAACAGCGCCGCCGTGTGCGACTCCATTCGTTCCGGCAACATTGACGGCGAAAGACGCATGGCGGTGGCCTACGCTCTCTTCGATTTCGGTCCCGGCCCCGGAAGCTATGCTTCGGCTGCCCACGAAGCGGCACACGCGGTCGTTGCCTGGCGTCTTCACGTTCCACTGCAAGGAATTGGTCTAGCGCCGGATGGCGATCTTCGTGGCGGGGTCAGGTGTGATTGGGAATCGTTGCGAGTCCAGCTCTCAGATCGAGAGACCTGTGTGCAAGGTTTTGCGATTGCGTATGCAGGAGTCATCCAGGATTCTCGCGACGAAGAGAACGAGGGGCTAACGTTCTCTGAAATCTTCAACGACCTGCCGACCGATGCCAAGATGGTCGAGTACACCCGCAACCTCCTCAACACCTGGAATGGAGCCCCTGCCGGAACGGACACAAGCGCCGAATCGTCCGAAGGCTATCAGCGCGCGGCCGAGATCGTCGCCGAGGAGCAAGAGCGGATCGAACGCCTCGCTACGCATCTGCTTGAAATTGTCTCGATGGAGGAGGCCGCCATCAACGCTTGGTTCGCCCAGGACGAGGCTCAAGGGGGCAACATCGGAAGCAACCAGACTACGATGGAGGATGAACAACGCTCCATTCAAGGACAGAGACCTGCCAAGGATCGCATCTACATCGGAGGCGAAATCATCGTTCACCATCTCGTCAAAGCCGGGTGCTCAACATTCTCAATGGGACCGTTCGAGGATTTTGTAGACGATGTGAAAGCGATTTACTCGCGCTTCGGACCAGATGGATCACACTCCTAGTCTTTCCGAAGTGGACCATCGAATGGCCGCCAAATAAGCATCAAAGAAGCCGTTCAGGCTCAATCCCGCTCAACATCCCCCTCCCATTCGTCGAGCACATCTTTCAAATGAGTCAGTGTGCTCCTCATCGCGTCGCCGGCGTGAAGGAGCAGTTTCACTGAGCCGTTGCGAGGATCATCCGGGAGACGCTCGGCACAGATAATGTCATAACCGGCGACTTGCACAGGCGGCATCTTCTTCAGCCGTTGGATGAACTCGTCGATATCGTCACCATCGGGATGCTTGACTTTGAGCCGCCGTAAACCCGCGATAGAAGAAGAAGGAGGTTCGAGAATCTCATGAACAGCCGGGATGATGGCCTTCCGGGCAAGGTTGTCGAGATCAACCTTCGGGGCTCCCACTGGCGGCACATAGATGATCGTCACGCCAACAGTAACCAAGAGCGGCGAGAACAGAGGAATCCTTTTCTTGTAGGCTTCCAGGCCTTCCCTTACCCGAGCCTTGAACAGGTCCGAGTCCCCCTTGATCAGCGGACGTGCCCCCAGATCGACAGCCGTCAAGGCGTGGAAATAGGCGTAACGGCTCATCGAAGCATTGGCCAACAGAACGTCTGTCATCATGGGATGACGTCCGTGGGCATTATGCTTCGTACCGAAGAGACCACCCAAAGCGCGTAAAGGAATTTTGCGTTGCTTCAAAACCTCCTCTTGAGCGAATCGCTGCATCATCAACTCGTACGAAACAAACGCTTCCTCGCCGAGTCGCTTCTTCCACGCCGTTTTCTCTCGTTGGAAATCGAGCCATGAGTCAACGTGATCGTCTTCGAAGAGGTCGACTTCGTCCTCCTCGTCATCGACTCGATCACCAAAATCACCCGAGCGCAGGGCTTGGTACAAACGCAGATCGGCGAAGAAATCCGACAGGCGATGGACGCGTAGGCGAATGCCTTCCTCGAAGACCATTGGGGTATAAGTGCAAGAGAGAAAACGGATCTGCGAATCGTCCTGAAGCAGGAGCTTTTTGCGATTCAGCGATAAGCCCGGCAACGGGCTCATGAGCAAATCTAAATAGTATTTCGCCAGGTTCTGAATGGAAGGCGCGTTCTTCTCCGGGGGATGGAACTGAAGTTCCAGAAAGAGTGGCCCCTTGTACGGGCCTTTCCGGCCCATATCCTCCATCATTTTGCGAACACATTTCTGGAATGAAAGGTTCGATTCAGAGTCCCGAGTCCCTTTCGTTTGCAACGAACCGTTCCACCAAATCTCGAACTGGCGTTCTCGGCGCTTGCGGTACTGCAACGCTTGGCCGTATGCGGATTTGAGGAAGTCTCTGTACATAATCTCTTTCAGGAACAGACGGGCCCGTTTGCCTAATCGTCTCCCTCGTCAGGGGCGACGCTCTCTGGAGCTGAAAGCATATCTTGGTATTTCTCTTCGAAGGTAACGGCGCCGACTTTTGTAAACGAGAACGACGGCTTATTAGCCTCCCGGAGTTGCCGACTCACCACCTCCGCGATCGCGGGGTCGAAGATCGCAATGTTTTTTCCGGTGCCGACCTTGCTCTCGTACATGATGCCGTCGTACTTGGCGGCCCGAAAGGCTTCCGCAATGTACTGGGTTGGCGCATAGTCCGCAACATCTTCTGCTTGGAAGACCGGCAGTGAGAATGCTTCGTTCAGGACATGCCAGTTGTTGCTTTCAAGCCGTTGTTGGGTCATCGGTTCGTCCAGGTTAAACTCGGCCGCTTGAGTGCAGTCGACAAGCGTGACTTCCTTGAGCAAAACCAGTTGCGAAATCGTCAGAACGGAGCCCGCCCATGGTCGCACCTCCATCATCGCCGTCACGTCATCCGTCGCCATGTAAAGGCAAGGGATTCCTCTCGGATTGACGCGCCCTTCATGGGCGCGATCCCGGAGCGGCTTCAAGCGCTCGATCTTGTGCGGTTTAATGTCGTCGAGAAAGAACACTTCGTGCGGATGCACACCGTGCGGATTCTCACATCCCAAGGCCGCTCGCCAAAGAATTTGGTTCGCGGGAAGCGTCGTTGTTCGCTTCTTGCTTGTCTCCACAATCGTGTTTACGAAGTCCTGCTGCCAGCCATCCAGAACATACCGCGATTTTGTGCGGATGAAGTCCGCAAAGTGTTCGTAATCTTCGCTCTCTCGAAACATCCTTTGTGACCTACTCTTTCCGATCTTTTGCGGCTCTGCCTGCCTCTCAAAGAAGTCGGCACTGGGTAGCGGCTGAGCTCTACCGAGCCATCCGCCGAAAGCACCACTTCAAGGACCTGATTCGTCAGGTCTCCCTCTTCCATCAGGTTCGACAAAATGAGATCGAAAAGACGCTTCTGCCGCTCCATGTTCAGCCCGCCCGGAGCATCGACACAGATCAGTCCCGCGTGCAAGGAAATACCGGCATATCCACGCGGCGTCGTCCTCAACTTTCCAAGCCATCGTTCAGAGAGTTTACGCTCCTCTTTCGCTAGGCTGCCTGTCGTTCTGCTCCCGCAGGTACTCAGCAATCAGAGCAGTCAATTTCTTAGGGTTTCTGTAAATCCTCACCACCGCTGCTTCCAACTCTCCCGACCGGATCACGAGGTCTTCCCGTCGCGCCCGCCCTACGACAATGGCGGTCAGCTCATTTCTCAGCGATTCCTCCATATTCCGGTACGTCTCTTCAATGTCCTTCCGCCAATGTTCCGCTTCAGCTTTTGCCTCTGCTTCTGCCCTGGCCTTCGCCGCACCTTCTTCCTCGCATCGCCGGCATCGACCGAAGACGCCGTGCGGCCCGCACCGCTTTGAACGGATCCAGTCGCTTATATAGAGGTATGCGAGCAAAAGGGCGAGCAATCCGCCAACCCAACCTATAAACATGCCGTCAGTTCTCCGGTGCGATCAATGATACGACGAGCTAAGAAGGGGCCTGCCCGCGCACTCAGGTGCTATCGTCACCAAGAGGCCATTTATGCACGACGGTGTTGACTGGAAAGCCGCTCCGAAAACCGCTCAGTGGTGGGCCGTGGACGCTGATGGGAAGGCTCATTGGTTCAAGTCACCGAACGTCGCCGCGTTCACCGATTTTTGGTTTACGGAGAGCGAGCAAGCGCCCCTGTTCGGCTACTCGGGCGACTGGCGCGAGAGCCTTACCAGGAGGCCGTGATCAGCCGTTACAACGCTCCATTAGGGCCGAAATACTGTTTCCAGTTAGGCACATCCTCGCCGAGTAGCTTGAGCAGCATCAAGCCCCGCGTCGTGAGCCTCGCGCAATAGTTACTGATCGGAACTTCACGCGGACTCATTTCGATCACCTCCGCCAGGCCAAACCCTTCCAACCGAATACAAATCTGCAAGCCCTCTTCCCGGCTGAAGTTGTTGTCATTCTGGTCTGTTTTTCCCGTCAATGCCTGCGCCATCTGAAGTGAAAGCTCCTGAGCGCGGAACCTGAAGGTATTCGGGTGCAATTTCGGAGGATTCATCTGCGGCGGCGGCGCCTGTTCCTTCCAGTCGTCTGGCTTGTTCATGATTCGGTTTAGCACCTTCAAACCGATCAAATCTCGTTCGCCGAGCTTTTCGATGTCCTGGATGAAACTTACGAGATCGTTGACGCGAGTTTCGCTCGTAATAGACCCGGTGATGGCCGAGATGTACCGGTCGCGCTTTTTATCGTCGAACTTCCCCGTGTCATATTCGAGCGATATCCGTGTTGCAGCCTGGACCTCGGTAATATCCGTCCGCATCTTCTCCATGGCGTCCTGCACCTTCACCATAGGATGCTAGTCAAAGGGTCAGCCCTGGACAACTCTGACGCCTATGCAATCGAAATCTCAGACGGTCGGTCCTCGAGTTCATGCAGGTCAACGGTCGAAACTCCAACGGCAAGTGTGCCAATTTCAGATTGCCTCAACAGAGGGGTTCACTCCAGAGCCGTGTGCCCAAATTGTGCCCACGGCCTGCGTTTCTGCCCTTTTTGTCTCATTTGACTCATAGCAAAATCAATAACTTACTTGCTATCAGTATGATCTAAAAGTACAAGTCCCCCTCCGGGCACCAATCTAAAGTATTGATTATAAAGAATATATAGATTCTAGTGGATTTCCGTCCCTTAAGTGTACTAGAGTCGCTTCATGCTGACGCCTTACCGGAGACATCGCGCAGACTGCAAGCACCGTTCTCGGCGCTACAAGGGCTGCTCGTGCCCTATCTGGATACAGGGCGTGTTGGACGGTGCTCCTGTGCGCCGGTCGCTCGATCTGACGAACTGGGAAGCAGCACATCGAAGGATCCAAGAGCTTGAGATACATGGGGACGGGAACGTATTCACGGTGAGTGAGGCGGCGGAACGCTTCCTAAAGGACCGTGAGGCTATGCAATTGGGTACGGCGATGATGAGCAAGTATAAGAACGTCGTTGCGGAGCTAAAGGAAAAGTTTGGCAATACATCGCTCCGCGCGATCACGCCGGATGATGTACGGAAGCTCCGCGAGTCCTGGAAGCTCGCGCCGATTACCTTACAGAAACGTCTTGAGATGGTGCGGAAGTTCTTTGCCTTTTGCGTCGATTCGGATTGGATTCCGAAGAATCCCGCGAAGTCGGTGAAGGCTCCGGTGGTAAAACACGTCCCTACCCTTCCCTTCTCAGATGAGGAAATGGAGAAAATCATCTGGGCTTGTGAGTCGATTCGGGAGGCTCATCCGAAAATGCCGGCGGATGCTCCGAAGAAACTCAAGGCGCTTGTTCTCCTGATGCGTCACTCGGGAGTGAGGATCTCGGACGCGGTAATGTTCAAAGATAGCCTATTGAAATATGGGAAATTGTTTTTATACCAGGCCAAGACGGGTGAGCCAGTGTGGGTGCCGTTGCCGAAGAATGCTCTTGAGGCGATCGCCGATTGCCGTGAGGAGGGGAGGGAGTATTACTTCTATCTTCAAATCGGGACGGTAAAAACGGCGATCACTGATTGGCAATGGCGGCTCCGAAAGGTATATGACATGGCGGGATTACCCGATGGACATTCCCATCGTTTGCGGGACACATTCGCCGTGGCTCTCCTCGAAAAGGGAGTGCCGATTGAAACGGTGTCAACGCTCTTGGGTCACACGTCCATCAAGACGACCGAAAAACACTACGCGCCGTGGGTCAAGAAACGCCAGACTGCGCTAGAGGATGCCGTGAAACTGTCTTGGGCTTCTTAGGTGCTGCTTCAAACGAGAACCTTCAAGTAGTATTTGCTGACACCGCCGGATGTTCGTTCAACATCAAGATAACCTGTGGCTCTCACCACGTAGCCATGAACCACGCTTTCAATAGAGTGGCTCTGGATCACGCACGGTGGGCTTCGATGACGCTATGGTTAGCCTCGTTCCGACGAAGGGATTTAATTGGACGGATGGAGTTGGCTCGGAAGCTTCGAGGCCGTTCTAGCTAGTGTGTCTCTCACCTGGAACCAGAAGTGAAACCAGGCGTGGCGTTTTCGGCCGGACCGCATCTTGGAGCACCTTGAATACGCGCTCATTCAGGGGCGAGGAACTGACGAAGTCCAAATAGGCTCGTTCGAGGTGGGCGCGGAAGATTGCGCGCAATTTGTCCTCGGCCGTCCCGGGCGGGCAGTCGCGCAGATATTCTGCCATGCGCTTCAGGATGTGAAGACGCGCGACGTTCAATATAGCCGGTTCATATGGCACTTCGAGGAACTGGAAAAACTCCTCGGCGGAGGAGAGTCTGGAAAGTTGTTCGAGAACAGTCATGACGGCATCTCTCCTGGTTGCGTTCCTGTGGTTGTAGCAACAGCGATCTGAACATAGAACTCCAGCAACTCCTGTGCACTGACCGTTCGTTTTGCCTGGATGGAGCGCTCCTGGATCTGTTTGAGTAGAAGCCTCATGTCCAATTCACTGGCTGTCAGCCCGAGTAAACGCAGCGCGCCCGCAACGGACGCTGTTCCGGAGTGCTTCCCGAGCACGATACTGCGGTTGCGGCCAAAGGTTAGCGGAGAGAGTTCCTCATACGTCCTGGGATCTTTCATCAGGCCATCAACGTGAATGCCGGATTCATGCGTGAACGCGCTCGAGCCGACGATCGATTTACCTGGAGGTATGGAACGGCGGGACGCGGCGGCGACCAGATCGGCGAGCCTTGGCAACTGCGCGAGATCCACTTTGCTTTTGCTGCCGGAGAAGCAGTCGAGTCCGGCCACGACCTCCTCCAGCGCCGCGTTGCCGGCTCGTTCGCCAAGGCCGAGGATGCAGACGCTGGCGTGGGTTGCCCCTCCGCGAATCGCAGCCAGCGTATTGGCAGTGGCGAGCCCCAGGTCGTCGTGTCCATGAAACTCAAGTTCGAGATCGAGCGCGGCTCGCAGCGCGCAAAAGACTTCATGGACGCCGAATGGCTCCATGCTGCCGAGGGTGTCTGCGAAGCGGAAACGATCAGCGCCGGCGCTGGCAGCCGCTTCGACCGCCGTGATGAGAAATCCGAGGTCGGCCCGGCCTGAGTCCTCGCCGCCCATGGCTACGCCGAGCCCGCAGTCCAGCGCGTAGGAGATAACCTCGTGGATGCGCGCGAGGACCTTGGGCCGGTCTGCATTCAGCTTCGCATGCATCTGAATGTCGGAGAGCGGTATTGAAAGATTGACGCGCGCGAGACCGGTCTTTCTGGCGGCATCGACGTCGGCGCGGGTCATGCGGCACCAGGCGATGGGCACGGTCGTCGACAACGCACAACCGATCGCCGCAATCTCGTCGATCTCCCGCGGCCCCATGGCAGGAGTTCCGGCCTCGACCTCATCGACGCCCGCGCGTTCCAGGGCGCGGGCAATGGCGAGCTTTTCCTCCAGCGTGAAGGCTACGCCCGGAGCCTGTTCCCCATCCCGCAGAGTTGAATCGTTGATTACGATGTTAGCTGGACTAGGCATAGGCGGCCTCCAGCGGCACCATGGCGGCGCGCAGATCTTCGACCGCCCGCGGGAGAACGTCGAGGACGCGGGCCACGTCTTTCTCCGAGTTTTCGCGGGAGAAGGAGAAGCGAACGGCCCCACGCAGATAGGCGAACGGAACTCGCATCGAGCGCAGCACGTGGGACGGCTCAATGGAACCGGAGGCACAGGCCGAGCCGGAGGAGACTGCGATGCACGCGCGGTCCAGCAGCGTCAGCAACAGGTCCGCTTCAATATTCTCAAAGGCGATGTTGAGTGTGTTGGGTAGGCGATTGCTCCAGTTGCCGATCGGCATGGAGCCGGGGACGCGCCGAAGGATCTCCTCTTCCAGCCAGTCGCGCAGAGCGGCGACTCTAGGCATCTCGTAGCGCAGGGCCTGGTTGGCAAGGTCCGCGGCGATCCCGAAGCCAACGATTGCGGCCGTGTTTTCAGTGCCTGCCCGCCGCCCGCGTTCCTGCTTCCCACCGCGCAAAAACGAAGCCAGCCGGGCGCCGCCGCGAAGGTAGAGCACACCAACACCCTTGGGCCCGTGCAGCTTATGCGCGGAGATCGAGAGCATATCGATCTCGGTTGACTGCGCCCGGATCGCCACCTTGCCGGCCGCCTGCACCGCATCGCAATGAAATAACGCCCCGGCTTCGTGCGCCTCGTGCGCGAGTTCGATCACCGGGAACTGCGCACCTGTCTCGTTGTTCGCCCATTGCATGGAGACAAGCGCGGTATTCGCATTCAACGAAGCACGGTAGGCGTCGCGATTGAGCTGCCCACTTTCATCGACGGGAATGCGGTGAACGACCGCTCGCCCCGATAGTGCGAGGTAATCGCAGACAGCAAGCACCGATGGGTGCTCCACCACGGAGGTGATTATCTCGTTGCGTTCCTGCTGGACTTCAAGCGCCGAGACAATAGCGGTATTGTTGGATTCTGTGCCACCGGAAGTGAAGACAATCTCTTTAGCGCACTCCGCGCCAACCAACGCTTGAACCTGACGGCGGGCAGCGGCGACAGCGTCGGCAGAAGCCGTGCCCAGACCATGCGCCGATGAGGGGTTGGCAAAATGCTCCCGGAAGAAGGGGAGCATGGCGTCGACCACGCGCTGATCGACCGGCGTTGTGGCGTTGTTATCCAGGTACACCCATGCAGCGGAAGGGCGAAGGTTCGTCATGGTTTGCCTCCCTGGGCGCTTATCAGCAGAAGGACTTGCCGCATCCGCACGTCGACTTCGCCTGCGGATTGTTGAAGGCGAAGCCCGCGCCATCTAAGCCATCGATGAAATCAATCGTGGTGCCGGAGATGAGAGGCGCACTCGATGGATCGATGAAGACCGCAACCCCGCGACTCTCACAAGAGAGGTCTGCCGGTTCGGCATTCTCCACCAAGCCCATCTGATATTGATAGCCAGAGCAGCCACCTGCCTGTACCGTAAGGCGAAGCCCTGCAATTGGTGTTGAAGTGCTGGTGATTGCCGAGTGTAAAGCCTGCGCTGCTGCTTCCGTCAACTGGATCATCGGCTTGCTCCTTCCGGATTTACAGGGATATGTAGCACTTTGCGTGCCAATTGGAACGGCTCAAGTTTTCAGTAAGTTGTGCACCGGCAGGAGAAGCGAATTGGGATTCTTGTCGGCTTTCCGACTTGTCTATTTTGCGTCAACCGGCATGAATTGAATGGAGCGCGATCTGGGCCGGTGCCTCATACTGTAGGCGCACTCGTGCCAGCAGGCTCTCGCCCGACTCATCGCCAAAACAGCCGTTGAAGTCGCAGCACTCGGAGCAACTGGGTGCAACGCATAGGCGATAGCTTTCGTCGCGGCAGACCATCCGATAGAAGAATTTCTTCCACTTCATGTCCTGGTGATTGCGCAGGGCCAGGGGAGCGAAGTGCCGCTGCATCAGCGCGGACAATTCTCTCCGATTGGCCAGGCCAAGATCCTGCCATAGATGATTCGGCCGCATCGCTCTGCGGGCCACGATGATCGCCAGCAGAGAGCTGAGGTGACCGGGCGTGGAACGCGAACGCTGCAGCAGTATGCGTATGGAGCGCTCCTCATCTTCAACCACTGGTTCGCAATCGAGACCGTAGCCCTCCAGGTGAATAATCGCTCCTGGAAAGTACCTATCAATCACTCCACGGAGAGTCTGGCCGGAGACGCCCAGGGCCTCCGCGAGCGAGCCGTCTACGGAACTTTCTGCCGCTCCGATGGTGAACAAGCACGCCAGCGCGTGTCCATCAAAACAATCGCACGCGGAAAGGTCAAGCGATTGACTGAGGAGCGCGTAGATGGCGTGTGCTGTCATGGTGAAGTCCTCATGCCAATCCGTGGGTCTGGCAGCCTTTGGGACAGACCCTGGAACATGCGCCGCATCCGATGCACGCGTCCGGATCGGCCAGCGTCATGATCTTGCGCTCAATCTCGTCGTCGCCGTCGAGGTCGACGAGATCGCCGTCCTCCGTAATGCCCTTCAAGTCCATCACTGAGTGTCCGCAAACCTTGAAGCAGCGCCCACAGCCGATGCAGGTCTCCGGATCGATGCCGAGCAGGTAGGATGGCTGCCATGGTCGGCCACCGCGAGTTACGGATTGCACTTCAACTTGCGTCGCTTCCATCTAAGTCTTCGCCCTTTTCAGCAGTGTGTGTTTCATTTAGTAACGCGCAACTTCCGGATACTTTTCAATCCACTCCAGGCCGGCGGCGACCAGCTTCTCGCCCTCCGCTTCGAGCTTCTCCAAACTTTCGAAACCGAATCGGTGTACATCCCGCAGGTTCTTGTTGATCACGATCAGGCGTCCCGCTGTGAGTACGAGTCTCCCAAAGCCCTCGTGGTGCAGCTTCATCAGTGGAGAGACCATCACGCCTGTGATCCGTTCCAATGTCAGGCCGACGGCGTTGTAAAAGAGCTCCATGCGCCAAAGCGTTTCCGGATCGGGATCGCTCATCATGGGAATCTCGCGGCGCTTTTCCCTGGTCAGGATGTAAGGTTCGAGCAGGTCGAGATCTGTCTTCCTGTCCCACGATCCATGCAGGTCCTGCGCGCGCCACTGCTTGATGAGTTCCTTTAGAAATCCCTTTGCGGCTGGCGCGACAATTAGAGTTTCAGTCTCAGGCATGGACTACCTCGTCTTCAAAATCCAGTGTGCGTTCCTTGCCCATGTTCAAGGCCTTGCGCAGCCACGGCGGCGGATTTCCACCGAGTACCTTTTGCAGCCGCAGCAGAATTCCGTCGATCGCTTCTGGCTCTGTGACCTTAATGGGATGGATCTTCCTTGCGACGACCCGTGCAGCTCCCGAGCCGCCAATCGCAGCCACGTAGAGAATGGCGCAGTCTTCGATGGCCTTCAGCTTAGGCTCGAGCTTGTCTTCGTTGCCATCCTCCCGCAGGTTGCCACCAAACTCGAAGTTGGCGACGAAATGAATATCCTCGGGCGTGACGTCGTAGACGGCTATGTTCTTCGCCCATCCAAAATGAGCATCCACGCGCTTCAAATCTTCTGTTGCAAACGCAACTTTCATATTCCTCCCAACTACTCTTACGATCACTGTGGAACATGCAACGAAACCAGTGGACCTCTATTCTGTGTACGCGGCAGCCAAGTCTCCGGCGTCGGTTCATGACAATCGGCCAAAAACAGATTGCCGACGGTGAAGATCAGATCGCGCGTGCCGCGATAACCGACCGTAATCTGATGACCGGCGCCCAAACGATCGAACACCGGAATACCGATGCGGAAGAATGGAATCCCGAGCCGGTCAGCGGCTTGACGTCCGTGCGAGTGAGTCACGATCAGGTCGGCCCCGGCCGCGCACAGCTCAAAATCTTCCAGATCGCCAATCAATACCTTGTTCGCCGGAATGTGCTCCAACAGTGGCGAACTGGTCGTGGTGACCGCTGCCTGAATTTCACAGCCCATCTCCTGCAGCCAGTGCGCGAGGGCTGTCAGCAGGTCGGGCTCGGCCGCGATTGCCACTTTCTTTCCACCAAAGTGGAAGTGCCCATCGAGCATTGCATCGACCAGTTGGCTGCGTTGACGGCGATACTTCCGCGGAACTGGAACGCCGCTGATCTGCGAGAGAAAGCCCACTAACTCATCGTTGGCTGCCAGGCCGGTGAGCCGCTCAAAGAGCTTGTATGGCACCCCGGTGCGATGCTCCAGAGTGATAGCTGCTCCTCGCATCTGCTCGCCAATCGCTACGGTCCAGCAAGCTGAACCCATTCTTCGGATATGCTCAAGGCTGATTCCGCCCAGTGTCGTTGGCGTGAACTCTGCCGGGATGTGGCCGTCGAGCGAGCCGGAAAGATCGGGCAGGACAACCGGATCGAGGCTGAAAGCCTCGAAGATATCGCGCAGCTCATCAATGTCGCCCGGGGTCAGATGGCAGCCGGGAAGGATGTTGACGCGCCGCGATAATCTCGACTCCAGCAGTGGCGTCTCCACCAACTCCTCCACCATGCGGGTCACGGCAGCCGCCCAGCCATCCTGAAATGCGCCCTCAAAATCCGGCGTCGATACATCGACCAGCGCGATGTGTCCGAGTTCAGGATGGCTGGCGCGAATTAGTTTGAGAAATCCGTTCAGGTCATCGCCTTTGATCTCGGCAACTCCTGTAGTGCAAATGCCGATCAGGCCCGGATTCGCACGATTGGCGATATTCACGATCGCTTGTTCGACGTTGTCGAAGCCGCCCAGGACGGTGGCGACCTCACTCATTGCGGTCGTCTGCATGGGGATAGCTTCGCGGAAATGGCGCACGAACAACACCAGTCCAAATGAGGTGCAGCCTTGCGAGCCGTGCAACAGCGGCATCGAACCCTCAACCCCCATGAAGGCCAGAGCCGCGCCTATGGGCTGACTCATCTTCAGCGGGTTTACCGTGCACTGTTTTTGACTGACAATCACCTTCGCCATATCGGTCCTTATGCAATGTGGATCGCGAGCTCGTCATCCATCTCGACGTTCTCCCACGGAGCAGGTATACGAATCTGCTCCCAGATGGGATTGGAAAGCGCCTTATCGATCTCGCGCACCAGCGCAACCATGCCTTCGTATCCCGCGTAGGCGTGATGCCGTTCCTGGTTGATATCGAGCCACGGCATCTTCGCCTTTAGCGCAACAAACTGCGTGCGCCCACCCGACAGCATAATGTCGGCCCTGGCCTCCTTGAGCATCTTGTACATCTCGCGCGGCTTCAGGTCGTCGAACATGTGCGCGTCATCCCTCAATAATTCCTTGATGCGCTCCTTATCGCCCGGCGTCGACTTTTTCACGCTGGTCCCGGTGAGAACGAGGCCCGCCTCCTGCAAAGCTGCCACGACGGACCATGACTTGACGCCACCGGTGAACAGCAGAACGCGTTTGCCCCGCAACCTCGGTCTATACGGCGCGATACGCTGCCAGGCGCGCGCTTCTTCGCGCTCGATTACAACTTCGGTGCGCGCCAGCAGTTCGGCCGGAGCTCCACGAGCCACCAGCAATTGCGCGATCTTGCGCAGGGAATCGCTCATATCGCCGATGCCGTAGAAAGAGCCCTCGAAGTACGGAATGCCGTAGCGTTCTTCCATCTTGCGCGCGACGTTGATCATCGCCTTGGAGCAGACCATCATCGCGGCACGGGCACGGTGGCTGCGCGCTACATCATGATATTTCGAATCGCCGGAGAGGCTGGCGAGAATGCGGATGCCAAGCTCATCAAGCAACGGCTTGACCTGCCACAGCTCGCCGGAGAGGTTGTACTCGCCAATGATGTTGATGTCGTAAGGAGTCGTCTCTTCCGGCTCTTCCGTGCCGATCACGTAGTCGAGCAAGGCCTCGCCGGCAAGCTTGTTGCCCAGGTTCTTCGAGCCCACGAACCCAGGCACGTTCACAGGAATCACCGGCTTGCCAAGCTTGTTGCCCGCGGCCTTGCACACTGATTCCAGATCGTCGCCGATCATCGCCGGGACGCATGTCTGGTAGACAAAAACGGCGGCAGGGTTGTACTTTTCGACCACTTCCTTGATTGCCTTGTAGAGATGCTTCTCGCCGCCAAAGACGATGTCCTGCTCCGTCATGTTCGTGGTAAAGCTGGTGCGGTAGAGCTGCGAGGCGGAAGACTTCGACCCGCGCCCGTCCCAGGAATTGCCTTCGCAGGCAATGGGACCGTGTACCAGATGAGCGACGTCGGTGATGGGTTGCAACGCAATCTTCGCGCCGTCGAAGGCGCAGCCACCGGCGGCCGCGCCAGGCGCAAGCAGCTTATTGCAGCCCTTCTTGCGATCGCGAGTGGGCTTCACCTGATTTGTGGCACAGCCAGGTTCGTCAAAGACCTGCTGCACCTTCACACGAAGATCGCTCATCGGCCCTCCGTCCTCAAGCCCGGGTAGTTCTAGCGAATGATGTCGAAGCTGTAGTCGTTCTTCGACACGCTGTTGGTCGTCGCGTCCATGTGCTCGAAGATTCGGTCGAGAATCTTCACCAGGACATTCAGTCCGCCCTGGTAACCCCACACCGGGTAGCGGTGATGATGATGACGATCGAAGATCGGAAAGCCGATGCGGATCAACGGCGTCTTCGTGTCGCGCTCCAGAAACTTGCCGTAGGTGTTGCCGATCAGAAAGTCGACCGGCTCCGTGAAGAGCAGCGAACGCATGTGCCAGAGATCCTTGCCGGCGTAAACATGGCAGTTCTTGCCAAAGGGCGAACTGGCCAGCAGGGCCTCCACTTTCTGTGCCCATTCCTTGCCGCCGTTGGTGGAAAGAATGTGCGTCGGCTCGCCACCGAGCTCCAACAGAAAGGATGTCAGTCCGAGCGTCAGATCGGGGTCGCCGTAGAGAGCGAACTTCTTGCCGTGAATGTGTGCATTCGAGTCTGCAATCGCATCCACTAGCCGTCCACGCTCCTTCGCAATCGAATCAGGGATGGACTTTCCGGTCAGGCGCGCAACCTCCATCAGAAAGCGGTCTGTGCCTTCCACGCCGATCGGGTGATTGAACGCAATCACCTCCTGCCCTTGCGCCTCAATCAGGTCGAGCGTCTTCTCGGTACAGAACTCTTGCATGGAGATAGTTGCGTTCGCGTGTATGGCATTGGCTGCGTCTTCCAGCGTAGTGCCCCCATCGTACATGCGGAACTTGCCGTCGCTCGGCGTGTCCCATACGTCGCTGTTGTCGCCCAGGATTTTGTACTCGACGCCCATCAGATCGAACAACCGCTTGATCTCACGCATATTGCCGACGGTGTAGCCATCAAAGCCGCCGATGAAGTTGAGCTTGCCATTGGGCTGGCGCTCCAGCTTCGGTACCGTGCCGGCCTTGCCATTCCAAAAGTGTTCGAGGATTCCCTTCATCACATTGTCGTAACCGGTCACGTGGCTGCCCACGAAGGCCGGCGTGTGCGCAAAAGGCACATCGAAGTCCATGGGAATCGACTTCTTTTCTTTTGCGCCTTTGATGTATGCGTTCAGATCGTCGCCAATCACCTCGGCCATGCAGGTCGTCGACACCGCAATCATCTTCGGCTTGTATAGGCTGTAGGCGTTGGCCATGCCGTCGATCAGGTTGTTCAGTCCGCCGAAGACCGCTGCATCCTCGGTCATCGAGGAAGATACGGCCGAAGTCGGTTCCTTGAAGTGGCGCGAGAAATGGCTGCGATAGTAAGCTACGCATCCCTGCGACCCGTGAACGAACGGAAGCGTTCCTTCAAATCCCAGCGAAGCGAACACAGCGCCGAGTGGCTGGCACGCCTTGGCGGGATTGATGGTCAGGCATTCGCGAGCGAAGTTCTTCTCGCAATACTCCTTGCTCTTCGTCCACTCCGTAACCCGCTCGAGCTCCTCGGCGGTAACCGGATCTTCGAACAGGCTCTTCTTGTTCGCCAACATCCCCGTGTACTCAGCACCACGGAACAACTCGAAGTGATCGATTACCTTTTCCGCATCTTGTGCCATTTCGCCATCCTCCTCGCAGAAATTGTTGATCAGTTACCAGGGCGTCTTCGTCATCCGCCATACCGGTGCGTTGATTGCCATGTCCATGTCGCGCGCGAAGATCGCGAATCCGTCATAGCCGTGGTACGGCCCCGAGTAGTCCCAGGAGTGCATCTGCCGGAAGGGAACACCCATCTTCTGGAAAATATATTTCTCCTTCACGCCGGAGCCGACCAGATCAGGCTGTATCTTCTCGACAAACTTTTCGAACTCGAAGCCGGTCACATCGTCGTAAATCAGTGTGCCGTCCTTCACATAGTGCGTGGTGCGCTGATAATCGTCGTTGTGGCCGAACTCGTACCCAGTGCCGATCACCTCCATGCCCAGGTCTTCGTAGGCTCCGATCACGTGACGTGGACGAAGGCCGCCAACGAACAACATCACCTTCTTGCCTTCGAGACGTGGCCGGTATTTCGCGATGGTTGCATCGGTAAGCGCCTGGTACTTGGCGATGACCCGCTCGGCGCCTTCCTTGATGCTCTCGTCGAAGTGCGAGGCAATCTCGCGTAGCGACGCCACAATCTTGCTTGGTCCAAAGAAGTTGTACTCCACCCAGGGAGTTCCGTACTTCTCCTCCATGTGCCGCGAGATATAGTTCATCGAACGGTAGCAGTGCAGGATGTTGAGCTTGGCCCGAGGCGTGGCTTCCAACTCAGCGAGCGTTCCGTCGCCCGACCACTGCGCGATGACGCGCAGGCCCATCTCCTCTAGGAGAATGCGCGAAGACCATGCATCGCCGCCGATGTTGTAATCCCCGATGATCGCCACATCGTAAGGCGAGCTCTCGAAGCGAGGCACCTTGTCCCCCAACTTGTCGAAGACCCAGTCGCGAATTGCGTCGTTTGCAATGTGATGGCCCAGAGACTGCGAAACACCGCGAAAACCTTCGCAGCGGACCGGTACGATCGTCTTGTTGTACTGCTTGGCCTTCGCCTTCGAGACCGCCTCGATGTCGTCGCCGATCAGGCCGATCGGGCACTCGGACTGAATCGAGATCCCCTTGTTCAGCGGGAACAACGTCTGAACTTCATCGATGATCGTGCTCAACTTCTTGTCGCCACCGAAGACGATGTCCTTCTCCTGAAAGTCAGAGGTGAACTGCATCGTCACAAAAGAATCCACGCCGGTGGTCCCAACGTAGTAGTTTCGTCGCGCCGCCCAGGAGTACTGTCCGCATCCGACCGGACCATGGCTGATATGGACCATGTCCTTGATCGGACCCCAGACCACGCCCTTCGATCCCGCATAGGCGCAACCACGAATCGTCATCACGCCCGGTATGGACTTGATGTTCGACTTGATGGCGCACTCGCCCTTTTCCGCTTCAAACGTGCCCAGGTGCTTGGCTCGTCGCTTGCCGAATTTTTCCGGGTAGGCCTCAAGCACTTCGCCGATGAGCTGCTTATTCCGCTCTTTGACCTCTTCAACGTCCACGTTTCCGCTCACGCCACACCTCGCTCAGGATGGATTAGACACCTCTGGCGCCGGAATCGTGCACAGCCCGGCGCCAGTTGAACAATGCTTCTACGCAACAGCCTCAGCGGTCTCTGCAGCCTTCTTGCCCACCAGCGACTCGTCGATGGACTTGATAATGCCGTGTTCCATCAGCATCTCCTCAAGCTCGTCCATCGTGATCGGAGTGGGGATTACACCCTTGCCGACATTGTTGTGAATCTTTTGAGCCAGCGTGCGATAGTGATTGGCCTGTTCCGAATCCGGAGCGTACTCGATGCACGTCATGCGGCGAAGTTCCGCGTGCTGAACAATGTTCGCGCGAGGCACAAAGTAGATCAGTTTGCTGCCCAGCTTGTGCGCGATGTTCTCGGCCAGCTCCAATTCCTTGTCCGTCTGCCGCTCGTTGCAGATCAAACCGCCGAGTCGGACACCGCCCGAGTTGGCGTACTTCAGAATGCCCTTGGAGATGTTGTTGGCTGCGTACATCGCCATCATCTCGCCCGACATCACGATGTAAATTTCCTGCGCCTTGTTCTCGCGGATTGGCATCGCAAAGCCGCCGCAGACCACATCGCCAAGCACGTCGTACGAAACGTAATCCAGATCGTCGTAAGCGCCATTCTCTTCGAGAAAGTTGATTGAGGTGATCACGCCGCGTCCCGCGCATCCGACGCCCGGCTCCGGGCCGCCCGACTCCACGCAACGAATGCCCTTGTAGCCGGTCTTCATCACCTGGTCGAGCTCCAGGTCTTCGACGCTGCCAAGCTCTGCCGCCATGCTGAGGATGGTGTCCTGCGCCTTGGCATGCAGAATCAGCCGAGTTGAATCGGCCTTCGGATCACAACCGACGATGAGGATCTTCTGCCCCATCTCGGCCAACGCAGCCAGGGTGTTTTGTGAGGTTGTGGACTTCCCGATACCACCCTTGCCGTAGAACGCTATCTGCCGTAATGCCGCCATCTCATCCTCCTCTATCGATCTTTCATTTGCATTGTTCCGCTGCAGTTGTTCCAGATTCTGGTGCGATGCTGGTTGTTTTGCATTCGCTTGCACTCTCTATAGCAATCCGCGCACCAAACCCAGAAACGCTGAACGCCCCTTTAGATACAGGGGCTTTCGGCTTTCTTGCTATTTGTGGGTGCTTGTGTCGAATACTACAAAAGCGGTTCCGGTGTAGCGAATGCGACGAAAGCCGTTACATTCACTCAATGCACCGTCTGCATCTTCTCGAAGACTGCCACGAACTCGCTCAAAGGCATTGCGATCCGTTCGATATTGAACTGCTCCAGAAAATTCACCTCGTTGCGCGTCGGCTCCTCCGGCATTACCGCCCAGTGCTTCTCCGACGACCGCTTCATAATCTGGCGCGCGAACATCCGCTCCATCTGGGTCGAGAATCGGCAGCCGAGAAACAGGAAGCTCCTGCCCTTGCGCAGTTCCTGCACCGATTGCGGGATCGGCGTCTGAATATCGATCTCTGTCAGAACCTCGACAAAGTCGGAATCCGACACCAGGAAGTTGCGCGCCGGCCATACCGAGCCGAGCGGTTGATAGAGCAGCGTCTCCCAGCTCTCATGTCCCGACGACTCAACTCCAGCATGGCTGCCGTCGGCGTCGAAGTAGTTCACCCAGTTACCGTAGTGCTCTGCCTGGCTTACGCCCTGTGCCATACCCCAGTCGGTGCGCGAGCGCATCGCCTTCTGCGGCAAGTCGTCATACCAGGCGTGAACCACCAGCGGAAGACAAGGCATATTCATGAATAGCGTGTGCAGCGGAGTGGGCTGTGCCTCCATATTGAAGGCCTCAGTCATCGCATTGGTCACGATCGTTCGATGCTTGAAATTCTCAATGAACTGCGCCGTCGCCGTCAGGTTCGTCCGGAGTTTGTGCGGCACGCTCGACTTCGACGTGAGGTGCCCGACCAGGGCAGAGTGGGAGCCAGGCAATTGATGCCCGGCCTCGCCGAGGGACAAGACGCCCGGTCCAAGATAAGGGATTGCATTGCCTTCGTTCATCATTTCTGAGATGGAATTGATTGCAGCGCTATTCATGGTCATATCTCCATTTCTCCAAGCTTCCGTGCTTCCACGGTAATTGGCAGTACGGTTGCAGAATCCATCGCAGGCAGCGCTAGTCGCCAGCCATTCGCCAGCTTCACCAGCCCGCCCCACAACTCAGGCCGTTCGGACTCAACGATCGGTTCCTCCAGATCCTTCTTCGCGATATAAGCGGAGAGGATGCCGGCCCGGTTCTTGCGAATCATTACCTTCATGGTGTTGCTCCTCTCGATTCTGCCGGCGTCAGCTCCGGTTCAAAACACCCAATCAGCCGGTCCGTCGCGAACTGTACGATGTATACGGTCGCGCCAGACCCGACATGCTGGCCTACCTGCACGATCTCGCCCGATTCACCCGCACCCACCAGCAGCGCATCGGCAGGCTCCTCCGGGTACGAGCCATCGTTGAATAAGTCCGTCGCTGCCTGCACCCGCTGGCCCCAGTCGAAGCGCGGGTTCATCGCTGCGCTCATGCTGTCCCTCCGTTCATAGCCGCCTCGGCTATCTCAAGTTCTCTTCGCTTCATGCCGACGCGATATCCGGTCTCCAGAAACTCGACGCCGTAGATATAGAACTGCTGCAGAAACGTGCCAATGGAGGTTACATAACCAACCTCCCCTTTCCTGACCAGAACTTCGCCAATCTCCTTGCCGGGGAAAGTGCCGTCGTTGCGCACCTGGTAGCGCGACCGCACCTTGGCGCCGTACTCAAGAGTCGGCGGTCCATCCAACTCCACAATTCCTCCGTCGCGAACAATGTTCGACATCAGGATCGTCTCCCTTCCCGTCCCACCGGGTGCATCTCGATCACCAGATGCTCGCCGGCTATGTCAGAGTGCGCTGTAGCAAGCCGCTCCTGAACTCGTTCACACACCATGGGGTCTTCATCGTCCTGCATGGCGGCCACCGCGCTCGCGGGAACTCGTCCCGCAGCCTCATAACGTACGCGGAAGTCGGGATGGAATCGCAGCGGCAGCAATTGAGTCGGGGTCAGCCGTTCCGCGACTGCCAGCACCACCTTCGCATCCGGGTCGTCGATCAGCTCCGGCAGCCATTCCACTGCGATTCTCTGTGCCACGACACGGCGTACCTCGGGATCGGGGTCGTCCACCATATGCTTCAGCAGCGGAACCCCGATGCGCCGCGCCACCACCTCGCGCACATAATAATCCGGGTCCGACATCATCGGCACCAGGTCTTCGCCCTCAATATGCGAGGCGACCCGCGCACGCACTTCGCGATGAGAATCTTCGCGAAGCCGCAATAGAAAACGGCGCGGCAGGCGAAGAGCCGCATGCCAGCGAACCGTCTCATCCGCATCATTCAGCAGCGGCGGAAGAAAGAAGATGTCGGCGAATTTGGCCGCCGCCGCGCGCACCTCGAAGTAAGGGTGGTTCAGAAAGCCATTGGCCAACCCCGGATTCGTCCTGAAGAAGTTCTCAATCCTCGACGGCGAGCGGTCCTTCACGCAGACGTGCTTTTGCTGACAGCGCTGTACATCGGCCAGATCGTGGTGCACGCAATCGTTGCAGCAAACCTGTTGCCCCAGCCAATCCAATGCGTCTTCAGCACCATGCGCCATCGCTAATCCATCCTTCCCAACAGCACTAGCGCCGGACCAGGGATTCGATCGGCGCCAGGTTCGAGCTTGGCGAGCACGCGGCCGGCGCCGCTCCCTTCGTCTTGACCACAAACCCCGTGTGCGCAAGCGACTCGACAAAATCCAGCGTCGCGCCTTCCAGATGCTTGCGGCTCTCCGACGCCAGAAAGATCCGCAGACCTTCGTATTCCCAGACAAAATCCCCGGCGTCAGGTCTACCCACCAGGTCGAACGCCGTAGCGAATCCCGAGCATCCGCCCGGCGCGACTTTCAACTGGAAGCCAGCCTCCGGTCCCGCGGCAAAACGAAATATTCGGCGGATAAAGGACGCCGCCGCGGGGGTCAATTGCATGTTAAGCTGAGTCGCCATGTTCATCTACACCGCCGCCTGGAACCGCGCAACGTCCGGGTTGATGTTGATCGTCCGAGGAATCGGGCAGATCGCGACGCACTGCGGCTCGTCGAAGAAGCCGATACACTCCGTGCACTTGGTTGGGTCGATGGTGAAGAGAAAGTGCTTCTCGACGATCGCGTTGTTGGGGCACTCGTTCTGGCAGGCCGAGCATCCGGTGCAGGTTGTTTCCTTAATCTTGTAGGCCATCTCTCTCCTCCGATACGTCAAACTCTCAATTCCAAATCCTGTCCGCGAATCACGCGATCAACGCACCCTGGCGAATGTCCGCGTCTCCGCGCTGCTTATGCTCGACCTCGCCGCTGCGCACCAGCCCCAGGTATTCCTTGAAGTACGCAATCGCCGACTGCTCGATGTACTCAAGCGCAAACCGATCCACCGGCTCAATCCCCGCGCTCTTCAATCCGTCCCGCGGACAGCCCCCGATCCTCGCCACAAACACCGCCTGGCAGTCGTTGATGGCGCGCACCACCGTCTCCAGGCTGTCCTCCTCCGCAAACCCGCCCTGGCAGTAGTTATCCACGCGGCGATGTCCCACGAACTTGCTACCGGCCGCGCTCACCTCGTAGATCTGGAACTCCTTGGCGTGACCGAAGTGCTCGTTGATGCGCCCGCCGCCCTTGGTGGCGACAGCAATCATGATGGAAATATCGCTCTGCTCGCCTGCCAGCGTCGCAAGCTCCGCATTTCTTGCGGCAACCACAGCCTGACGCTTCACTTCCACCTTCTCCTGATAAGCCTGCCGGCCGGCGAGATCGTACTCGACCTCCATCGCCATCACCTTCTCCGTGGTGAACTCCGCGCTGCGGTCTTCGCCCAGCAGTCCAACCGCATCGGCGCGGCACTGGCGGCAATGCCGCATCATGTTCATCTCGCCCTCACAGGAGTCCTGTAGCAGTTTCAACTCCTGTGCCGACGGCCCGCGCTGTCCGTTAAGTCCGAAGAACGTCCCATGCTCCGGAGCCGAGATCAGCGGCATGATGTTGTGCAGAAATGCCCCCCGCGCCTTGACCGCCTTGTTCACCTCGACCAGGTGACGGTCGTTGATGCCCGGAATCATCACCGAATTCACCTTGCACAGAATGCCGCGCGCGGTCAGCATCTCCAGGCCCAGCAACTGCCGCTCGCTCAGGATCCTCGAAGCTTCCACCCCGGTGTAGCGCTTGTGGTTGTAGAACACCCACGGATAGATCTTCGCGCCCACATTCGGGTCGACCATGTTGATCGTGATGGTGACGTGATCGATGTTCAACTCCGCAATCCGGTCCACATGGTCGGGAAGCATCAGCCCGTTGGTCGAAAGGCAGAGCTTGATGTCGGGCGCCGCCTCCGCAACCAACTCGAAGGTCTTGAATGTCTTCTCCGGATTCGCCAGCGGATCGCCCGGTCCGGCGATGCCCAACACCGTCATCTGCGGAATCGTTGAGGCAACCGCCAGCACCTTCTTCGCTGCCTGCTCGGGCAGCAACCGCTCGCTCACCACGCCGGGGCGCGACTCGTTGGAGCAATCGTACTTGCGGTTGCAGAAGTTGCATTGCACGTTGCAAGCCGGAGCTACAGCCACATGCATGCGCGCATAGTAGTGGTGCGCTTCTTCGCTATAGCAAGGGTGGTTCTTCACCTTCTCCCATGCTGCTGGAGAGAGGTCGCCCTGCCCCGCCGAGGAACCGCACCCCGACTTGCCATTGCCGCCACTCGAACTGCAGCCCGCGCCATTCTTCTGTGCAGGCTGCTTCACCGGCAGGAACGACACCACGTTTTGTTTGCTCAATTCCATCGCGACACCCGTTTTGAGACAAGATCGGCTGCGGGTAACTGCAAGCTGAAATAGCAAGCTGATAGCCAAACGGCAAATCGCTGATTCGCATCTATTTAGAGGAAATCATCCGATGTCGCAATCACGACATAGGCGCGCAGAAGCGCCCGCTTTTGTCCGAAAGCCCTCAACCCAATCGGAACCCGAATTCGTTGGGAAGTGCTTAGAATCGTTTGATTTCGATGCCGTGTTTGCGCAGGGCGTACCCCATCTGCCGCGGTGTGAGGCCGAGCATGCGGGCCGCCTTCGCCTGCACCCATCCGGCACGTTCCATCCGGTTGATCAGGCGTTCGCGCTCGTCCGAGTCTGCATCCACAGCGTTCATGTTCTCCGCCTGTGGCGTCATCTCAGAGTCTGCGCCCACAGGGAAGCGGGGCGCTTCCACCGCGCGTTGCGGAGCCCTGCTGCGACCAGCCGCCGGATTCACAATCGGCAGCCCCACATAGCCGTTCTTTCGACTGTGCGTCTGCTCGATCGATTTCCCCAGCACCATCGAAAGACAGCTCCCGTTGCTGCACGCAAAGTCCTCGACCACAATCGTCGAGTTCTTCGACAGCGCCGCCGTCCGTCGCACGCAGCTTTCCAGCTCGCGAACATTGCCGGGGAAGTCGCACGCGCGGAGCACCTCGACGGCACGCTGCGACAGGTTCAGCGAAACCCCGTGCTCCTTATTGAAGCGGCGGAGAAACTCATCCGCCAGCAGTCCTACGTCTTCGCGTCTCTCCCGTAACGGCGGCAGAAAGATCGGCACCACGCTGATGCGGTAGTAGAGATCGGACCGGAAATCGCCCGCCAGCACGGCCGCTTCGAGATTTCGATTGGTGGCCGTCACCATCCGCACATCCACCTTGATGGTGCGATTGCCGCCCAGCCGCTCGAACTCTCCCTCCTGGAGCACTCGTAGGAGTTTTGCTTGAAATGCCGGCGATATCTCCCCAATCTCGTCGAGAAAAAGCGTGCCTCCGTCCGCCAGCTCGAAACGTCCCTTGCGCATGCCAACAGCGCCCGTGAAGGAGCCCTTCTCATGGCCGAACAGCTCCGATTCAAGCACCGATTCCGACAGCGCAGCGCAATTCAGCCGAATATATGGTCGCTCCTTCCGCGGGGAGTACTCATGGATCGCGCGCGCGAACAGTTCCTTGCCTGTGCCCGACTCGCCGCACAGCAGGACCGGAAGATTGCATCGAGCTACCTGTTGAATCTTGCCAACCACCTCGCGGATCGCCGAACTCTCTCCGATAATCCACGAAATCCCTTCCTGCTTGCCCTTGCGCCCACGCTGCAATTCTTCCTCGCGACGATGATGTTCGGACATCAACCTTTCGCGGTCCCTGGCCACCAGGGTCTGCAGCGCCACCGCCTGGCCCACCAAATTCGCAACCATAGCCAGGAAGCGCACATCCTCATCCAGCGTATGCGGCGACGAATGACCAACCCGCCGCTCAATCATGATGGTCCCAATGGTGCGAGTCTCGCCTTTGATCGGGACGCCGACGAACGCTCTTGCTTCGCCCGTTCGCTCGGATTCGCTCCAGTCCGTAAACAGCGGGCTCTGCGCAATATTGCGCACAATCAAGGGCATGCCGGACACGACAATCTGCCCGACGGCCTGTTCGGGAAGCCGCTCAAAATGCTCCTTCGCCGTGGCCTCGCTCCAGCCCGCCCCCACGACCGTCGTGGTCTCGCCCTCTTCGTCCAGCAGGGCAATCAGGCCATTGTCCATGTCCAGAAAACTGGCCAGCAGATTGATGACTCTGGAGAGCGCTATCTCCAGTCGTCCCGGACGCGTAAGCGCCTTCGATATCTCGTAGATGCCGGTCAGCGCAGAGTGCGCGCGGCTAATCGATTGCGGGCCGACTTCCAGGTTGGGGACTTCGTTATCGTTCGGCACGTCACCCCCCTTTCCTCTGCTGAGGGAAACCTATGGACGTCAGCGCCACCCTAACAGTCTCGACAATGCTGCAAATATGCGAATCCGCCGGAGCAGAAACTGCTCACGGTGCACTTGAATCCTCAAATTAGCAAGGATTTAGCCCAATCTTCGCAGAGTTTCGAGCCAGGGTCAATCAATTCTCGCGTTCGCGCCGGCTCGAAATGTTCCGTTGCCGGCTAGCAAGTTCCTCATCTCAACAAGTAAAGCATCCAATAACTCATTGAAACGTCGGTGCTTGAATTTCGCTTGCCGGAGGAACACTGCGCCGGTGCCGGTACTCTCAGCATCGAGAAATCGCGAAAGTCAGAAAAACTACGCAATCGGTCCCATAGGGTCCAGGAACTTACTCGTCGGTGTTTTCGGGCACCCGCGTATTCGAAGCAGGACCGCCGCGCTGCTTTGCAGCGGTTGCAGGTTGACACGTCATCCCCAAAGGGTAACTGCGGATCCCCATAGAGAGATCACCGTATTGAGGGGAACGCCGGCGTTGTGAAGATTGAGCAATATCGTTGTCATGCCAAATCCCATTCGTCCTAAGGGAGCAGGTTTCCCGTTGTCACATTTGCGCGCAAGTCCGATACTGGTTCTTCTCCGCCAGGAATGGTGAGGTTTCGCTTAAGCCTGTGCATCTAGGGATCAGGCTTGAGCCGTGCTGATTGCGTTACTTCATAAAAACAGCGAGATCGAATGCGTTGGCCATCGCCGCGTTCCCTGGATCATTCGGATGGATGTGATCACTCGAGTCAAAAGATGGCAGCATGAGAGTCGGGTCGTCCCGGTCACGCGTAGCTGCATCAAGATCAGCTACAGCGTCAAACTCCCCGCCTGTTTTAATCCACTGATTCACCTTTTGCCTGGTAGCTTCACCCACCGGACCGGCCAACCACACCCCTTTATCGGGCGTTAGTGTGGCACCCATGATTTTGATGTTATGCATGTGCGCGCGAGCGATGAGTTGCTTGTACCCTTGGATTAGATCTTGCGCGCTCAGTGCCCCTGGGCCGGTTATTTGACCGTGGATATTGATGTCATTGATGCCTTCCAGTAAGACTATCCACCGGACTCCCGGCTCGCTAAGGACATCCCGATCGAACCTGGCCAGCGCACTGACTCCTGCCCCGTCTCTGAGTACCTGATTGCCCGAGATGCCTTCGTTGAGAACGGCAATTCGAGGACCTTTCTTGTTTTCGCTCAGCCGCTTGGCTAACAGCGTTGGCCAGGCCTGATCGGCGTCAACCGTAGTTCGGAATCCGTCTGTTATGGAGTCTCCAAGGCAAGCAATGGCAAAGTCACCCGGCGCCGCAGCGACGTCGACACTACGCAACCACAAGTATGCAGGACTCGTCTTGGGTTCGGGCATCGACTCGGATGCGACGGTGTTGCCACTTGAGATATAGGCCGTGTGCAGACCGAGCGCATGGTTTGTCGGCGTCCCTTCAGCTCTCACTACAAAAAGCGAAACCGCCAGATCAGACAATGGCTTGATCTCAAGATCTACGGGATCGCTCACGATCACCATCCCAGGCCGAATATCAACGCTTTGATTGCCGCTGAATGTCACTAGCCGATCACTGCTGCTGTTAATTGAGGGTCCCGTACTCCTGATCGCAATATGAGCACTCCCAATTGAGACAGAAGATCTTCCCAAGGCGTTGGAAAGCTCTATTCGGAGCCTTTTTCCTCCGACACTGGTGTGGATAACCATCCTCACCGTCTGATTCTCAACATCTGCTGGAATATACGGTGTCGGCCTTCTCGGCTGTCCGTTGTTTTGTGGACTTGGCATCTTGATGTCTGGTGGAAGTACCGGTCTGTCCGGAACTGTTATGGCCATTTCCTCTGAAGTCGCCCAGACTGCGACCCAGTTCTCATGAGAACTGGAGTTGGACTGCCCAAGCATCGTTACCGTTGACAGGCCAGTGAGTCCAAGAAGAAGCAGGATCCTAATCAATTTTGCCATTCAGCACCCCTCGAAGAAATGTTCGATCGTTGCGCAAGTTCCGAAAAGAATGCCGATAAGGCGCCCAGTCAGCGCACCTGTTGAGAACTTCAACTATCTCCATTCCAACTGCTTATCTTTGTTCATTACAAGAATCCGAATTCAATCCCATTGACGGTCAATTTGTTGCTCGCAAATATCTCGCGGGTCACCTCGGGTCACCTATTGCTCTTCTTCCGCCATGCGCAGCCTTGGCGAATACGTGAAGACTTCGTTGCTGGTCCTGTCGCCGTTGATCTCGTCCTAGGGACAAGGTCCCGGAGGAGATGGCAAATGATACTTGCCGCGCAGGCCTTGGGCGGGGCCTTCCGTGAAGTGGATATCATGGGCAGGCAAAGGAGCCGATCTCTAGTTGGTCAAATCCTAGAAATGCACTGCATCCTTGTCAAGGCGAGATGTAACTTTCTTGTCTATACATCTACATAATTGGGAGCACCTGTTCAGACATTGGGGCAGCAGCGGTTCAGAAACGGGTCTAACAAATGCCGTCACGGGATGTCTTTGTTGACTTCTACCTTGCCGTCCAACAGTCTTGCGGAAGCACAAGGATTCAGGTTTGATTCAGTGTCAGCCTCCGCCGAAGTCATTTGAGCGGTTCGGCTTTTGGAATTGTGCTCCGCTAGCAATAGCGCACCCGTCCTTTGATCCTTGCACTGATCATCGCCATCAGCATCTCAGGGGCCAGACGCGGGATCTACTACCAGCCGCTTCAGGCGCAAGTTTCATCCTTCAACTACCGCAGCCGTGCGCGTAATTCACCTCCGGGTCGGCCACTGCTTCTGGGCGTTAATAGCGCGCTCGGACGCTCCGCACTACAAAGCTAACGTTGTGTGGGTCGTGCGCCCGCTTCCGCCTGCTTCAGCACAGTAGTGATCTGCGTGCCTCCGTGTACCTGCTTCTGCGGTTGTGCACATCTGGGGTAGGCAAGTGGCTAGAGCACTTTTCGACCAAAGCGACCACAAAGCTGTCTATAAATAGCCTTTTCTAATTGACACTTCTGATAATGCACTGATAGTTTTTCCTCCGATAGAGGAGGGTGTTGAGTCGAGGTGGAGCATGTGATCCGAGGATCACCCGCGGCTCGCGTTGGTAAATGATTTGGAATGGTCTATGTCCCAATCCGATTAGACCAAGCACGGGTGCCCTTTATTTGATATTGCACGGAGCAGTGTGGACGGGCCACATTCGCGGCCGCGGAGACCGCTGAGACAGGACCGTAAAAGCACAGCTGGTTCGCCGATCAAGACGAGTGGAAGTGCGACAGAATAAGCCGAGTGAGTTCATGACTATGCTAGTTTTTGTTTCTTGTCTCGTGATCTTCGTGTACGGAATGCTATCGTCACTGCTGGGTACGATTATTCCGGGGTTGGGCGACGCATTGCACCTGACCAACTCTGAGATTGGATTCATCGGCCTGGCTCAAGGGTTTGGCTTGGCGGGGATGTCTGTCGTAGCCGGCGCGCTGATGGACCGAAACGGAAAGAAGATCGGCGTTGCGGCCGGTTTGGGCGCAACTATTCTGGGTCTTCTACCGAATGACGCCGCACTCGGATGTGCGATGCTCCCCACTTTTACAATCGTGCAGCAGCATCGGTTGCATGCTTATAAGGTGCTGACATCTTCGTCCTCCGGTTCGGGTTCTCAGAGCGCCGTCGTGTGTGCCGGTGCACTAGAATTGGGGGCATGTTTCTGAAGCAGTACTACCTGGGTTGCCTCGCCCACGCATCCTACCTGGTCGCGGATGAAGCCAGCGCCACTGCAATCGTGGTCGATCCACAGCGGGATATCGAGCAATACGTAGCCGATGCGGAACGGCTGGGCGTGCAGATCCGTCATGTTTTCCTGACTCACTTCCATGCCGATTTCATCGCCGGTCATCTGGAGCTGCGAGACCGTTGTGGTGCGGACATTCGGCTGGGGGCACGGGCCGAGACCGGGTATGCGTTTGTTCCGATGAAAGATGGCGATACGCTCGAGTTCCCAGGAATGCGTTTGCAGATTTTGGAGACTCCAGGGCACACCATTGAATCGATCTCGATTCTGGTGTTCGATCTCGAGAAGGACCGCGACAAGCCGTATGCAGTGCTGACCGGGGACACGCTGTTTATCGGCGACGTCGGTCGGCCAGACTTGCGTGCGTCGCTTGGATGGACTGCTCAGGAGCTCGGCGGCTACCTATACGACTCGCTGCACGATAAGTTGCTGCCGCTGCCCGATGAGACGCTGGTTTATCCGGCACACGGAGCCGGGTCTCTCTGCGGAAAGCATCTTTCATCCGACACGGTTTCCACGCTGGGAGAACAGCGGCGTTTCAACTACGCGCTGCAGCCGATGACGAAGGATGAGTTCATACGGCTGGTGACAGCCGATCAGCCGGGCGCGCCGGCTTACTTTACTTTCGACGCAATCCTGAACACGCGGGAGCGGCCCACGCTGGACCAGACGCTGCGCCGGGTTCTGCAACCGGTCGAACTGGCTGAGGTGCTCAAGCTAGGCGATGCCGGGGCTCAGATTCTCGACGTCCGAGATCCCTCGGAGTATGCGAAAGGGCACATCGCCGGCAGCATTAACATCGCGCTGGACGGCCAATATGCTACTTGGGCCGGCACCGTCCTGAACAGTACCAAGCCTATTGTGATCATCTCTGAGCCTGGACGCGAGGGGGAAGCCGCCTTGCGGCTCGGGCGGATTGGATTTGATCACGTTAAGGGCTACTTAAAGGACGGAATGGGCGCGCTGGCTGAGCGGCAGGACCTGGTCTGGTCCACAGAAAGGGTGAATGCCCTGACGCTGGCAGAAGAACTGGACTCCGGAAATCCGCCGCTGGTGCTTGACATTCGTACACCTGGGGAATGGAGTGCGGGGCACCTCGACGGCAGTATCAACCTCCCTCTCGCCCGCCTGCAGGAACGCATGGCGGAGGTTCCGCGCGATCGCAGAATTGCGGTCCACTGCGCAGGCGGCTATCGGTCCTCCATCGACGTCAGCATCCTAAGCCAACACGGCATCACGAATCTGATTGAGTTGGCGGGCGGTATTGCGGCGTGGAAGGTGGCGAAGTTGCCGGTGATTGCCGGGTGATTCCCTTCCCCAAACCGGCGACGGGAATTTGTCTCACGGATGGTACAACCCAGAAAGACTGAGCTTATCCTCTCCGCTTCCCATCGGCGCTCAGCATCGCGTCAAGTCTTCAAGAGAGATGCAGGCAACGTGTCGGCCGCCGGCTCGACTATTCTCCTTCCGTCAATCGATACCGCGGATCGCCCCTGATGCGAGCCCACTCCATTCAAGTGGAAAGTAATACCGAACATCGGCGTCATATGCTCCGTGCCAGGATCGCATGAAGGCTTGCCGTACTCGTTGTGCCAATACCAGAATCCGCAGTTCAGTTCGACCAACTGCGGCTTCGGTTGCATGGGTGGAAGCCTATGGATTCTCAATAGAAGCGGGAGTGTGTTGCATCGCGCTTGGTGCAACATTGAAGATTTGGGGATCATAAAGACCGCATGAATGGCGGGTTACAAAAGAAATCCACAGAAACCGTGGGATTTGCACTTGCATGCACAGGTGGGGCACTCCTAATGTCCTTCTCAACTGATGACGCGCAGTTCGTCGTAGGTTGAAGTTTGAAGGCGAAGCCGGACGGTCAAACAGAGGCGAAAGCCAAAGGAATGACGGGAAGGTAGCCGGAAGATTGATCGGAGGCGCAAGCCGAAGAGAGGTCGGAAGGCGGAACTGGAAGGATGATCCAAGACGCAAGTCGAAGGTCAGACGGAAAGCACAGCCGGAGAACGCAGCGACCAGGGAGTCGGAGGTTGGGTTCGCCAGGCAGGGCCGGAAGGTTAGTCGGAGACGCGAGTCGAGGGTTAGCTGGAGGGCAGCGCCGAAGGGATTCAACAGCTGGTGAAGCGGAAGTTGCTCCGCAGGCAGGGCCGGAAGGGGAACTTGGAGACGCAAGTCGAAGAGGAAAACCGGAGGGCAGCGCCGAAGGGATACAACAGACGATAAGCGTTGGGGGTTGGTCCGCAGGCAGGGCCGGAAGGTTAATCGGCGGCGACGGTCGCAGGTTAACTAGAGGGCAGCGCCAGCAGATGCGATCGCCGACGAGAGTCGGAGGTTAGGTTTGGAAGCAGAGCTGGAAGGTCGACCAGGAGACGCAAGTCAATTAGGTTGGCTGGAAGGTTGAGCCGGAAGATCGACGGAAGGCGCAAGCCGGAAGAAGATTGGAGGGCATGGCTGGAGGATCGGCAAGCGGCGACGGTCGCAGGTCGGGACGAAGGCGGAACCGGAAAGTTGGCTGGAGACGCGAGTCGAAAGCCGGCGGGAAGGTTGGACCGGACGGAAGGTTGAAGGCGCAAGCTGGATATAAGCCGGAAGGTTTGCTGAAGGATCTGACAATCGATGAAGGATTGGAAGTTGTAGCTGGAAGGCAGAGCCGGAGAGAGGCAGCCGACGCAAGTCGGAGGTCAATTGGAAGGCGAGGCTGAAGGGTTGGTCGAAGGCGCAAGCCGGAGATGGACCGGACGGTAGCCGGAAGGCTTAGCTGAAGATTCGAATTGCGAGTTCCTCAAGAATGAAGCGCCAGAGATCCCACGATCTCTGGCGTTTTCGTTTTAAAGTGTGTTCTGGCGATAAAAAAGCGGCTGAAGCGGTTAAACCTTCGATGAAAATCCGCATATTCAATTGACAGGCGAATTCAGGCGGCACTAGTATCGCGTCTCGGTCGAGCGATCCCCTCCTCCACTTCTTGAGAATCGACCTGTTGAACGCAATCTCTGATCGAGCGGTGCAACCCACTTGTTTCGCGTGCAATTCTGCCAGCGCTGTTATCTTCCCTACTCCCCCGGCTGTGTGAGCACAAATCGAAAAGGAGATTCACATGGCTACCACGCTCACACCACCTCAAGCTGCGCCTGAAACCAAGATTTCTGACAGCAAATTCAGCGTTTTGTTGCACTCGCAACGTCCCATCAACCCAGTTGCTGCTCCGGCCCCCGGAGCGGCACTTGGCGCGAACTTCAGCTACCCCACGACGCTGCAGGGGAGCACGACCCACTTCAGCGTGTACTACGATCCGGTCCTGGGCGCCGCGGGCGTGAACCTGGCCAAGGGCGTCCTGGCTCGTTGCGAAACCGACTACACGGCGCTTTCCAACATTTTCGGTGGGTTGCAGCCGGCGCACTTCAACATTATTCTGGCGCCGGGAATCGGCGGCGCGTACCACGCCAACTGCAGCGCCACCGACCTGTACTGCGACGGAGAGACGACGGAGACCTCGGACTTCGCGAACTTCCTGGTCGTTGCCGAGGAGTGCGAAGTCTTCCAGGCGGTGCAGAACAAGGGCTGGAACTGCGGGTGGAGCAACGGAGAAGGTCTCTCGCGCACGTTGGCCACGCTGCAGTATCCGGCGCAGTTGGACGGCTTCACCTCGGCCTCCACCTGGCTGAATACCGCAGGACGCCCGAACTGGATTGACCAGAATGAGCAGACCGACACGGACTACAAGTCGATTGGCTGCTCGACGCTGTTCCTGAACTACCTGGTGTCGCAGCTTGGGTTCAGTTGGGCACAGGTGACGCAGGCCGCGGGCGCCACGCTGAATGCATGCTACGGCAACCTGACGCACTCCCTGAACGGATACGCGCAATTCACCGCCGATCTGCAGAATCGTTTCCCGGCCGGAACGAACGTCAGCCTGCCGAATGACAATCCGTTCCCGATTCAAACGGTGGCGATCAAGAACACCCTGACGGAGACGTCGGTGGACTCGATCGGCGGAGCGTACTTCAACGGCCGCACCTTCATCGCTTGGGAAGGGACGGACACGAACCATCATCTGAACGTGATGTCGTCGGTGAAGCGCGCGGTGTGGCAGAACAAGGTCACGCTGGGCGACACCTCGTCCGCGGGGTGCTCGCTGTGCGTCTTCAACGGGCGGCTGTACCTGGCGTGGACGGGCACGGGCAACAACCAGATCAACTTCATGTCCTCGGCCGACGGGATTACCTGGGGCAATAAGGTGACGCTGGGCGAGACGTGCGTAGGCCGGCCGGCACTGGCGGTCGTGGGCAATCACCTCGTCGTCGCGTGGACGGGCACCGATTCGGCGCACCACCTCAACGTGCTGAGTTCGGTGGACGGCGTCAACTGGGGCAACAAGCACACGCTGGGCGACACCGCGACGGACGCGCCTTCGATCGCGTCGTTCGGCGGGCGGCTGTATCTGGCCTGGTCGGGGACGGATAATCCGCACCACGTCAATGTAGAGTCGTCGGGCGACCTGGGCGCGAGTTGGCAGAACAAGGTGACGCTGGGCGAGACGAGCATCGCTTCGCCGTCGCTTCTGTCGACAGGGAATGAGCTGTACCTGTCGTGGTCGGGGACGGACTCGAGCCATCACCTGAACGTCCTGCAATCCACCAACGGGACGACGTTCGTCTCGAAGGTGATCGAGCCGGAGCTGTCGAACAGTGGGCCGACGCTGGCACTGGCGTATGGCCTTCCGGCGTTCTACTGGACCGGAACGGACAGCCATTGCAATGTCTGGACCTTCTAGGGACTCGGCTGAATGTTGAAGCTGGAAGCGCCAGAGGCCGAAAAAGGGCTCTGGCGTTTTCGTATTGCCTCCCTTATTTGAGGGATACATGGGGTTGAAGGGAGTGATTTGCTGATTCCATTCGTCCAAAGGGTATAACGAGTGAGTCTGGCGGTGAGATAAAGGGCGCGTGGAAAGCTCCTCTGAACTGATTGCATAGGCTACTATGGTCGAAGTGAGGTTTCGCACGGATCTGCGATCTCAACCCATCATCCGGACTACTTTGAGGAACGAATTGACCGAGCTTGGAGATGAACTGAATATCGCAAATGAACCCAGCCAGATTGGCGACAGCTCGCGATCACTGCTGCGAACGATTTCGAAGAGCCGAGCCAACTACTGGGCGTCGTACGTCGTCGACTTCAGCTGCCCCGTTCTGTTTGCGTACCTTGGCATGCGACACCGGCCGACCTGGCCATCGCTGATCGTCGGCTTTCTGTTCGGCGTTTTTGTGTTCACCCTGGTCGAGTACTCGATCCATCGGTGGCTGCTGCATGATCCGCGGAGCATTCTGTTTCAGGCGCATGAAGCTCATCACCTCAACCCGGAAATGCCGTCTGCCTTTCTCTTCCCTGCCAGCTTCCTGGTGCTGATGCCGATCTGGCTGCTGCTGGTCGACCTCCTCCGGATTCCGGGCGCATCCTTTTTCCTGTGTGGATTTTCCGCTGCATATTTCTATTACGGCGCGCTGCACCACTTCGAACATACGACCCGGATCAATCAGATTCCCTTCCGCTGGCTGCAGGGCAGATGGGCCGCGCATAGCGTGCACCATAAGCGGGACAACCGCAACTATGGAGTCATGACTTCGTTCTGGGACCACGTGTTCAAGACGCACCAAAAGTACCGGAAACAGAAGGGTCTGGCCGCTTAGGTCGGTACCGATACCCCTTCCAAATGTCGTAGGTTCGGACCGGTGATATATACCATTGGTCCGCAAGCAAAAGGCTCAGCCAATAACGGCTGAGCCTTTTGCTTTTTCCTCCGTCAGGTGCATACTTTCATGCACTTTTCATATTGTTGACCCCCCAGCCATTTCGACGAGATCCTAAGTAATTGAAAAATATGGAAAAATTAGTCTAAAACTATTTTTGTTGACAATCGTATGCTGACAGGAATAAATTGGTGATGGGTACTTCTACCCATCGGAGAACAAATCATGAATATTCGAGTTGCAGCCGCTCTTTTCCTGTCTCCCTTGATGGTTCACGCGCAGGCGAATTCGTCCGCCCAACCTCAGGCGGCAAAGGCGCCTGAGCTGCACGCCAGCCTGGCCATGCCGACTGGACTCATGCTCTCCTCCGCTTCCTCGTCCGCGGCCAATGTGCCGACGGCCGGAGCGATTCGTATCTCGACGGGCGTGGTTGAGCCGAAGCTGATCCACATGGTGCCCATCGAGCGGAACACGGTTTCGGCGAAGGCTGTGGCCGCAGGTGAGCTTGAGGCCGTGGTGTCCCTGACCGTGGACGAGAAGGGTAAGACCGAGGACCTGAAGATCGAGAAGTCGGTTGGCGCGGAACTGGACCGGGAGATCCTGGAAGCGGTGAGCCAGTACCGCTATCAGCCGGCGACCGTCAGCGGCCAGGTGACGGCGATCCCAATGATGCTGCACGTCGTGGTTCGCGAATCGGCGGAATAAACTCGTGGCTTTTTGAAACGGAAGCGCCAGAGGCCAAATTGGTCTCTGGCGTTTTTTCTGGTGTACCCCCCCGGTATCGATTCGTGCATAATCTTCCAAACAAACCACTTACCGGC
>OBLU010000517.1_pt1 | contig 36419 bp, 28 predicted proteins | sample 1518681 | NCBI WGS metagenome assembly OBLU01 (sample SAMEA3539304, study PRJEB22396) | soil metagenome | biome: tundra; feature: field; material: soil | place: USA | collected 2010-05 | depth 0.15 m
GCCTCACCCGCGCCATCAAGCAGGCCCGGAACATCGCCCTGCTGCCGTTTGCCACACGGCACTAAGCTTTCGTCCGGCGGTCGCCAGTTTGCCAAGTCACTGTTTTCGTTTGCCACAGTTAGCTCATTCAAAGTGGTGGGTGATCTTGATCGAACGAAACGTGGCTGGCGACATTGGTCCGGGCGCGGATTTTGAATCCTGCGCGGTGCTGCCAAGGGTTGGGGTTGTTGTCGAGAAGACAAGCCCCGCTACGGCGGCCCGCCGGTAACACTGGAGAGTTTGAAATGGAAGTAATTCTGAAAGAAGACGTAGCCAATCTGGGTCATCGCGGAGACGTGGTGAAGGTCGCAGACGGATACGGCCGCAACTTCCTGCTGCCCCGCAAGTTGGCGCTGCAGGCAACCGTCGCCAACAAGGTTGTGATCGAGCAGATGAAGAACGCCGCTGCCCGCCGTTCCGCCACCGAGAAGACGCAGGCCGAGGAGCTGGTGGCTAAACTCGAGCCGATCGTGCTCAGCTTTACCCGCAAGTCGGGAGAGGCCGGCCACCTTTTTGGCTCGGTCACTTCATCGGATATCGCAGCAGACCTGGGAGCTAAGGGCTTCGAGGTCGATCGCCGCAAGATCCTGCTGGACGAGCCGCTCAAGAGCGTTGGCGATTTCACCGTGGCCATCAAGCTGCATCGCGAAGTCACTGCGCATGTGAAGGTCAAGGTACTGGGTGAAGCCACCACGGACGCCCCGACAGCCGAGCCCGTCGCCGACGCCGTCGCAGCCGAGTAGCCTCAATCCATCCGCACCAGCCCGCCCCTCGGCATGCCGGGGGGCGGTGGTGCGTTTATCGTCTTCCGGCTCACGCCGCGAAAGCCTAGGCCCCAGAGGGCTGCCAATTAGTGGCATTCGCAGGCCGCGCAATGCAGCGCAGGAAACTCGGAGGGCAGATCTGTTCCCGGGCATTCCCGTTCTGGTGGCCCAGGATTGACAAAGTGTAGGTCATAGTCGAATAATTATTAGATCATATCAGAGATTCAAAACGCCTATGAACCATGCCGCAAAGCCCTCCTCGAGCGCCTCGGCGAAGCCGCGCCAGACCGCATCCAGTTCCTCACCGGGCCGCGGCAGGTCGGAAAGACCACGCTGCTTCTGGAAATAGCCGAGCGGTTTGGTGCCCAGGCAGTGTACGCAGCCGGCGACGAGCCCGACGCTGCGCTTCCAGGATTCTGGGAGCGGCGCTGGGAGGAGGCGGAAGCGCGCACGGAGAAGGGCACCGCGGTTCTGCTTATCGACGAGGTGCATCATCTTTCCGATTGGGCCGCCCGGCTCAAGGGCCACTGGGACCGGGCCCGCCGGCACCATCTTCCCATCCATGTTGTCGCCACCGGCTCTTCGGCCCTGCGCGTCGCCGCGGGCTCGCGGGAGAGCCTGGCCGGACGATTCGAGCGGCTGACGCTGACTCACTGGCCAGCGGCTTCCTTGGCCGCGGCCTTTCATCTGGCGCCCCGCGAGGCCGCCAGCAATCTCATCCTCTTCGGCTCCTATCCCGGCGCCGTCCAGTTTGAGCCAGATCAGGCGCGCTGGCGCGCCTATGTCCGCGATGCGATTATCGAGCCTGCAATCGGTCGGGATGTGCTGGCGCAGGGCACAGTCCGGCGCCCGGCGCTGCTCCGCCAGGTCTTCGCTATCGCGACCGGTTCGCCGGCGCAGATCGTCTCGCTGCAGAAACTGCAGGGGCAGCTTCAGGGCTCAGGAGCCATCGAAACGGTCGCCCACTACCTTGCTCTTCTTGATGACGCCTACTTGGTTGCGCCGATCGAGAAGTATTCCGAGCGGGTCCTGAGGCGCCGGGCGCCTCCGCCGAAGCTCGTCACGCTGAACAACGCGATTCTGTCGGCCATGCACCCGGATGGCGCGCCCGATCCCTTACGCGAGCCGGCCCGTTTCGGCTTTTGGGTCGAAAATGCCTGCCTGGCCTTCGCTATCAACCAGGGACAGAGGGTGACGTACTGGCGCGAGGAGCCTCTCGAGATAGACGCGGTCTTCGACGGCAGCTGGGGCAAGTGGGCGGTCGAGGTCAAGACCGGGAGATTCGACTCCATGGCGCTGCGCGGCCTGCTCGAGTTCTGCCGCCGCCATCCTGCGTTCAAGCCGCTGGTGATCTCCGCGCCCGGCGACGAGGAGATCGCGCGCCGGCACGGCGTCGCGAGCCTGAGCTGGGAAGACTTTTTACTCTTTGGTCCGGCACAGGCGTAGAACCCGGCAGCCGCCCGGGAAGGGAACTCCGGGGATTCCAAAAAGCCTCAACCGCATCTGCGCGCACCGTGGCGGAAACGGCGCACACTCCTCTTCACCGGCCGCGGCGCTGGCTTCGAGTTTACAGGATGTGCTTTTCTGGAGCGCCGCCGCATTGGACAATCAGCTTCTTGATCGCCTTATCCATGTTCTCTGCGAAGTCGGGAGTTCCGTTTGCCTTAGAAAACGAGAAAAACAAGCGAGCCCGATTTGGGGCAGCGGTTTTTTCGATTCGATTCTGGGTGTCGTAGCATGCCTTCGCCGTTTTCCCGCTCATCGAATTCATCGTAAGGCGCAAAACCTCAGCGCGCGGATGGTTGGAGTCGCTTGGATCGATGCTCTCCCAGGTTGTGCTGTTTGTGTCGATTGAACTTAGAAAGATGTCGCATCGGCCGTCAGGCTGCGTAACTGACAGAACAGACGTTTCCGGATCAAATGCAACCTCAAGATTGTCGTTGAGCCCGTCACTCGCGCTGAGAGAAAGAAGCTTGCTGCGAATGTACTCGAAGAGTTCTTGCTGCGTGGGCTCAGGCTTGGAGGTGGGCTTTTTCGCATGCGGCGCGGGCTTTACTGGCTGTGCAACTTGCGCAGCCTGAACGGGTTGCGGAGCGGCTGAACTCAAGATAGGCTCGCCGGAACACCCGGTCAGATTCACAAGGACTGCGGCGGCGCAGACGCAAGCGAGATCCGACAAAAGTCCAATTCTTCCTAGACTTGCCGGATCATTTTCGATGCCTGCCTGTTGGCTGACAAGGGGAAGACGGCGCGGTGAAACGGTTCCCCGCGTAGTCCTACGGACGGGTGATCGACAAAAGCGCAATCCGCATGGGGTGAGTATAGACACGGCTCCGGCGGGGTCTATCCCACTTTAGCAAGGGGTTGGTTCCGATCGGTACGCAGAGTGGGCACGGCGGCGAGCAGGCTCCGGGTGTAAGGATGCTCCGGCGCGGTAAGCAGGCGCGAACTTGGGCCTGTTTCCACTACCTCGCCGGCGCGCATGACGGCTACGCGGCTCGCCACTTGGCCCACTATGGCCAGATCGTGGGAGATGAACAGCATCGCCAGTCCGTGTTGTTGTTGCAATTCCTTCAGCAATTCGAGCACCTGTGCCTGGACGGTGACGTCCAGGGCCGTGGTCGGCTCGTCGGCGATCAGCAATCGCGGCCGGTTCAAGAGCGCCATGGCTATGAGAATGCGTTGCCGCTGCCCGCCCGAAAACTGGTGAGGATAGTCGCTGTAGCGGCGGGCCGCATCGGGAAGGGCGACTGCTTCGAGTGAAGTGATGGCCTTGCGCTTCGCGTCTCGCCCCGTCCATGAAGGGAAATGCGCCTCAGCGGCCTCGGCCACCTGGCGGCCAATCTGCATCGCTGGGTTCAGTGCGGTCATCGGCTCCTGAAAGATCATGGCGATCTCACGGCCGCGCAACTGGCGCATGGAACTCGCGCGCAACAGTAAAAGATCGGCGCCCTTCCACAAAACCTGGCCAGCAACCTGCGCTGCCGGCCCAAGAAGACCCATGATTGCAAGAGCAGTAACGCTCTTGCCCGACCCTGACTCGCCGACAAGGCCCAACACTTCGCCCTCGGCAAGATCAAGACCCACGCCGCGCACTGACTGCGCCGCTCCAAAGCGAATCTGCAGATCGCGAATACAGAGCAGAGCGGCCATCAGGTTGCTTCGCCAACAAAGGGTTCAAGCTTGCCGCTGTACCGGACTTCTACCAATGTGCAGTCATCCTGCGCCTCATTGTTCGCTTGGAACCTGGCCACAAGATCGAGAATTTCGCTCATATTCTGGTGGGGAGCAATTTCACTCAACCTCTGGTCGCCAAAGGCATCGCCTGCGCTGTTTTCCGCTTCGACCAATCCGTCCGTCGCGAGCAAAATTCTCTCTCCCGGTTTTAGAGTGCAGCGCGCGGAGGAATAAGTCGCATCGGGAAGCAAGCCGACAATCAGGCTGCTTTCTTCAAGCCATTTCACCACATTGTCCTGGATGAGAAGCGGCTGAATGTGGCCGCAATTCATGTATTCAACATTGCCGTCCGGGAAAAGTTTGAGCAGCACCATCGTGGCGTACTTGCCCACGTTTCGCGTGTAAAGAAACTGATTCAAGAGTGCCGCGATCTCCGGCAGGCTTTGGCCGGAAAGCAACTGCGCATGGATGATTCCCTGCATAGTTGCGGCCACAATGGCGGCTGGAATGCCCTTGCCGGAAACATCCGCAATGGCCACGCATACACAATCGTCAAGCGCCACCGCGTCGAAGAAATCGCCGCCAATTTCGTAGCAGGGAATGCTCCTGGCCGTGACGACAGCGAAAGGAATGACGGGCATGGTGATCGACATAAGGCCGCTGTGAATTCGGGCAGCAACTTCGAGTTCCTCGCGCGCCCTTCGCGACTTGTATTCAGCTTCAGCCAGCAGCGCATTCTGCAGTAATGCCGCGGCTTCAGTTGAAATTGTGTCGAGTAACTGATGATCCACTTCGCTCAGGTTTCCCGCGCCAATCTGGCTGTCAAGATAGAGGAGTCCGAGCAGCTCTGTGTGCTGACCTTTTGCATCGCGTTTGCGCAAGGGAATGCAATAGATGCTGCGAATCTTATTCACCATCACGCTCGCCCAGGCCGATGCCTTGTCATCGGTGAGCGTGTCGCTGATGGAGAATTTTGCGTCGCTCTCGATCGCCCTCTGCATGGCTCGCCGCGAAATGGTCGAGTCCTGTTCAACGATCTGGCCTTCCGCATTCAGTCCGCGCGCTAGCTTCATCTCTCCGCCTTCGCGCAGGAAAACGAACCCGCGCTCAACACCGGTGAGCTGCAGCGTTAACTGAAGCAGAGTTGTAAGGATTTCCTCGATCGCTCCGCCGGCGTTCAGTTGCCGCGCGGCGCTCAGCAACCAATTCAACTGCTCCATCTCGCGAGCAGCCGGCAGTTGCTTCTCATCGCGGAGCGGAAACTCGTTGATCGGAAAGCGGAGACTGGATATGAGGCCAATCTGCGAGGTAGGCTCTCCGACGCTCACGGTGTGGAAATGGAATTGGAGCCGCGGCCCCTCCAGTGACCCCAGTTGCAGCAGGTCGCCGGAATTCAAAGGCGCCCGTTGAACGCGCACGCCGTTCAGGTAGGTGCCGTGACTGCTGTTCCGATCAACAACCGAGTAGGCTTCGTTCTCCCTGACGATAGTGGCATGTTGGCGGGAGACGCATTGATCGCGCAGAACCACGTCCTGATCGGGTAAGCGTCCAATCGATGTGGACTGACGGTCAAGAAGAACATCGTGCTGTCCGTCTGCGTCGGTATAACTAAGTATTGGGAAAGCCATCTTGCTCCTCGTCGCCCTGCGGCAAAGTTATTCCATTCAGTTATTCCATCTCACTAACATAATCCATGAGGCGCGTCAGGCGAGATTCATCTTCTTAAGCAGCGCGGAGTAACGCGGGTGCGAGCGGAAATCGTCATAGAGTGGCCATACCTTCAGGTTGGTAATGATCAATTCCCGCTGCTCAATTGCCTGGTCAAGCAAATCCGCGGCCATGTCCATTTCGCCCAAGGCGACATGAACTGCGGCTACGGCATTGGCGTGCAGATAGCCGCTTTTTGCGCTCATTGCATGCATTTCAGCCATTACCCGACGCGCATCCGCTGGCCGGCCGCTGCGAGCGTACGAGATGCCCAGGAAGGCGAGTGGGACAATCCATTGTTGATGGACTTGAGCGGCCTTTTCCGCCATCACAATTGCCTCTGTGTATCGTTCCTGGGCCAGCCTCGCATCGATGATGCAAAACATGGAAAATCCATCGTTCGGCTCCAGGTTCAATGTTTCCTCCGCCATCGCCACGCAATCCTCGTGTTGGCGCATCATCTGCAGATTCCATGCACAGTCGTTCCGGGCGATGATGGAGAGCGGGTCTCTCTGCAGCCACCGCTTCAATTCGTCGAGAGCCTCTTCGAGCCGCCCTTGGGGCTTCAAATAGTAGACGGCGTAGGGGGCGATGACCTCAGCCGATACGGAATCCAACTCGAGCGCGCGGCGAAAGTGATTGCCGGCCTCGGCCCAGTCATAATCTCCAACGGCGCTCACGACGCCGAGCGCAGCATGGGCGCCAGCCATGCCACCGTCGAGGGAAAGGGCTCTTTGGGCGGCTGCACGGGCCCTGGGCAGCGTTTCTGTGGCGTTCGCCGCTCCCATCTCCGCCAACCTGCAGTAGTACATGGCCATGCTAGTCAGGGCCGCCGCATAGTCCGGATCGATTGACAGCGCCGTTTCGAGGGACCGCAGCGCACGGGTCATGCTGTCAGGCGAAAACTTGTACAAATGGTGGCGGGCCTGCAGGAGTGCTTCATAGGCGGCGACGTTCGTGGTTTGTTTCCCAGTGTCGGGAGATGTGGCAAAGCTGACTTTCAAATGTTCGGCAATCGCGGCGGAGATCTCATCCTGGACAGCAAAGATGCGGTGAGTTCGCGATCGTATCGCTGCGACCAGAGAAGGGTGCCGTCGTCGGCCCTGATCAGCTGCGCCGTCACGCGGATGCGGCTCCCGGCGCGGCGCACGCTGCCCTGAAGGATTGTATCCACGCCCAATGCCTCGGCAATCCCTTGAATATCCTTTTCCTTGCCGCGGAATGCGAATGCCGATGTACGCGCGATGACGCGCAATCCGGAGATGTGCGCGAGCAGGTTAATAATCTCTTCGGCCAGTCCGTCGGAGAAGTACTCCTGGTCCTGTTCGGCGCTCAGGTTGGCGAAGGGCAGTACGGCAATTGAAGGCGCAACTGCGGCAGGATTGGACCCGCTCTGCGACGCCGGCCTCGCAGGCGCTGGCTTCTCCTCGCCCGCAATCTCGAGCCCCGCCTTACGCAGACCCTCAATCAGAAGCGCAGTAAAGTCAGGTTGCCAGAATTTCTCGAGCTCTCTTCTCTCTGCACCTGCAAGATCCGGTCGAAGGGCAAGCAGATCCCGCACAGCCTTGCGCGCAGATTCCAGTTCGCCAAGCTGACCAAAGATTGCGGCGAACAGGAGCTGGTTGCGCCAAAGGCTGGGCATGTTGACCTTGAGGGCGATATCGAGTGCACCACGATAGTCCTGCTCGTGGTATGCCCTGTGCAGGGGCGCAAACCAATACCATCCCGGAAAGTTCGGGTTCAGGTTTCGGGCCTTCTCGGTCAAAGCGCATCCTCGCTCCCAATCTCCGCTATTCGCGAGGTAGTTGCCCATGTAGGCCAGGTTGAAGCCGTCCATGGGGTTGAGCGCGACGGCTCGTTCAGCCTCGCTCCGGAATCCCTGAAGTTCCCGGCGGAAATACAACACGGAGGCTAGAGCGTGATGCGAGTAATGATTGGCGGGACCGACCTCAATCGCTCGCTGCGCAGCCGCAGAGGCGCGTCCCAGAGGATCGGGGAGAAGGTTGAATCCCTGGGAGTACTCTTCCCTGTACATGATCGAAAGCATGGCCCAGGCGTCGGCATGGCCCGGTGCCTTCTCCACGGCCCGTTCCAGAGCGGCTCTTGCCAGTGCATGCTCTTCCGCATTGATCCGCTGCAGGTACGCGAAGCTACGAAGCACAGCCTCATACGGCGTCAGCTGATCGGGTGTCCGGCTCCGGAGCAATTCGCCCATGGTATGCGCAAGTACACCACGCGAGTCGGCGACTGTGGAGACGATCCGCGGGACAAGTTCGTCCTGGAGTTCGAAGAGAGCTTCCGGGTCGAAGGAGTGCACAAAGGTTTCCGCCCACAAATGGGCGCCCGACGAGGCATCGACGAGTTGCACCGCAATGCGCACCTTGGTCCCCGCCTGGCGCACGGTGCCCTCCATCACATAACGGGCACCCAGTTCTCTTGCGGCAGAACTGGCCTCTACCGACTGATTGGCGTAGCGGGAAGTTGCACTCTGCGCGATTACCCTGAGGTAGGAGAAACGCGACATGCCGGTGACGATGTCCTCGGTCAGTCCCTCCGCCAGCGCTGTCAGATCAGCGTTTTCGCCGCTGTACTTGAACGGCAACACCGCGACCCAGAATCCCTCATCCGCGCGGTTAACGCCGGAATCGGCGACAGGAACTCCGCGCGAGGCCGGGGCCTGCGCCTTCTGCGGCGTCTGGCGAGCCAGGTCGCGAAACTCGTTGGCGACATCGCGCGCGGTCTGGACGCGGTGGCGCGGGTCCTTCTCCAGAAAGCGGCGGACGATGCGGGCCAGATCGCCAGGCAGCTCGGGCCGAATTTCGCACACGGACGGCGGCGTATCGCGCAAAATCGCGGAGATGAGCTCAGCGCTGGAATTCCCCTCGAAGGGCTGCCTCCCCGTTGCCATCTCGTGCAGCACGACACCGAGCGAGAAGATGTCGGTGCGATGGTCCAGGGGCCGACCTGAAATCTGCTCGGGTGACATGTAGCCGGGCGTGCCCATGACCACCCCCACCTGGGTGTTGCCGAGCGAAGTGCGTGTGGCGTCGGCGGGGCTTGCCGCACTCACTTCTTTGGCAAGCCCAAAGTCAAGCACCTTGACGCGGCCATCGTTGGTGACCATGACGTTGGCGGGCTTGAGGTCGCGATGAACGATTCCCTTCTCATGTGCGGCAGTGAGAGCATCGGCCAGTGCGCTGGCAATCTCGGCAATCTTTTCGATTGGGAGGCCGCCGATGGGGATCAAGCGATCCAGCGCCTCTCCCTCGACCAATTCCATGGTGAGAAAGTTGATTCCGTCAGCTTCTTCCACCGAAAAGATGGTGACAATATGCGGATGATTGAGCGCAGCCACGGCGCGTGCTTCCCGCTGAAAACGAGCCAGGCGCTCAGGGTCGCACGCCATCTCGGCGGGCAGCACCTTGAGCGCCACATCGCGACCGAGCTTGGTGTCGGTGGCGCGATACACCTCGCCCATGCCGCCCGCGCCGATGGCTGCGGTAATTCGATAGTGCGAGAGCCTGCGGCCGATCAGATCGGGCCTCCGGGGAGCCTGGCAGGTGTCACCTGTGGCGTTCTGTGCTATGAAGGCAGGGCCAATTCTATACCACAGGGCAAACGAAACAAAGGATGACCGGCTCTCCACGATACTCGATACAAAGGTGATACGAGGTGATACGATCCGTTCTACGGGAAACCATGTCCAAACCAACCACCATTGCACACTACACACTCACGTCCAAGCTTGGTGAAGGAGGCATGGGCGAGGTGTATCGCGCCACCGACACCAAGCTGGATCGGGAAGTGGCCATCAAGATTCTGCCCGCCGCGCTGGCGAACGACCCTGAGAGGCTGGCCCGGTTCAAGCGCGAGGCGAAGGTGCTGGCATCGCTTAATCACCCCAACATCGCAACGATATTTGGTGTGGAAGAGGGTGCGCTGGTGATGGAGCTCATCGAAGGCGATACTCTCGTGGATCGGATTGCAAAAGGACCGATTGCTGTTGAAGAAGCGGTGCACATTGCAGATCAGATTGCGGGTGCCCTGGAATATGCTCACGAGCGGGGAGTCATCCACCGGGATCTGAAGCCGGCTAATGTGAAGGCCGCAAGCCGCGTGAAGGTACTGGACTTTGGGCTGGCCAAGGTGCAGGAGGTTGCCGAGTCAGATTTGACGCTGAGCTTAGCCACGCAGATGGGGGTGGTGCTTGGCACGGCCGCCTACATGTCGCCGGAACAGGCTGCGGGCAGACCAGCGGATGCTCGGTCCGACGTGTTCTCATTCGGCGTTCTTTTATATGAGATGCTGTCAGGGCAACGGGCGTTTTCCGAAGAGAACCCGGTTTCAACCATGGCGGCCGTTCTTCACAAGGAACCGCGTCCGCTGCGGGAAGTCGCACCCCATGTGCCGGCGGAACTGGACTCCATCGTTTCGCACTGCATGGTCAAAGATCCGTCTGCGCGTTTTTCAAGCATGAGTGTGCTGAAGCATGCCCTGTCGGAGATGGCCCAATCCTCTGCCCACATGCATGAAACCGCATCCATCGCCGTGCTGCCCTTCGTGAATCTGAGCGCGGACAAGGAGAATGAGTACTTCAGCGACGGGCTGGCCGAGGAGATTCTGATTGCGTTGAGCCAGGTCGAGGGTTTGCGTGTGGCCGCGAGGAGCTCGTCGTTCTCGTTCAAGGGCAAGAACACCGAAGTGAGCGAGATTGCCTCCAAACTTCGCGTTGTCAACATCCTTGACGGCAGTGTACGGCGCGCTGGCAATCGGGTCCGCGTCACCGCCCAGTTGGTGGACGCGAGAAACGGCTTCCAACTTTGGTCCGAGCGCTACGACCGGCAGATGGAAGACATCTTCGCCGTCCAGGATGAGATTGCACGCGCCATTGCCGAGCAGCTCAAGGTCACTCTGGGGGCGGGCGTCAAACCGGCGACGAAGAATCTTGATGCCTACGAGCTCTATCTCAAGGGCCGTCACCTATGCAGCCAGCGGATGGTCTCCACCGTTCGCCTTGGCATGAAGTGTTTCCAGCAGGCTATCGAGCTCGATAGTCGATTTGCGCTTGCCTACTCAGGCCTCGCGGACTGCTACGGCATTCTCCGGGTTTACGGATGGATCTCGCACGAGGAAGGCAAGGAGCCCGCGCTGGCAGCCATGGCTAAAGCCGCAGAACTCGCCCCCGAACTTTGGGAGGTCAACTTCTCACGCGCATTCTTTGCCTTCTACTTTGTCTCCAACTGGCGCGAGGCCGGACCCCACTTCCAGAAAGCCATCAAGCTCAACCCCCGCTCGTCGCTGGCGCAAGCGTACTACGGGCTCTTCCTGGCAATGGAACGTCGCCCGGAGGAGGCGATCGACCATGCGTCGCTGGGCTGCCAGTTGGATCCGCTCAGTCCGTTCATCCACGCTCTTGCCGCCTGCGCCTTCATCATTTCAAAGCGCTTTGAAGAAGGGTTGCGCTACGCTTCACAGGCAGTGGCACTGCAACCGGACTACATATTCGGCCTTTGGATCAAGGGGCTTTCGGAGTGCTATCTCGCAAGCCAGCTCGAGGCGGTTGAAACACTGGAACACGTCATCGCCGTTTCCCGCGCGCCCATCTTTATGGGCCTGTTGGGAGCTGCATATGCGCGCTCCGGGCGCATCGATGACGCCAAACGCCTGTTGTGCGAGTTGGAAGAGCGAAGCAGCCGCGGCGAATTTGTTCCTGCCTTCGCCGAACTAACCATCTATGTTGATCTTGGCGACATTCCAGCTATTCGGCAGGCTCTATCGCGGACGCTCGCTGAATCCACGCCGGCATTCGATCTCGCCCTTACCTGCGCTCTCTTCCTCGATGAATTCCGGAACGACCCCGAGATCAGTCGCATGCTCATTGAAGTGTTTGGATACTGAAGACCCCGGGTTGAACCGCAGCCTTCGCCCGATTGCTCTGCCGGAGAGCACTGGCCGGAGCTTCAGGAAGCGTGCGACTGTTCGGTAACGCGCGTCACGACTATGGCGACGGTGACTGCGCCAACCTGGCGCTTTCGCCATTCTTTCATTGGCCTGGTTTCTTCCTGCTCCAGCTGAACCGGCGTCCGATGATCCCCTTCACAATCAGGTGATCGGTCGAGGCTGTAGCACCGATGCCCACTCCGAAGTTGATCTCCCATTTTGGTGAAACGTCGAGGTCGGTTGCAACGAAGAATTGCTGTTGCTGGTCGTGCAGAGCGTCGAAGCTGGCAAGGTCGCCATAGTACGCGTAGTATTCGATGCCGGCGTTCACCTTCTTCGTAAAGTCGTATCCTGCTTTGACGTTTGGGGAAAATGTCATCCCCTGATGCACGCCTGGACCATGCCATGAGCGGTCAAGGGTGGGATTGAACGCGAGGTACCAGCGACCGACTTGTTTATCGATGATCGGTCGAATCTCCCAAGTCCAGGTGTCCGGGGAGTAGCGGGCGCGCTGATATCCAATCTCGTTGGAAATGCTAAGCCCGACGGGTAGGCGCCAACTGTCGGGAGCTCTTACGCGTGGACGAATGTGATCCCCGACCCACTGCCAGCCCTCACCGGAGTTGATGCTGGTGAAGATATAAAAGCCCACTTCGGCCCAATTGTTGATGCCCTGGGTAATCTCGACGGTCTCGTGTTCCGCGTGGTTCGTCGGATAGGTGCCGTCTGCCGTGTACGGGGAACCGGGAAGCGCTTTGGAGCCATCGACCGTATAGTTGCTATGCAATTCCACCATTGTCGTGGCGGGCTTGACGGTGTCCGCCCCGTAGACCTGGATCTCATAGTTGTCTTGTGCCCGCGCCACACCTGTGAACGTGACAAAGATTGCGGCGAGCAGAATCAATGGCTTCACAAGTTGTGGCCAACTCGTCACGAACCCGTGTCCAGCTGCACGATTGCAAGCCATGATTGTTACTCATCACCTCAGGCGGGGATCGGTCCAATGGTTAAAGACTAGATGAGTGAACGCTCCCAGCGGCACCTGGTTGAACGGACAAGTTCCGGTCAAAAGTGGCTGCGTGTTCGAGCCGAACAAAAGAGAGTTTTCCAGATCACTTTGATGGGGACAGGCTGCCTGTCAGCGTGAGATCGATTCCTACTTCCTTGGCGACCTTCAGAATAAAGATGCTCGGATCCTTCAGGCCCCACTGCACGTAGGGGACAGTGAAGTGACCTTTTGCCGTGAGGTTGGCGCCATCGATGTGAAGCTGCATGGGAACTGTGAGGTCATGCGGAGTGCCGTGAAGGGTGAAGACGCCAGTGACTTGAACCGAGGAGTCGCCGGAGGCTCCGATTGTGCCTTGATAGCTCTTGGGCACAAACGAAACTTCCGCGAAGTGCGCTACTTCAAGGACAGAGCCGTTCATGTTCTTATCCCGGCCCTGATCGCCGCTGTTGCCGCTGCCAGCCGCTACGACCACATAGCCCGAGATGGTTTGCATGCTGCGGTCGAATTCGATCGATCCACTCTGAACATGAAAAGTCCCCTCCACGTGGTGTCCGCTTCCTCCAAGAGAGAAGGCGACTTTGCTCGCATCGGGATTGACTGTGAAGTTCTGATGCTGCGCAAGGGCAACAGGCACGAGCGCAAGTGGAAGCGCTAGAAAGACGGCAATTGCGGATGTCTTCATGATCCTTCTCCAGTGTGGAATGTGTTATTACGGCTTTTGATTCGATTGCGCAATGATCCGCGACAACCAGAGGCTGATCGAGGCTATCTGCTTGTCGGACAGGTATTCATGTCCGGGCATATCGGTGCCGGGAATCCCGAATTTTGCAATTTGTGCGACTCGCTCCATGCGCCGACTGTCGCCATCCGCAGGTGAAAGATGAGTGAATGGACCAACCGCAAAATCGGGAGGAAGGCGCTTGAAGTTGGCGCTCCAGGTTTGGCGAGTGTGCCCGTCCTTGCCGTGGCAGGTTGCGCAGTCGCGTAGAAAGAGGCGTTCCCCCAAAGTGGGATCTGCCTCGCGCATTGCTTCGTCAGAGGGCTGCCAAAGCCCTTGATCGGCGATGTGTTGCGCCGTGCCTGCGCCGTGCAAGCTTTCGAGGTAGGCCACAAGATCGTCCCCTCGGCCATCGCGGAACAGAATGTCAAACGAAGGCATGATCGAGGCTCCACTGACCTCAACAGGATCGTAGAAATGGATCTTCAACCAGAGTGCCGACCGGCGCGCGCCAACCTGAGAGAGGTCAGGTCCCTGGCGGCGATTGCCGATGAGGGGCGGCTGCTGAAGACGAAGCTCCTCTATGGATTCGACAGGCCCCCACATGAGAACGTCGGGCGAGTTCGGACGGACATATTGGGAGTGGCAGTGGATGCAGCCCTCGGCGATATACACCTGTCGACCGCGTTCCACTTGAGAAAGTTGGGGCGATGCATCAATCGCGTGAAGAACGCGATCGATATAGAAAGCTGCCAGAACGACGATAGTGGTCAGCGCAGCTTCCCTAAATCGCTGGCGAAATGCGCTGAAGAGCAGCGGCGCGAGAACGACAGCTCCCGCCCCTAGTACAAATGCGGGCGGAACATGGCCGAGATTCTGGCCCATGCCGATTCCCATCGCGGAACCGAGCCAGCCGGCGATGGCGTAGATCCACCCGGCCTGACGGCCTCGTTCCGCTGCAGAAAAGGCAGGTGCAATCAAGGCAGGATAAGCAACAAGCGCGACCGAGTAGAGCGAGACGCCGACTGGATAGAGAATTGAGGCGAGCAGGGCGCGATCGGGATCGAGCAATAGCCAACATGCGGTTCCAAGCGCAACCGATGAGGCCGACAATACAAACGAGAGCCCTCGTCTGCTGAGGAGCCAGGCGCTCGCCAATGCGGCGGCAAGATGCACCAAGCCATTCGCCCACAAATGCACTGAACCTTGCCATGTACCAGCTTTCAAGGCGGGAGTGCCCTGAATGATGAAGAATGCGGCCGAGTCGAGCCAGACAAGGGCGGCAAAGCTGAAGAGTACGCGGAGAAACGGAATGGCGGGCTGAAGACGGATCTCAGGCTCATCCAACAGTGAAGGCACAGGCAGCAGAGTGATGCAGATTCCCGCGAGGCACAACAGGCCTGCTATCAAACTCTGTACTTCGGGTGAGGCCGTAAAGAATGGCGGAAAGTTGCAGACGAGGTAGGCGGTGCCTGTACCCAGTCCTACAAGCACCAGCGGATGCCGGTTGCCCGTCCATTGGCGCAGGTGAGTCACGAGTGTTACGGTGAGCAGGCCCAGCCCGGAGCCAATCAGGAACGACACCACCAGACTGGCCGCAAGCCCTAGGGGAAGAAGCGACAGAATCGCCGCTGCGCCCGTAACAAGGAGGCCAATGCGGAGCCGCAAGTTAGGTGACGGCCATCTGCTCAGCCGCGGAGCGACCAGACTGAACAGGATTCCGCCGGCGGCCATTGCTGCCATCACGATCTTCAGGTGCGTGCCCGCCACACCCAGGCTCGCCAACCGGTTGAGAAACGCGAACTGCGCGAAGATGAGGAAGTAGACGTAGGTAATCGCGACGAGGCTCGCGCCACGCCATCCGGATTGACGCAAGTTACCGCGCAACATTGGCAACCCAACCTCTGCGAAGACCAATCGCCTGGATCAGAACACATGCGCCGTCGGTGATGGCGACAGTTAGCCAGCCAGCTTCGAGCGTGTGTACCAGAATCTGCGAGACCAGAAAGATGGCCACACTGCCACGGGTAATGGCCGTGATCAGCCATACGGTTTCAAGCTTGCAGGGGCCTTTTCTATAAGCCACCAAGAGCGCGCCATAGAGACACGCGAGACCTACGGAAAGGACAAACGCGCCGATGAACGACAGAAACGGAAGCGAATCGACCGGCACCTCTAAGCCCATCAGCCGGAGCGTGAAGGCCGGAGCGACAATGAGCATTGTGCCGGTCGCGGTGTCGGAGAGGCCAATCAGCAGTTGATATCCGAGGAGGATGGGAGGGTTCATTCTGTCTTCTCCTGTCGAGCGTGTGTGAGAGCAGAAACAGGGCCACGCTCGCGAAGCAGCGCTGATGCGTCGACCAGCCAGTCGAGAGACGCAATCAACATGAGGACGCCGGCCACTAGGCGGAGAGCATAGAGAACATTGCGGGCCGTCCCGGGCACAATGGTGAATGTTGGGTCGAAGCCCTCGCGCCATCCGGCAACGGTCATCAGCACAATGTAGGCGATGACGCTGCCATTCCACAGATGAAACGAGCGGCTTCGATTGAAGATCCAACCACCGTCGCCCAGTAGCTGGACCATGACGAAGATGCTGAGGCTGGAGGTGAAGCCGGCCATGGCAATGAAGGAATGGCCGACGAGGCCATCGGTGAATTTAAAGTGATCGAGGACCCCGGGAAGAAAGAAAACCCAGCCAGTAACAAGCAGTGCCGCCCACCACCAGAGAAAAGCCAAGCGCCAACGGCGGGTGTTGCTGTTCCACTCGAAGGCTGAATAGTAGGCAGGAGTAAGCGGCAACCACAGAAACAGGCTGCCGAGGCTCAGGTACTGCGTGGGACGGTGATGGCTGATGTCGGCGCGGCCCAGAGCGGCACAAAGCACGCATTCCGCAGCCAGCACGAGCCAGCCGATGGCGATGAACCTTGACTGGTTGATCTTGCGGCGTGTGAGGCCGAAAGGCAGCAGGAGCAGAATGGCAACGACGGCAAGAGAAGACTCCAACTGGCTTGCGCCTGTAGGGCCGCCGGTGTCCGGATTCACGGGCGGGTAGCTGTGCGGGCTTGCTGCGATCAAGAGAGCGAAGGGGACTGCAAGCAGGATCAGCAGGCCGATGAGCTTTACTGCCGCGGTAGACAGAGCTGCGTTCTCTGCCAGGCCCCAGCTTCTCGTGAGCGCGAACACCAAAAGGAGCCAAACCGCCAAGAGAGCAGCCGTGAACAGGATGCTTGCATACCCGATCCAGTCCAGAAAAAGCTTGCCACTTGAGTGTCCGGAGAGCCATGAAAGTGCGCCGACGCCCAGAGCTGTAGACCACACCCAGAGAACCGGCCGGCACCACTCGGCCGTGCGTCCGCGATCCGCACCATAGACCTTGAAGAGAAAGGCGACCAGTGGAAGACTGGTCCAGCCGTAAAGCTCCAGATTCATGTGCGCCATAATCCAGCGGCCGTAAGTCCATTCACCAAGCTGCTGGTTCAAAGTGGGAACGAGCAACAGGATTGCAATCATTACTCCGATTGCGTTTGCAGTGACGAGCCAAAACAAGCTGTGCCATGCAGCGCTGGCAACGACCATTGGAGCCGGTTGAGCAGGCGCAAGCTCATCGAGAGTATTCAGCTTCATGAATCCTTCCATCGTGCATCTCCAGAAGCCGGTCGCAGCGCTCCGCCAGGTTGCGATCATGTGTCGCCATGACCAAGGTCACTCCCTCGCCAGCTACAATGTCGAGCAACAGTTGAAAGACTGCTGTGCTTGACCCCTCATCCAATGAGCCGGTGGGCTCGTCTGCCAACAAGATCTTCGGCTTGTTCATCAGTGCCCGGCAGAGCGCTGTACGCTGTCTCTCTCCGCCGGAAAGCTTTTGTATGCGTTGGCCGAGGCGATGGGTCAGGCCAGTGCGATCGGTCAAATGCCTCAAGCGTGCCTGTGCGATATGCCGATTGGTTCCCGCGGCAACTGTTGGGATGAGGCAATTCTCTTCCAGAGTCAGATCCGGAATCAGATTGTGAAGTTGGAACACAAAGCCTACTTCATGCCTGAGCAAGCGCAGCAGGTTGAAGTGGCGATTGATCTCCTGGCCATTCACTGAGACTCGTCCTTGATCGGGCGAATCCAATCCGCCTAACAGATGCAGAAGTGTGCTTTTGCCGCAACCCGATGGGCCACAAAGCGCGGTCGTCTCGCCTTCGATGGCTTCAAAGTCGACGCCCTTCAGGACCGCGATCGCCCCATCCTCATAGCTCTTCCATATATCCTGAGCGCTGAGGACAATGCGGTTTCGATTGCTGACTTCTGCTCCAGGAAGATTCATTCGAAGCGCAGCGCCTCCACCGCTCGGACGCGCATGGCATAGGCCGCCGGGTAGAGCGCACCGGCAATTCCTGTTGACAGGGCGAGCAGAATCACGACAAGCATGACAAAGGGTTGAACGGATACATCGACATAACCGTGAAGAGCTGGTACCTGCTTGAGGATGAAGAGAAGGCAGGTTCCGGTCATCAGCCCCAACGCCGCGCCCAAAAGAGAGACCACAGCAGACTCGCCGAAGATCATTGAAGCGATCTGGATGTGAGAGAAACCGTTGACGCGCAGGATCGCGATCTCGCGGATACGGGTAAACACCGACATGATCATGGTGTTTGCAACACCAAGGCCGCCCAACAGCAGGCCGCACCCGCCCACCGCCCAGGCCGTGGCCTTGAGAATCCTGAACTGAGAGTAGGATCGGGTGAATTCCGCATCCTCAAGACCGATCAGGTTCGGAAATCTTGCCTTCACCAAGCGCTTGAACCTGTCAGCGTCGTCCTTGTTGCGAAGCTTGATGGTGATCACCGACGAACTGCCTTCTTTGTGGAAAAAAGTCTGCGCGGAGTTGAGCGGCATGAAAACGCCTCCGTCCTCGAATCCATTTGCCGTACTGAGAATCCCGATCACGTGAAAGATTCCATGACCGATTGGCACATGGCCGTCAAGCTTTGCACCCAGGAACTCCGCGGCCCGCTCTCCCAGAACAACATCGTCGGAGTGCTGCGCGAATGCGCGACGATCGCCCTGAAGCCATGTGGCCTTACGGATGCGGGAGTCCTCAATGGTCACGCCAAAGCAGGTAATAATGGGGTGGTCATTGCTGGATACAATCCCGAACAACACTGGATCGGCATGCAGGACCATCGGCCAACCGGCAATCTCCTCGACTGCAGCGGCGGGAACGTTGCTGAAAAAGAGATCGGAAACGTTCCGCTCAAACACAATGATCTCGCTGTCACTCGACAGTATGCCGGAAAACATTCCGATTGCACCTTGCAGGATAGTGACAACGGTGAGCATGGCTGCAACGCTGAATGCGATACCTGCGATACTGATGAACGACCGAATGCGATGGCGGCGCAGATTCGTTACGATCAGCTTGAGGAAGATCACGGACGTTCTCCCAGAATCAACACTCGGGCATTCTGAGTAACCCGAACAAGCTCCTCCTCCAGTTCGCTTCGCAGGTTTCCGAGGAAGTCGAGTTCCGGCCTTGATTGCAGAAGGTGGCCGAGCGTCCGGTCACCCATGCGAATAAACCTCGTGAGGCGCTTAACAGTGCCGGGAATTCCCATCACCGATGCAACGTTTGGCCGGTCAAGCAGAAGGTCGCGGGCAGCTGTCTTTCCTGTCTCTGCCGGGCTCGCAAGCAAGTCCTTCAAGTCGTCGACCATCTGGTACCCGAGGCCCCAATAGAGCGCAATCCGCTCCAGAAGCTGAATCTCGCGATGAGAAGCGCCCCCAAGCATGGCGGGCAGAACCAGCGTAAGGCGGATCATTGAGACCGTCTTGCCACGGGCAATTCTCTCGGTCGTCTCACGGTTGTGAGGCAAAGTTGCGTAGTGCAGGTCAAGGCTCTGTCCGTCGAGTAGCCCTTCAACCCCGAGACATTGCTCAATGTAGGCCAACGCGCGCGATTGACTTTTCTGCGGACATGCCGCGACTGCCCGCCAGGTCAGGGCATAGGCGCGATTAATAAGGGCAAGTGCGGATAGGATTGCACCCGCCTCACCGAATGCAAAATGGACACAGGGAACTCCGCGCCGCTCCGAGGCATCGTCCATGCATGGCAAATCATCGAAGACCAGCGACGCCGTGTGGAAGTATTCGAGCGCAATGGCAAGGTCTTTGGCAGGAGCCTCATCCAGGCCGTACGCTGTCGCTACCTGAAAGACCATCCGGGGACGGACAAGACTGCCGGAATTGTCGAGAACATGACGAAGCGCCTCCTCGAAAGGAGGGTCAAGAGTCACCGGTAGCGGCAAGGAGGTCTTAAATGCATCTGCGAACTGGATTGTGTTCACTATGTTCATAGATTGTGTCGCCGTCACGCTTGTCGTCATCCTCTTCCTCTATCGATCTTCAAGAGACGGCTGACGCTGGGAATCAGGCCAGCTCTCGTCCAGCGCTGCTCGATGTGTTTCAGTCAATTGGTGAGACGGCTATCAGGATTTGTTGGGGAGCGGCAAATCGCAATTGCTCCCATGACGATTTGTTCATCTTCTCGGGAAGCGCGGTGGTAAGACTAGGCGGCTTGTATGCTCCTTCTTCAGGTTATCGGAAATCGATGACGGCCAGCCAACGCTTGCATGACAAAGCGTTCATAGAGAGGTTAGTTGAATGCTTTCTGTGACCCCAGCTTCCCTTATCCAGCTTCGTCGGTCTATGAAAGCTGAGTTGAAATGAACTAATATCCCATCATGCGTCTACTGCTCGTTGAGGACGAAATCGATATACAGAGCTTCCTGCGATCCTCGCTTGAGGAGGCAGGATATCAGGTGGAAGCGGCCGCAGATGGCAAGACGGCAGAGCGGCTGGCAGCCGACGGCCTATTCGACATACTGATCGTTGACCTCGGGCTGCCCGACCAGGACGGGATCAGCTTGATCCTCAAGCTGCGGCAACTTGGAGTCCGCGCACCTGTGCTGATTCTGTCAGCCCGCCGCAGCGTCGATGACAGGGTGCGAGGGCTTGAGCAAGGCGGGGACGATTACTTGACCAAACCTTTCGCGCTCGCCGAGCTTCTGGCCAGGCTTCGCAACCTGCTTAAGCGCAACAGCCCGGCGGCGAACGAGGCGACCCGGTTGCGGGTTATGGATCTTGAACTGGATCTTCTTAGACGGGAAGCTTCGCGAGGCGATGAAATCCTTCAATTGACCCAGCAAGAATTTGTCTTGCTGGAGTATCTTTGCCGAAACGCAGGTCGTGTTGTAACCCGTTCGATGATTCTCGACAAAGTCTGGGGTATGCGTATTCAGCCAGACACCAACGTGGTAGACGTTCACATCTATCGACTGCGAGGGAAGGTCGATGGCAAGGGACAGCAGCCTCTGATTCGAACGCTGCGGGGAGTGGGCTATGTCCTCAAAGACCGCTAGACCCATCATGCACAGCGCCGCATGGCGCATCTCGTTGTGGGCAACCCTGGCGTTTGCTTGTGGAACCTTGCTGGTCTTCGTATTTCTCCACCGCTTTGTCGCTGACGATATTCAGCGCCGGAGCGATGCATGGTTGTCAGGAGAGGTTGAAGTGCTGGCCGATGTCGCCGAGCGGACTCCGAAAGACGCGCTCTACGACCGGGTTGTTGGAGAAGTTGCCGAGTTGGCAGGCAAGGAAGTGCCCAATAGGGACCCGTCGGAAAGCAGTTCAAACGACTCTGTGTTCTTCCTTCAGACCGGCGGTAATGGCTCGCTGCAGCTCTGGGTTGGCGCGGGGACCGGCGAACCTAACCTGAAGGCCATCCAGGCAAGCAAGATTGTTCCCGACCAACCAAGGGACCTTCATGTTCAGGGGTTCGGAGTTCCATTTCGAGTTGCTTCCACGCGCATTGAGGACGGGAGTTCCATCTACCTTGGCCTGTCGGAACGAGACGAACTTCGGGTTCTGAGAAGCTTGCGTCTGAGATTCTTCCTGCTTTGGTTATTGCTAGTGCTTCTCGGGTTCTGCATTGTCTTTTTAACAACCCGGCGCATGCTCAGTCACGTGCGACGGATTACAGAGGCCGCCTCGAGAATCGGCCATTCCGATCTGAGCGCCAGAGTGCCGACGACCGAACGAAACGACGAGGTGGGGCACCTCGCTCTGACTCTCAACCGCATGCTTGACCGCATCGAGAGCTCCATTCACCAGTTGCACACCATCACGGATGCGCTCGCGCACGATTTGCGCAGCCCGCTTACAGCCATTCGCGGAAAGCTTGAGATGTCGCTCTCGGCTTCTACGCAAGGAGAGCAGGCCGAGCCGATTGTCTCTGCAATTGAGGAATTGGATCGCCTGACCGATTTCCTGAACAAATCACTGGATGTGGCCGAGGCCAAGGCGGATGCGCTTCGGCTCACTCGCAGCGAGATTGATCTGGATGAGTTGCTCAGAGCCATGACAGATCTCTACGAGCCCAGCATGGCTGACAATGGCCTGAAGATCAGGCTCCGCAGCGTTGGTTCGCTGATCATTGAAGCGGATGCATCACTGATCCATCGGATGATTGCCAATCTTTTTGACAACGAACTGAAGCACCTCCACGCGGCCTGTACGGTGACAATTCAACTCGAGGTTGTGGACGAGTCAGTATCGCTGGCTTTTGAAGACGACGGACCGGGGTTTTCTCCCGAAGTCATTCCTCATCTGTTCGAGCGCCGGGTGAAGGGAAGAGAGTCAAATGGTCATGGCCTTGGCCTTGCATTCATCGATGCTGTTGCGCGCGCTCATGGCGGGACAGTCACAGCAAGCAATCGCGAGTCCGGGGGTGCGCAGATTACGGTGACACTCCCACGCGATGCCAAGGGCCTCACGGGAGCATCAATGGTTGCGGCGCATGGCGCGAGTTGAGGGCAGCCGATCTTCATTTTGGGGGATTCTGTGTCTCATTCGGCGATTGCTCGCGGTTTGCTCGCGCTTCTCTGTGGGGTGCAGGGAGGTGCGACGCTTGCAATCGACATGAATCGCACGCATGCGACAAATCCCCTTTGGCTGAGACATGCAAGATTTCACCTGGTATGGCAGGCAACCAGTTATGCGTTGCTTTCGGTGGTGGAAATAGCGCTCGTTTTGACTCCGGGTCCCTTTCGAGACCAGCGCTTTTACTTGACTGCAATTCTCGCAAGCATCCCAATGCTCAGCTGCATCGCCGCATTTGTCTTCAAGAGAATGTACGGCGGCGCCCTTTCAGACCCCAACGGAATTCCGCCGATAACAATTACAGCCTTCAACACCAAGCTGCACATCGACCTCAACCTCACAGCTGAAATTGTGGCGTTGCCGATGCTGATTGCGATTGTTGCTCTCTTCAGGCATTGAGGACTGCTTCCGAGCCGCTTCCGATTGGAATTCTCTCCATGGAACGCCGATAATCAGTGCATAACGGTGGCTGAACATCAGGTGTGTTCGCCTCCAGAGTTGGGGTCAGCCCGGTTCTTGGAGGTCTTATGATGAGCGTCTTCCCGCGGTTTCCTGACAAATCGATCAAGTGCAGTGTTCCGACCAGGTGCGAATGCGACCTGTGTGTCCTCTCTCTAGGTTACGAAGGTTTAACGGCGTTGTCGGCAGAAGTTACCAACTGAACCAACTGGTCAAGAAAGAACAGTTTCTGCCCCCAACTTGTGTTGTACTTGAAGTGATTTTTATGAAGCGCTTAAATACAGTAGGGTCCGCGCTGTTCGTCGCCGTTTCAGGATTCCTCGCGCTCGGCCTGCCTTCGCTGCCTGCGGTTGCGGCAACTGTGAATAACACGTTCGGAGTGACCGCTACGGTCGAGTCCAGCTGCCTTGTCTCCGCAACGACCATGGCATTCGGAAGCTACACAGGCGCAGTGGCGACTGCTACGTCCGCGGTTTCAGTTACCTGCACCAACTCCACGCCCTACAATGTCGGCCTTAGCGCAGGGGGGGCTCAAGGCGCCACCGTGACCGCGCGAAAGATGACAGGCCCAGCTTCGGCTTTGCTGAGCTATGGCTTGTTTTCAGACTCATCACGGACGGTCAACTGGGGTCAAACGGTCGGCACCGACACCGTGGCCGGAATTGGCACCGGCGCCGTCCAGGCACTGACAGTCTATGCTCAAACCGGAGCGGGCCAATATGTCGCACCAGGTGCCTACACAGATACGATCACGGCTACCGTAACCTATTGAAAATATAGCCCTTGTGCGCGATAAAGCCGCACAGACGAAATGAAGTGAATATAGGCTTTCATTCATCCCGCGCAGGACAGGGCGGCGAATTCGCCACTCACGCCTGCCCGCGGAATGGGACTCTAGAGTTCACCGGCAATGATTCGGAAGCACCCGAGAATCTCCCTTCCACTTTCCGGGGGGCAAAGCTGCACATTTCGGTGGGAAAGTAGCACCAAAGCACCATGGTAATAGTTACCAGTGCGTATTATTGTCTATTTACAAATTGACAGTGAAGGACCGGAATCTACGGTTACCTAAAAATAGCCGTGCCAATTTCTGGAAACTGAATGCTGGTCATGCGTTGTGTACAAACAGTGTGGGGAGAGCCTTGCCAGAACTCGGGGGCAAATGACTACAGAGTTGTAGAGGACGCTTCTACAACTCTGTAGGAGAATTGCTTGGTTCAGCCAAGAACTGAACCTGTTTGACTTCAAGTCGGACGGCCGTCAACCTAAACCTCCAAACGTACGTTTTCACCGGAGCGATCCAAATGAAACTATCAAACGTAGTCAAGTCCGCACTGCCCGCCGCCTTTGTTGGAGTGATGGCGCTGAGTCTGACTCCTATATCGGCATTTGCATCCACTTCTATCACTACAACTTTCGCAGTAACCGCGACCGTGCAGTCCACCTGCCTGGTCTCCGCCTCCTCGATGTCATTCGGAACCTACACTGGCGCAGCCGCGCCATCAACCTCCACCGTCACGGTTACCTGCACGAACACCACGCCATACACAGTCGGCCTGAATGCAGGAACGGCGACAGGTGCAACCGTGACCACACGGCAGATGACCGGCCCTTCCTCGGCATTGCTGAATTATGCGCTGTATTCGGACTCCGCTCGGACCGTCAACTGGGGCAATACCACCGGCAGTTGGGTGAGCGGAACCGGCAGCGGGTCTGGACAGGGGCTCACGGTCTACGGCCAGGCTGCAGCGGGTCAGTATGTCACGCCGGGTTCTTACACCGACACGATCACGGCCACTGTCACCTATTAACTGATAACAGCTCTACCAATTGGGTGATTCATGACTACATGGCAATCAAGCCGACTGCTGGCAGCAGCCAATGCTCTCGCCGCCGGCCTCGTCATTCTCTTGACGGGACCGGTGGCCGGAGCGCAGGCGTTGTCGGTTTTGCCTGTCAACATCTTTTTTCCCGCCGGACAGAAGGCGACGACCCTGACAGTGACCAACCAGGGGACCAGTGAGACCGCAGTCCAGATTCGTGCCTACGCCTGGGGCCAACCGGATGGCAACGACCAGCTGACGAATACGGACGCAGTGGTACTGAGTCCGCCTCTTGCTTCGATTGCTCCGGGAGCCACCCAGGTGGTACGCCTGATTCTGCGTCAGTCTCCGCAGGGCAAAGAGGTCACGTACCGAATTCTCGTAGACCAGATTCCACCCCCGGCCGAGCCGGGGATCGTGCATATCGTTTTACGTCTTTCCATTCCGATTTTTGCCATGCCAACAACCCGTGCGCTTCCGCATATCCAGTTCCATGTGGAACGCGACGCCGATCATTTCTTCCTGGTGGGGATAAACGATGGCCTTGTTCATGAAGCGATCCGCGATATCGTACTGACGACGAGCGATGGCCGCCAGTTGAAGGCAGAGTCTAGCGCGTCGCCCTACATTCTCGCCGGCACCACCCGGCGTTGGCCTATTGCCGCGCAGGGTTCCCTGCCGCTGCCAAGCGAAGCCCTGCGATTGACAGCACACGCGAACGCCGGTGCCATCGAAGAGCAGGTTCACTTTGTTTCCGCGCAATAATCCTGTAAGCCACGCGGCCCGCTGGTTTTCCCGCCCTGGGATTCTGATCCTTGTGCTGGCCATCGTGCCGCGACTGGCCTTGGCCACGGGGGCATCGACCGAAGCCCCTGCAAAGGCAGGTACGGATACAGCTCTGGGCGCAGGCACCGGCGCAGACGCGGATGAGACACTTCTTCTGGAAGTTCTGGTCAATGGTTATTCCACCAACAAGATCGGCGAATTCACATTGCGCCACGGCAAATTGATGGCGCGGCCTGAAGAACTGCACGATCTCGGCTTTCGGGTTCCCAACACTCGCAATTCGGATCCCGATGGCATGATCGCGTTGACTGAATTACCCGGGTTGACCTGGAACATCGATGAGAAGAACCAGCAATTAAATGTGACAGCACGGCAAGGGAGCCTGGTACCGACAGAGTTGCAGGTGGATGGAAGAGAAAGGTCTCAAGACCGCAGAGTGATCGAGAGCAGCACCGGCATTACGCTCAACTACGATATGGCCGGCACCTATGCCAGTGGGCAGACCGGCGCCACTGGGTCAATGGATCTTCGGGCCTTCTCGCCCCGTGGAGTAATGAGCTCGAATTGGCTTGCCTATGCAGGCGCAAATACGGGTGGCTCGGGCAAGAACATGGCAATAAGGCTGGATTCGACCTATGAGTTTGCCGACGTCAATTCGCTGCGCCGCTACAGCATGGGCGACTTCATCACGAGTGGCCTTGCATGGACCCGTCCGGTACACATGGAGGGTGCGCAGATCCGGTCAGACTTCAGCATGCGCCCCGATCTTGTGACATTTCCAATGCCCACGATCAGCGGCTCTGCCGCAGTGCCCTCGACGGTGGATGTGCTGACGAATGGCAACGCGGTGATCTCGCGCCAGGTCGACGCGGGTCCCTTCGAAGTGCCGCAACTCCCGGTCGTATCGGGGGCGGGCACAATTTCAATGACTGTGACCAATGCAATGGGTCAACAGGTGAACGTGACGCAGGCCTTCTACGCCAGCCCCGCGCTGCTCGCTCCAGGCTTGCAAACATTTGGCGTGCAAGCCGGCCTGGTGCGCCGCAATTGGGGTTCAGTCAGCAACGACTACGGGAAGATCGCGGGCACCGCAATCTATCGCCGCGGCCTGACACCCAAGTTCACATTTGAGAGCAGCCTCGAAGGCACTCCCGGCGCGTTGATGGGGGGCGCAGGCGGAGTGGCGCAGGTGGGAAATCTCGGCGTCGTCAATTTCTCCGTGGCAAGCAGCGTTGGTTCGGGTCATCCAGGCGCGCAGGTTTCCGCAGGCGCTCAGCGCATCGGCAGGGTATTCAGCCTGGGTGTCTCCGCGACGATCGCCAGCCGCAATTACCTGGATGTTGCAGCAATGAACGGGGCCCCGATTTTGCGAAAGCAACTCAACGGCAACGCCGGCCTGTCTCTGAAGCGATTGGGCTCAGTGGGCGTGGCATATGCGGCGCTCGACCAGATCAGCTCCCCTAATCCGATCCAGCAAAACATCACGCCGGCCGGGCTTTCCCATGTATTCTCCGCCAATTATTCCTTTCAAGTTCACCACATGTCTTTCTACGCCACCGAGTTCAAGAGTCTCGCCAGCGATGGCGGCAGCAGCGGTTTACAAGTTGGCCTGACCATCCCGCTGGGCCGGCGAAGTTCGGTAGACGTTGGTGCGACCTCGGACGCGAATGTGCAGGTGCAGGTGGAGAAATCGGCGCCACAGATCGGCGATTGGGGCTACGAGGCCTATGTCTCCGCCGGCAGTTCCAACCACGAATTCGGTCAGGCGCAATACAAGTCACCCATGGGCCTGTTTACAGCCGGAGCGGACAGCAATAACGGCCAGACTACTCTTCGCATGGAATCCCAGGGGGCAGTTTCATACGTGGACGGAGCCTTGTTCAGGTCCAACACCATCTACGACAGCTTTGCCATTGTGGACACCAGCCCCATGCCACATGTACACGTGCTCGAGGAAAATCGCGCAGTCGGCAGCACCAGTTCCTCAGGCCGGCTTCTTGTTCCGGATCTGCGCTCGTTCGATTTGAACCGCGTGACGATTGAGCCGACCGATATTCCCCCGGACGCGACAATTGACAACGCCGCGCACGACGTCAGGCCGCAAGATCTCTCCGGCGTTGTAGTCAAGTTTGCGGTTAAAGTCAGCCATGCCGCATTGCTGCGGCTAGTGGATGAGGCAGGTGTGGTGCTGCCGGTGGGCGCAACTGCCAAGCTTCGGGCAAGCGGTGCCATCTTCCCGGTCGGTTACGATGGGGAGGCCTATATTCAGGACCTCGGTCCTCACAATGAAGTTGAGATCGAGCTGCCAAATGGGGAACGCTGCCGTGCGGCTTTCGACTACCAGCCGGAGCTTGGTGAGATTCCGGCTATTGGACCCGTTCGCTGCCTGGAACCAAAGCCATGAGACGATTGCTCGAACTGGCGGTGCTTTTGCTGGTTGCCTGCGGCGCTCAGAAGGCGGCGGCGGCGACCTGCTCGGTGTTCGCCTCGGGCATTGCATTTGGCAACTACGTCGCATCTACAGCCATACCGATCACCGGCACGGTAACGGTCACATGCCCCAATGGAACGGCATACAATGTCAGCCTCAATGCCGGGACGGGAAGCGGAGCGACCACTACCACCAGGAAGATGACAGGCTCGACCACGCTGAGCTATCAGATGTTCCAGAATTCCTCGGACACGATCAACTGGGGCAATACCGTCGGCACCAATACCGTTGCCGGCACGGGCACAGGTAATCCCCAAGTGATCAACATTTATGCCTTGTTGAAGGCGGCCCAGTATGTTGCACCAGGCAGTTTTACCGATACGATCACAGCGTCTGTAACGAGCACTCTGGCCACAGTCACAGCCCAGTTCAGCGTAACTGCCGCGGTTCAATCGAACTGCGCAATTTCGGCGGCCTCCCTGAGTTTTGGCACTTACACCGGCGTGCTTGTCAACATCAATTCCACTGTGAAGGTCACCTGCACCAACACTACGCCTTACAATGTCGGCCTCAATGCGGGGACGGCGACCGGGGCCACAGTAACCACCCGAAAAATGACGGGTCCCGCCCTAGCCACGCTGGCATACTCGCTGTTCTCAAATTCCGGCCGGACGACGAACTGGGGCAATACCGTCGGCACAGATACTGTGGCCAAAACCGGCAACGGCGCCGCGCAGGCGCTCACTGTCTATGGCCGGCTGCCGGCGGGACAGTATCCAACGCCGGGCAATTACACCGATACGATTATTGCAACCGTCACCTATTGATGAAGATTTTGCGAAGGACGTTCTGCGGCATTGCTCGTGTAAATCGGATCAAGCAAAGAGATACATTGATCACCGAAATCCCTCCAGGTGCTCACGTCACTCATGGCTTTCCGGTTTCAAGGCGAATGCAGGCCTTCCTTGCCAAAAGATAACCCGGCATCGATTCCTGCAGCTTGGGAGTCGCGGCGTGCAGGCTTGGGGGCTGGTTTGCGGGCCAACTCTGGGATCCCATCCCCCGTCTGAAAGCCGGGGTGCGGTCGCACCTCCCGGCGACGACGATTGGAAGCTCAGGACCACGAAATTGAGTCTTTTTCGCCGGTTTGAGCGTCTTAAACACGTGCTGACGACGCTTTTGTTCGGTCTTGCGCGTTTGGTTGGCAACTTCAATTACCATTGTAGTTTCAAGAGCACGTTGGATCGGGCCTTGGCGGCGTGTCCGTCTGGCCCCGGAACCCGATGAGCCGGTCGAGACCGCATAAACGCATTCGCTGAGCCGTTTGAAGGCAATCTAGTCACCCGCGGCACTGTGATGAGCGACCCGGCTCAGGAGCGAGTACCAGCCCTATGATGTGGATTGTTCGGCTTGCGCTGCGGCGGCCTTACACCTTTGCCGTATTTGCGTTATTGATTGTGATCCTCGGCATCTTCAGCATCGAATCGATGCCGACGGACATCTTTCCGAATATCGATATCCCTGTCGTAACAGTGGTATGGCAGTACAGCGGCCTTTCCGCGCAGGAGATGTCCACCCGCATCGCCTTCAACAGCGAGCGCGGCATGACCACTACAGTGAACGATATTGAGCACATTGAGTCGCAATCGCTCAACGGCATCACGGTCATCAAGATCTTCTTCCAACCGCACGTAAATATCGGCAGCGCAGTCGCCGAGGTGGGCGCAATCAACCAGGTGCAATTGCGCATGCTGCCGCCCGGCACCACACCCCCTTTTGTCATCCAGTACAACGCCTCGAGCGTCCCGGTACTGCAGCTGGGCGTCTCTTCGCCGGGCTACAACGAGCAACAGTTGTTCGACATTGGCTCGAATACAATTCGCACCCAGTTTGCTACTGTTGAGGGTGCCCAGACACCCTTTCCCTACGGCGGCAAGCAGCGCCAGATTCAAGTGGACCTGGATCTCCACGCGCTCGAGGCCAATGGTCTCTCGCCTGGAGACGTGGTCAATGCAGTCTCGGCGCAAAACCTGATTGTGCCTTCGGGCACGATGAAAATAGATCGCTTTGAGTACGCGATCGAGACCAACTCCGCGCCCTCGGTCGTCAACGACCTCAACAACCTGCCCATCAAAACGGTGAACGGGGCCGTCATCTATATCCGCGATGTGGCGCACGTGCGCGACGGCAATCCGCCGCAAACCAACATCGTCCGCGTGGATGGCCGTCGCGCCATCCTGATGAGCATCATGAAGACAGGTTCTTCTTCCACGCTGGACATCATCAAAGGCATCAAGGAGAGGCTGGCGAACATCAAGGGTCAGTTGCCGCCCCAGATGCAGATCAACGCCCTCTCCGATCAGTCGATCTTTGTGCGCAGCGCCATCGATGGTGTGGTTCGCGAGGCAATCGTTGCCGCCTGTCTTACTGCCGTCATGATTCTGATCTTCCTTGGCAGTTGGCGCTCGACAGTCATTATCGCGGTCTCCATTCCACTATCAATTCTCTGTTCGCTGACGATGCTCTATGTGCTCCACGAGACCATCAACATCATGACGTTGGGTGGTCTTGCGCTGGCAGTCGGAATCCTGGTGGACGACGCCACCGTCGAGATCGAAAACATCAACCGCAACCTGGAGTCCGGCAAGGAGATCGAGCAGGCGATTCTGGATGGCGCCGCACAGATTGCCACGCCTGCCCTGGTTTCGACCTTGGCCATTTGTATCGTCTTTGTCCCGATGTTCTTTCTGAGCGGCGTTTCCCGCTACCTGTTTATACCTCTCGCCGAAGCGGTGGTCTTTGCCATGCTGGCCAGCTACCTGCTCTCGAGGACGGTGGTGCCTACCATGGCAAAATACCTGCTCGTGGAGCATGACGACGCACAGGCTGCCCGAAAGAAAGCCAGCCGCAATCCCCTGGTTCAGTTTCAAGTGGCCTTCGAGTCGGGCTTTGAGAGGGTTCGCCACGGCTACCTGAATGCACTCACTTTGTGTGTGGACCACGCAGGTGTATTCCTCGTTCTCTTCATTGTCTTTGCAGTTGCTTCGGTGGGCGTTCTTCTGCCATCTCTCGGACAGGATTTCTTTCCGGCTGTGGATGCAGGTCAGTTCAAGATTCATGTACGCGCCCGTACTGGCACGCGCATAGAGGAGACGGCCGCGCTCTGCGACCACATTGACAACACCATCCGCGAAAACATCCCGGCAAATGAAGTTGTGACGATTGTCGATAACATTGGTCTTCCCTATTCCGGCTTGAACCTCTCGTACTCGACCTCCGCGCCCATCGGGCCCGCCGACGCCGATATTCAGGTCCAGTTGACCAAAGACCACCATCCGACCGCAGCATACGTGGAGCACCTGCGCACGGTACTCAATCGCGAATATCCTGGCGTGACATTTTATGTGTTGCCTGTGGACATCGTGACCCAGATTCTAAACTTCGGACTCTCCGCGCCAATTGATATCCAGATTGTTGGCCCTGATTTAAATGACAACCGCGCGCTGGCCGAGAAAATGCTCGATGAGATCCGCTATGTCCCAGGCGCCGTCGATGCGCGCATCCAGCAGCCATTCAATTTCCCCAAAATGACAGTGGATGTTGACCGCACCCGCGCCCAGACGATCGGCCTGACGCAACAGAATGTTGCCCAAAGCCTTCTGGTTGCTTTGAGTGGCAGCTTTCAGACCACTCCCAACTTCTACCTTGATCCCAGGAATGGGGTGACGTACAACGTGGCCATCCAGGCCCCGCAATACAAGCTCGACTCGCTTGCCGAGTTGGAAAGCCTGCCGGTGACCAGCCCGGCCTCGGTACAGCAGGCCAACCTCGCAGCCGCCAGTGGGTCGTCGCCAGCCTCAGTGTCCGGAGTGCCGCCGCCGGTTGAAGTTCTGGGAAACCTGGCGTCCATTACTCCGGGCACTGAGCTGGGCACAGTGAGCCACTACGATGTGCAGCCGGTTCTGGATATCTATGCCAACGTGGATGGCACCGACTTGGGTAGTGTGACCCGCAAGATGGAGGACATCATTGCCCGCAACGAAAAGAATCTGCCGCGTGGGTCGCACTTCACCTTGCGAGGCCAGAGCGAAACCATGAAGAAGTCTTACTTTGGGCTGCTCGCCGGACTGGCGTTTTCCATTCTGCTGGTCTACCTGCTTATCGTGGTCAACTTCCAATCATGGCTTGATCCATTTCTGATTATCTCGGCGTTGCCGGCGGCGCTTGCGGGCATAGTCTGGTTTCTGTTCCTGACCAACACCCGGCTTAGCGTTCCTGCCTTGACGGGCGCCATCATGTGCATGGGTGTGGCCACGGCCAACTCAATTCTGGTGGTGAGTTTTGCCCGCGAGCAGTTGGAAATCCTGGTGGGTGACGCGCGCAAGGCAGCGCTGAATGCCGGCTTTGTCCGCCTTCGTCCAGTGATCATGACAGCATTGGCGATGATTATCGGCATGGTACCCATGTCGTTGGGCCTTGGCGATGGCGGCGAACAAAATGCCCCGCTGGGCCGAGCGGTGATTGGCGGGTTATTGCTGGCCACCGTGGCAACACTATTCTTTGTGCCTACATTTTTCTCTGTTGTCCACGGGTGGCTGGAAGGCCGGCAGAGGACAGCGAGCGGCGTTTCACTGGCCGGCACGATCGACGAGTTTGACGAGCTTCCGGAGTAGCTTTCTTATGATCAACGAATCCAAATCGAACCCGCACTCGGCCCATCCGGCCGCAAGCGATGGCATCACAGCGCCGGATCAGAAGCCGCTTTCAACGCGCCTGGCCCTGGTGGGTGGAGGCCTGTTGCTGCTGGTAGCCGTGCTGCTGGCGGGCTTCGGCATTCTCAGCCGCAGATCCGCTAACGAGGTGCTGGCCAAGCACACCAACGAGATGGCCCCACCCACCGTCATAGCCGTAACCCCGAAGCAAGGTGCGCCGGTTGATAACTTTGTGCTTCCCGGCAACGTGAGCGCCCTGACGGATTCGCCGATCTACGCGCGGACATCCGGGTATTTGACGCGTTGGTATTTCGACATAGGTGCCAAAGTGAAGAAGGGCGCGTTGCTGGCCGAGATCGCCTCTCCCGAGGTGGACCAGCAACTGGCCCAGGGCGAGGCCGACTTGAATACCGCAGAGGCAACCGCCAACAATGCGCGCATTCAAGCCGATCGCTACACGGGGCTGGTGAAGACGGACGCCGTTTCGCGGCAGGACACGGACACGTTTGTGAACCAGGCAACCGCTACCGCCGCGGCGGTCAAGTCAGCACAAGCCAATGTGCAGCGACTTCGCGAGCTACAGTCCTTCGAGAAGGTTTACGCTCCTTTTGACGGCATAGTCACCGCCCGCAATACCGACACCGGCCAGCTGATCGATCTGGGCGCTGCAAAGGAGCTCTTCCATCTGCAGGCCATTCAGACTCTCCGCGTTTTTGCCAACCTGCCGCAGATTTATTCGCAGAATGTAAAGCAGGGCTCGAAGATCGACCTGACCTTTGCCGAATACCCCGGAAAGATCTACCAGGGTACGCTCGCGCGGACCTCGGATGCGATCGATCCGGCCAGCCGCACACTGTTGGTGGAGATCGACGTGGACAACCGCGCAGGGGAGCTGTTGCCGGGGTCATTAGCGCAGGTGCACTTCAAGACGCCGTCGGTTGGCTCAACCTTTATCGTGCCTGCGGCTGCGCTCATCTTTCGCAGCGAAGGGATGCGGGTGGCCACTGTGGTTAACGGCAACGTCGCGCATCTGGTTCCGGTGGTCATTGGCGAGGACGATGGAGCTAGTGTGCAGATCATCACCGGCCTCAGTGGCAGCGATCGCGTCATCCAGGACCCGCCCGACTCGCTGATCGAGGGCGAAAAGGTCTTTGTTGCGAGACCAGGAAACACCAGCGATGCGGGAGGCAAGTAGGAATGCGGGCATCTTTGCTGCATCCAACCCATCGGAATCGAGGACGCATCCGCATCGGCGGAGTTGCCGTGTTGACTGCCATCGGGTTGCTAACCGGCTGCAAGCCAGTTGGACCGAATTACAATCGGCCCGGCTTTGACGCGCCCGCGACCTACAAGGAGGCTGGAGCTTCCACGGTAGTGGTCCCGCCGCCCAATCCAGCGGAAGGTGGTTGGCAAACGGCCACACCCTCCGACGGTGTGCTTCGCGGGCAATGGTGGGAGATCTACCAGGATCCGCAGCTCAACCAGCTCGAAGAGCGCATTGCTACGAATAACCAGGGGGTGCGTCAGGCGCTGGAGACGTATTTGGCCGCGCGCGACCAGGTGACTGCGGCGCGGTCCGCGCTCTTTCCCACACTCTCTGCCGGGCCCTCGGTAAACCGTGACCATATTGCAAAAAATGGCCCTGCTTACTCATCCACTAAACCCACCACCTACAACGACTTGGTGATTAACGCTCAGGCCAGTTGGGAGCCGGACTTCTGGGGCCGCATTCGCCGCACAGTCGAAGCCGCGCACGAAAACGCGCAGGCCAGCGCCGCGGACATGGCCAGCGTGGACCTGAGTCTTCACGCCGAGATGGCAGTCGATTACTTTCAACTGCGCGGCCTGGACTCCGAGATCAAATTGCTGACAGAGACGGTCTCCGACTTGGAGCGGCAACTCGACCTGGCGCAGCGCCGACTGGACGGCGGAGTCGCCACCGGAGTGGACGTTGCCCAGGCAAGAACCCAACTCGAAACCGTACGTGCGCAACTGATCGACGTGGGGGTGGCTCGTGCACAGTATGAACATGCTGTAGGGACAATTGCCAACTTGAAGCTGTCCGACTTCAGCATTCCGCCGTCGCCACTTGTCGTGGCTTCAACCCAGACGGCTGTTCAGACTTCTTCGCAGGCACTGACAATTGCCCTGCCCAGGATTCCCGTCGGAGTGCCTTCGCAACTGCTCGAGCGCCGTCCGGACATTGCCGCCGCCGAGCGCCGTGCAGCGGCGGCCAATGCGCAGATCGGAATTGCCGTGGCCGCCTTCTATCCCACCATCAGCCTGGGCGCAGAAGGCGGCTTTGAAAGCGTTCATTTTGGGACCTGGATCCAGGGCCCCAGCGCGTTGTGGACCCTGGGTGCGCAGGCTGCCCAGTTGATCTTCGATGCTGGCCAGCGCCACGCGCTCACCGACCAGGCCCGCCACACCTACGAGGCCCAGGTCGCCGGCTACAGGAATACAGTCTTCCTGGCCTTCAACGACGTGGAGGACCAGCTCTCCGGCCTTCGGATTCTTGAGCAGGAGTCAGGCATGGAGAAGAAAGCGGTTGACTCGGCGCAGCACTCTTTCGATCTTTCGAACCAACGCTACAAGGGCGGGGTTACGAGCTATCTTGAAGTGCTCACGGCAGAGGCAACACTGCTCCAGAATCAGCGCACAGCAATCGATCTCGAGACCCGGCAGTTTGTGGCCAGCGTGGGGCTGGTGCGCGCGCTCGGCGGCGGTTGGGACGCAAGCCAGCTGCCGAAATAGTGTTGAGACAACTCGGCTCCCTGGTTCAGGAGTCGGGCCATAGTCCTTGCATATTCCTCAGACACATCACTTCTCAGCCTGCAAAGTGACCCGTCACACCCGCGAAAATACCTCAGGGAGCAAGGCCGCCGCAACTCTTGGGGAGTAGAGCATTGGGGGTCTCGCGCAGGACGGCCAGATCAAAGCAATTGGCAGTGTTATCGGCGGCTGCCTCGCCTGCCATTGTGGACTGCATGCTGGCTGCGGTTGAAGCGGGATCTGCTTTCTGGACAGGCGGCGGGTTTTGCGGGGAGAGCTTCTTCTGGAGCCAGGCGGCGGGGATCCGGTAGCTCTGGAATACTGCCTGGGCCGTTGGTGCGGACTCGGCGGCTACGGACGCAGGAGCCTGCGCATACAGCATGATGTTCTTGTAGGCGCCGCGAGTGTCGACCGGCAGCGAACAGAAGACAGCCATTAGCTTCATTGCACCTTGCTGACCTGAGATGTTGCCAACAAAGCGGCCACACTGGCTGAGAGGCGCGGGGAGTTGGATGGGAGTGGAAGAAGTCATTGTAAGCTGAGGGGCCGCCTGGCCGGCGACGGCCGCGTTCTGTTGAAAGATCATCGCGAGTTTCTGCGCGAGCGGGGCGGTATAAGGCATGGATAGGTCAATGCCGCTGGCGCCATGCTGGCCAGCTTTGAAGGCGGCGTTCTGGGCAACAAACGTGTTGCCGAGCGAAACTGTTTCACCCTGGGGGCCGGTCATCTGAATGAGGGTCTGTTCACCTTTTGTGACCTTCCAGCCGGAAGGGACGCCAGCGGAGGCGCTTTGGTCCGTGGCGGTGTAGGGCTGGAGTTGGATAGATGACGAAGACGTTGCAGCAGCAGGGGCGGGTTTGGTTGCCTGGCAGCCGGCGGCGAGCGATATGGCAATGACTGAGGCCGCAGTCACTGCAAACGAGAGAGCAGTCTTTCTGGAGGCTATTGGCACGTTCGAAGCTCCTTACTAGCGGTTTGTTGAATCTGAGTGATTTGAAGAGTAGCACTTAGGTTGGTCTTCGAGCCAGCGAAGAGAATGAATGGTAGTGACTCAGTTTGGATTTCCACAGGCCTCCCCGTAAAGATGTTGGGGTCTTAGCAGCCCGTGGTGTAAGTAGCTGAATTCCAGAAGATCCGGCAGCGTTGTCGGATGG